>JAEEGL015152141.1_pt1 | contig 12130 bp, 10 predicted proteins | sample 9134231 | NCBI WGS metagenome assembly JAEEGL01 (sample SAMN16246548, study PRJNA631951) | gut metagenome | biome: gut microbiome; feature: rumen; material: fiber-attached | host: Bos | place: Iran: Karaj | collected 2018-10
GAGGCAGATCAGTTATGGACGTCACTTCCTCAATTACACTTAGCATCATCTCCTTCTCGTCGATGCCGCCCATTCCCACATTGATATCAAGAATGGATGCTCCTTCTTCCTCCTGGTTTCTGGCAAATTCAGAAACCATCTCAAGGCTTCCCTCCCTAAGCTGCTCCTGAAGCTTTTTTTTTACCGGTGGGATTTATCCTCTCGCCCACTATCATAAACAGATCATCCAGTCCAAAGCTTAGAGGCCTTCTCTCAGAGGACAGATATCTTCTTCCGCAGATCTTTCTGGATATTGCACTACCATCACTTGATCTCAGGTCACTTACCTTAAGCTCACCATAGGTCTTTTTCAAAAGAGCTATGAACTCCGGGCTGGTTCCGCAGCAGCCTCCGATTATAGATGCGCCGCAGTCAATGAGAAGCTTTATCTCTTTAGCAAAATCCTCTGCAGGCATGTCGTAGATGGTGTCTCCGTTTTCATCCACCTTGGGAAGACCTGCGTTTGGCTTGGCAATAATGGGGATACTGGTAACCTGAACCATACTGCTGATGATTTCCACCATTTTGTCCGGTCCTGTGGAACAGTTTGCGCCTATTGCAGCTGCGCCCAGGGCCTCCAGACAGATAGCTGAAGCTGCAGGGTCAGATCCAAAAAGTGTCCTTCCGTCAGCCTCAAAGGTCAGAGTCACGATCACTGCCAGGTCCGAAATCTCTTTTGCCGCTATGAGTGCTGCTCTACACTCCTGCATGCTCATCATGGTCTCAACTACCAGAAGATCAACTCCAGCATTCTCCAGAATCCTTATCTGCTGCTTGTAAACCTCTATCAGCTCCTCAAAGGGCAGATCACCCACAGGCTGAAGCTGCCTGCCTGTCATGGTCAGATCTCCGGCCACAAGAGCCTTGCCACCTACAGCCTCTTTAGAGATCTCAACCAGCTGCGTGTTTATCTTTTCAATATCATTTGCCAGACCATAATCTGCCAGCTTTATCCTGTTTCCGGTAAAGGTGGGCGCATAGACGATATCAGAACCCGCATCAGCATATGCCTTCTGAAGCCCCAGCATAACGTCCCTGTGCTCCAAGATCCACTTTTCAGGGCATACCCCCGCCGGCATTCCGGCCTTCATCAGGTTGGTGCCGGTTGCGCCATCCAAAAATACTATCCTGTTTTCGCAAAACTTCAAAAACTCACTTCTGTTCACTTACTCTTCCCCGCTTAAACAAATATGGAATTCCTCCAAACAACAATAGACAGATAACTATCACTAATAATGGCTTCTGCCACATGGTATATGACGGTATTATCCCATTCTGAGACAGGATATCCAAAATGGCAATAATCATTACGTGATAAAAGTAGATCATTGACGATGCTTCTTTTCCCAGCCAGGGCAGAACCACTCCCATGTCTTTGTGGGCTTCAGACATAAACAACAGCGCCACAACTATCACGGTAGAACCAATATATACCTCTGCTCCGCCAAAGATAAGCATCTCTACATAGCTCATAATGATACCAGATATAAGAGCCACAAGTGAAGGGAAAAAGAGCTTTTCCGAAAACAGGTTAAATTCATCATGGGTCAGGAGACTTCTCTTTTTCTCAATAAAATCCGCAAAGACAACCCCCATCAGCATAAAGGGCATTCCCACCAACAGCCAGTTTCGAAGAACATACCAGGTGGAGATGCTGATATCAAAAGGCCTTATGGGATAGACTATCCTTAAGAGCTGACCGAAATAAAGGAGGGATATCAGGAGTACCACCAGTGCCTTATCCCATTTTCTCAGCACCGGAGCAAATATTATTATTAGTACGTAAACATAAATAAGAGCAAACAGATACCACATGTGGTCAAAGACATATGAGTCGTCATAGATATATCTGCTGGAGTTAAACAGAAAGAACCGGCTGCTCTCAAAGGCGTTGTACTTGTCCTTAAGCCACTCTCCCAGGGTCCATCCCTTAGGCAGATAGTAGCAAAGGGAGAATATGGTATAAGAAAGATACACAATCCCCGTGATCTTAAGGAGCTTTTTAAGGCGCTTTAAAACCACCTCCCTGATCTCCTTAGTATTATCCGCCAGTGGTGCATCTCTTTTAGTCAAAAGAAATCTTCCCGATACCGCAAAGAAAAAAGGAACAGCAAACTTCGAAACGGAAAAGATCATGTCCCCAAAAACGCCGGGAATCCTGGCGTGGATGGTTATCACAAAGAGACATGCTATAAATTTAAAAGCATATATAAAGCTGTTAGATCTGTTTTTATCCATTACTTTTCCCTGTATGCAAAACAAGCACTGATCATTCTTCATCAGTGCTTGAATCATCTATAGTTGAAAATTCATAAGTGCTCTGGGTCTCTACAGAAACACCCTCGCCCTCAGGAACCTCTCCGTGAAGTACCTGAAGCATTACCAGCGCTCTATTGTTGGCCCTCTGGTAATACTGGGCCGCCAGCATCTCTGAGTCAGAGTCAAATTCATTGTCGTAAGCCATGTGGTAGAACTCGTCAGCCTTCTGCATATATTCGGCTGCCTCCACTGAGATGTCGGCAATTCCAGAAAACTGATCCGGTACCGGAGCAGCTGCCATTACCCTGTAGGTCTCATTCATCTGATCCAGTATGCCCAGAAGCTGCACTTTGGCATCTTCAGCTGCAGGGTCAATGGAATTCATTGAGCCGTCATACTCAGTCAGCTTGTCGTAGAATTCTGTCATGGTCTGCTTGTAAGCTTCCAGCTCCGGATCCTGCTCCTTGCCGCAGCCACCCATCAGGGTGCAGATGCCAAAAGCCGCAATTATAATACATGTCTTTAAAGACTTATTCTTAAAAATCAATACTCCCCACCAACTTTTCTCTAGTCTTGATATTTGGATGCTGCCTTGAGCCTTGAAAGTGCCCTGGCCATACCGGCCTGAGATTTCTTGAACTCCTTGATGGACTGCTTCTGCTGAAGATGTTCCATGGCATAAATGTACGCATCCTGTGCTCTCTTCTTGTCAATATCCCCGGGTCTTTCTGCGGTATTGACCAGCACTATACACTTATTGTCATCAGTATACTGCACAGAACCGATACTAACAACTCCTATTACCCACTCGTCATTTGGTTTTTTGATCTTAATGACGCCGTCATAAATGGCATAGACCATCCTCTCATGGCCATAGAGTATTGCCAGTTCCCCATCATTACAGGGCAAAATGATCTCCTTGGCAGGCTCATCATAAAATATTCCGTTGATTGAAATGACCTTAAGATCAAAGGTCTTGTCTTTTTCACTCATATATCAGGCCTCTATCTGTTTAGCCTTCTCCACAACCTCATCGATGGTGCCCACATTGAAGAACGCCGCCTCGGGATAATGATCCATCTCACCACCTATGATAGCCATGAAGCCCTTGATGGTCTCGGAGAGAGGTACATACTTACCTTTAAGTCCGGTAAACTGCTCAGCCACATGGAAGGGCTGTGATAAGAATCTCTGTATCTTACGGGCTCTGTGGACAGTGGCCTTATCCTCCTCGGAAAGCTCCTCCATACCAAGGATAGCAATAATATCCTGAAGCTCTTTGTACTTCTGAAGGATCTCCTGCACCTTCATGGCTGTCCAGTAATGTGCCTTTCCTACTATGGTTTCCTCAAGGATCCTGCTGGAGGACTCCAGAGGATCAACAGCCGGATAAATACCCTGCTCCACGATCTTACGGGAAAGAACTGTTGTGGCATCAAGGTGTGCAAAGGTTGTTGCCGGGGCCGGGTCAGTCAGGTCATCAGCCGGCACATATACGGCCTGTACAGAGGTAATGGATCCGTACCTTGTGGAAGTGATCCTCTCCTGCAGAGCGCCCAGATCTGTTGCCAGGGTGGGCTGATATCCAACAGCTGAAGGCATTCTTCCAAGAAGTGATGAAACCTCGGACCCCGCCTGTACAAATCTGAAAATATTGTCAATGAACAAAAGCACATCCTTGTGCTCCACATCTCTGAAATACTCCGCCATGGTAAGCCCGGACTCTGCCACCCTCATTCTTGCTCCCGGAGGCTCATTCATCTGACCAAACACCAGGGCTGTCTTGTCGATAACTCCGGACTGGGTCATTTCTGTCCAGAGGTCATTTCCCTCTCTGGATCGCTCTCCAACGCCGGTGAAGATTGAGTAACCACCGTGCTCGGTAGCGATGTTCTGTATAAGCTCCTGGATAAGGACAGTCTTTCCAACACCAGCTCCGCCAAAAAGACCAATCTTACCGCCCTTGGCATAGGGTGCCAGAAGGTCAATGACCTTTATGCCTGTTTCCAGTATCTCAACCACAGGGCTCTGATCCACCAGCTTTGGTGGCTGGCGATGGATCTCCCATTTCTCGGTTGTCTCCACATCGCCTTTTCTGTCTATGGGATCCCCAAACACATTAAAGAGTCTTCCAAGAACCGGCTCTCCCACAGGAACACTGATAGTTCCTCCCATGGATTCCACTTCCATATCCTTGGCAAGGCCCTCACTGGGAGACAGCATGATACATCTAACGCAGTCTCCGCCTATATGCTGAGATACCTCCATGACCCTCTTTTCATCTCCCACCATAACCATCATGGCATCGCCGATGTATGGAAGGTTCAGGTCAGTAAACTGTACGTCCACTACAGGTCCCATGACCTGTATAATCTTACCCTTGTTCAAAGTAATTTCCTCATTTTGCCTTTTTTGCTTTGATATCTTTGCTTCTCTTTAGCGCCTTGGCTCCGCTGACAACCTCAGTTATTTCCTGGGTTATCATGGCCTGCCTCTGACGATTGTATTTCTTTTTCAGGTCAGTTATCATCTTATCGGCATTCTTACCTGCCGAGTCCATGGCCATCATTCTTGAATGCTGAACACTGCAGAAGGACTCCACCAGCGCACCGTAAATATATCCCGTCACATAATTTGGAACCAGATTATCCAGAACTGCTGATGGCGATGGCTCCATCAAAAATTCCTCTATCTTGCTGCTGTTATGTGGATTGCTCTCCCGGTACATCCTGGTGAGAAAATCCAGCGGAAGGAGCTTTTCAAATCTGGCCTGACAAACTGCTCCCTTCATGGTGGTGTACACAATGTAAAACTCATCGATCTTCCGCTCAAAATAATAATCCATTATCTCAGCTGAGATCTTTCTTGCCCTGTGAAGAGACGGGTTCTGGGATGTAAAAAGAAAAAACTCCTCAATGTCCATGTTCTGGGAAGCAAAATGATATCTTCCCACCTCACCGATGACAAAGAGCTTGTAGTCTCCCTCATCCTTCTCAATCTTCTCCTGAGCAAGCCTTAAAACATTGTGATTATAGGCACCGGCAAGACCCTTATCGTCTGTAAAGATGATATAGCCCCTTCTGAGCTTCTCCTTTGGGATATCCTCTCTGGTCTCGAGAAAGATATTTTTGGTGCCCTCAGGAAGATTCTTTACTATTCTCTCCATCATCTCCTTGGTGGAGAAAAAGAAGGGCTCGGTATCTACCAGCATCTTCTTTGCTTTTCTAAGCTTGGTTGAGGAGATGAGATACATCGCATTTGTAATTTTCCTGGTGTCGTTGACACTCTCGATCCTCTCCCGGATCTCCTTGATATTAGCCAAATTACTGAACCTCTATCTCTTCATTGAACTCGTCTATAAGCTCAAGTACCCTACGCTTCAAGCTTTCCGTAAGGTCCTTTGTCTTCTTTATTTCATCACAGACATCAGAGTGCTGGTGGTTAAAATATGTTATGAGTTTTTGTTTATACTCATTAACCTTCTTAACCTCTATATGGTCGATCCTTCCGGCACCGGCTGCCAAAAGAACGATAACCATCTCATGCATTGCCAGAGGATGCTCTAAAGGCTGCTTTAAAAGCTCCATCAGGACACTTCCGTGAGCAAGCTGTTTCTTGGTAACCTCATCCAGATCAGATGAAAACTGCGTAAATACAGCCATCTCCCTGTACTGGGCAAGGTCAACTCTTATGCTTCCAGTGGCCTTTTTCATGGCCTTTGTCTGGGCTGCACTACCAACACGGGATACGGAAAGTCCCACGTTGACAGCCGGTCTCATTCCGGAGAAGAACAGATCACTTTCAAGGAAGATCTGTCCATCAGTTATGGATATTACATTGGTGGGAATATATGCCGACACGTCTCCGGCCTGTGTCTCAATAATGGGAAGTGCTGTAATTGAGCCACCTCCCAACTCCGAGGACAATTTACTTGATCTCTCCAAAAGCCTTGAGTGCAGGTAAAAGACATCTCCCGGATAAGCTTCACGTCCCGGAGGTCTCTCCAGCAGCAGTGACAATGCTCTGTATGCCACAGCATGCTTTGAAAGATCATCATAGACCATCAGTACATCTTTTCCCTGATACATGAAATACTCTGCAAGAGCAGTTCCTGAATAAGGTGCTATATACTGAAGCGGCGCTGAGTCTGAAGCTGTGGAGCTAACAACAATTGTATAGCTCATAGCTTTGTTTTTCTTAAGAGTCGTGATTATCTTGGCAACTGTGGAAGCCTTCTGGCCAATTGCCACATAGATACAGATGACCCCTTTGCCTCTCTGATTGATAATGGTGTCAATGGCTATGGAGGTCTTACCGGTCTGTCTGTCACCGATGATAAGCTCACGCTGGCCTCGACCTATAGGAAACATGGTGTCAATAGACAAGATGCCTGTTGCCATAGGCTCATTTACAGACTGTCTGTCAATAATACCGGGAGACCTCTCCTCTACAGGTCGATACCCGTTTTCCTTTATTTCGCCTTTCCTGTCTATTGGTGCGCCAAGAGCATCAATAACACGGCCTATGAAGGCTTCGCCTACAGGTATACCTGCTTCCTTGTAGGTTCTTACAGCCCTGCTACCCTGTCTGATCCCTCTGTCATCACCAAAAAGGATACACCCGATATGATCATCTCTGATATCCTGGGCCATACCCTTTGTTCCGTCTTCAAATTCAATTATTTCTCCATAGAAGGCGTGTTCAATGCCCTCTACATTGGCGATTCCATCGCCAACCCATACTACAGTTCCAACTTCCCTGCCCTGGATAGATAGCTCAAAGTTCTCTACCTTTTCTTTGAGCATGCTGATGATGTCCCGGGACTGAACGCCGTCAAGCTCTGCACGAAGCTGCCTGGCTCTTCCCTTGTCACTCCAGTCATACTCATAGTTTCCACAGGAAACAATAAAACCTCCGCCTACCTCGGGATCTGCAATGGTTTCAAGATCTATCTCAGCGCCTTCAAACTTATTCTTAAGTATCTGTCTTATGCTTTCAAGCTGACTGCTGCTTGGCGCTGTTGAGGCATAGCGAATTGTTGCCTTTAATCTGTTATCCATTATTCGCTCCAGCCTCTTTTATAAACCTGTCATAGAGTTCACTGTCTTCAGTTGTGCTGTGTTTTGTGGCAGCAATCTTAGAAGCTGCATCGATGACCATATCCTTGAGTTCCGATGCACACTCCTGCTTTGTCTTTTCTGCTTCAGCTCTGGCGTTGTGCCTGGCTTCTCTTACGATGCGGTCTCCGGTCTTTCTGGCATCCATAACGATCTTCTCGTACTCTTCGTAGCCAAGCTTCTTGATGTCAGAGAGGATCTGCTCCTTCTCTTCATCAGCCATTTCTATCTTCTTTTCATATTCTCTCTTGGTGGCAGTGGCCTGTGCCAATGCAGTATCAGCAGCTGCTGTTGCACTGTCCACCTCTTCCTGTCTGGTCTTTATGATCTCGTCAATCTTACCAAAAAGGAATTTCTTCACAAAGAAAAGAAGAATAAGCAGATTAACTATAGTACAAATAATATTTACAATACTTATGCTAAGCACTTTTTATCCCCTTTACTTTTAAGTCAGGTTATGAGAAAAGAATTATCATGATGGCTACAACGAAACCGTAGATTGCAGTAGCTTCTGCAAGCGCACAACCCAGAATAAGCAGTCTCATGATCTTACCATCTGCCTCGGGCTGTCTTGCTACGGCGTCTGTTGCCTTTGCTGTTGCAAGGCTGATACCAATACCTGCACCAATTCCTGTAAATGCTGCTATAGCTGCTCCAATAGCTGTTAAACTCATTTCTGATTCCTCCTTTATTCAACTGCTTCCTTAATGTACAACGATGTCAAAAATACAAATACGTAGGCCTGTATACAGCCATCAAATATATCAAAGTAAACACTGAGCGCCGCCGGAAGTATTATTGGAACTACATGTTTTATAAGTTCCATGATGACGGTGGCTCCCAGGATGTTACCGAATAGTCGCATACACAGCGACAGTGGCCTGATGAACAGCTCCAGCACATTCATAAAGGTTATGGCCACCATAGGCTCTGTAAAGCTCTTTAGCCACCCCTTTGGCCCCTTTTTGATAATGCCTGCCAGCTCCACCGTGAGAATACTCATCAGCGAAAGAGCTATGGTCACGTTCAGGTCCATGGTGGGAGGCGTCAGTCCCACAAGCCCCACCATGTTACAGCAGGCTATATAGATAAGCACTGTCACGATATACGGGCAATACCCGGCTGCTTCCTCTCCCAGCAGTCCCAGCGCCAAATTTCTAAGCCACAGCACCACGGATTCCAGTGCCGCCTGAGATCTGGAAATATTATGTACTTTAAGGTTGTGTGTCAATACAAGGATAAGGATTATCAGGACCGCCAAAACGATCCAGGATACAACAACGGATTTATAGATATCGAAAAATCCGTTGCCGTAGGGGATATGAATAAAGGTCTTATCCTCCATTAACAGTTCATTGAGCATTTCTTTCATAGGAATGTCTCCCTGTTAAAACATCTGATTACTTATGCTTCTTTTTATTTTTGCGTTTATGCTTTTTGGATGATTTAGGCTCTTCCACCTGCACATCAGCTTCTTCTAAAACAGTCTCACTTTCTTCAGGCTCTTGTTCTTCGAGTTCTTTTTCCTCGAGTTCTTTCTCCTCGAGTTCTTTCTCCTCGAGTTCTTTCTCCTCAAGTTCTCTTTCCTCGAGCTCTCGCTCTTCCTGCTCTCGTTCTTCCTGTTCTTTGGCCTGGGCTGCAGTCTCGTTTATCCTGTCCACAAGCCTTGCTTCCAGCTTGTCTGTGTCATCGTAGAAGATCTGCTCCTTGTTTTCGATCCTGTCGGAAACCTTCATGATAAATCTGTTAAAGATCTTCGGAACCTTTCCTCCGTGTCTCTTAATTACATTGACCACAACGACAATGATGACGACTATCAGTATAATGATGGCGATAACTATGGCTATGATCAACAGGCCTACATTTTGAGCACCTACAACTCCGTATGAAAGAGTCAGATCATTACCGGCAAGATTATAGGTAGCATACTTACCCATTGTTCCGCTGGGTTCGAGCTTTATCTTGGATTTGTCTGTGATCTGGTAAAGAGCTATATCTCCACCTGCAAACTTTCCAAACTTGCCCTGGAAGAATTCAAAGTCGTCAGTGGGCTTGAATCTGATCTGATGAGTTTCCTGTCCATCCTCAGGGATCTTCACCTGAAGTATTTCTATTTCATCTAATGAGTTGCTATCGTTCTCATTATATGTTAGAGTTCTGGTCACTTCAAGCTTATCTTCCTCTTTGAAGTTTCCATCCACAAGAAGTACTGACTGATACAGATCCTCTTTGTTGTCTTCAATGGCAAGTGTGGTACGGTAAAGCTTGTAAGTGGCTGTTACTGTTGTATCACTCTTAAGACTGTCGATATGAGGAATATCCCAGGATACATAGTAGCCTTCCTTGGGTGTAACAACAGGGTATTCGCTCTCATCAAGGCTGTCTCCGTACTTCTTATCCAGTCTTGCCAGCTGCTGTGTGCCGTCATCTACGTCCTCGTCCTCCAGGACAAAGTTAATAGTGATGTTTGAAAACTCATAGGGAAGGTCTCTGTAGTTTACATCCTCAGAAACAGCTTCATCGCTTCCCGTGCTTAAAGGAATAAGCTTGTCTTCATTCTCACTGGTCTTCTCTTCAATCTCTGTGAAGACCTTGTTCTGCATAACAGCATCGTAGCTCACAGGCTCAGCCTTAAGAGCATAGCTGACTCTGTCGATACCGGAGAGTTCATCACTTACAAAGTAGTTGTCTCTCACCTCTCCGCTTTCTGAAATATGACCTGCAATGGCACCATACCAGTTCTCTGCATTTGTAATATCCACCAGTGTCAGAGAATCTTTGATGTGCATTCCATCGCCTGCGATACCTCCCACATAGCTTAAGGCACTAAGTTCGCCCTTTGCATAGCTCTTTACAATGTAAGAAAGTGAAGCGCCTGCCACACCACCTACATAATGTCCGGAAGTTGATTCAACCTTTGAGTAGCTTCCGCAGTTAAGGATGGTTCCCATCTCCTGTTTACCGCAGATACCACCTGCATAATCCTTAAGACTCTGGATATTTCCATAATTTCTGTTATCCCTCAGGACACACTTGGTCAGATAAGCGCTGCTGATCCTGCCTTCTTTAATTCCGGTGATATCACCTTCCTTATCGAATTCATACTCTATAGCCATTGTTCCGGCAATTCCGGATACATCGATATCGCCGGTGCACTTACCGAAGTTAAAGCAGGAATCAATGGTGGCATCCGTTGTAAAAGCAGCCTCTGCCAGTGAGTCATCTGTGTACAGCGATGTATAATCCCTGTCAAGAACTCCATCCAGGGCATCTGTGTAAAGCAGCATGATATTGTTGAACTGATCTGAGACAGCCAGAAGGTCATCGGCCATAGCATTGGTTGCCCCATTCACTTCCTGATTAAGGATTCCAAAATTATCATTCATGCCCTGCATATTATCTGCAAGACTTGCTGTGTGGGATTTATACTCGTCACTTAACTTTGGAATAGCAATATCGCTCTGTCCTGACAGGTATTTTACGATTCCTCTTGCAGAATCTGCAGCACCTGACAGTTCTTTGGTTGCAGCCTCAAAGGAATTGGCGGCAACTTCTGCATCCGCTCTGGTTGTCTCCGCCATTTCCGGCAGATGACGTCTCATAAGCTCAATAACAGTGCTTCCGGCTGCCTCTGATGCCTTTTCCATTGACATACCGGCATATCCCTCAGGAGCCTGATAGTGATCCTGTGCGTATTTGTCTGCCTTTTTCTGTGCATGCTCAGTAGCTTTGGAATCAAGCCTCTGACTCTTTTCAGCTCTTGGGTCGTCATTATTCGAAATAGGGAAATGAACCTCTTCCCCTGTTTCCTCATTGTAATGGATCCAGGTACCATTCCACAGAGTATAACCATTACCTGTTCCATCCAGGTCATGTTCTGCGTCGACTTCAATAGTGTTTGTGGGCATCAGATTTATGGAGCCGTCATCAGCTCTTTTAAATCTTACATCACCGGTGTGTTCACGATAGCTAAGATCGTTGTAGTTTCTGCAGATGTATTCATTGTAGAAAGGCACATATGCCCTGTCGTAATTTATAGCGTACTGGGCAGCAATACTCTCCAGGGCATTCATGGCTCTTGTGTAGTCTTCCAGCTCACTCTCTGAGAGGTAATTCACCAGGTCCAGATCCTCAATAGTTTCTGTCAGGCCCTTGGCGGATTTATTGAAGTTGGTTGCAGCAGAGGCTGTCTGATCCATCATTCCGCCATTTTTGGAGGCTTCATCGATGACATAGTCAGCCCTTGAAATCGCTGTGTTGGCAGCATCAGTAACACCATTTACATAGTCAACTGTTCCGCCTGCCAGATATCTAACGTCATCAACAGCACCGGAAGTAAACTGCTGGATTATAGCAAGTCTGTTGGTGATGGTATTGGACTGGCCTTTTGCATCATTCAAGGTAACGGTGATGGAATCATGCAGCTTGGCAATGGCTTCCTGCAGCTGATATGCAATATCAGAGGATAGATCCACTGTAATATATGGCTCTGCCTGTCCAACAATACCACCTACGTCCTTACGACCTTTTATCTTGCCGTTGTTGGAGCAGCTTACCATATAGCCGGACTGTCTTCCTGCAATTCCGCCAACATTATATCCAACGTGCTCATATCCCACTTCACCGTTGTTGATGCAGCGGGCAATTATTCCGATGGAAAGGCCGGCTATTCCGCCTGCATCAGATACTGTTACGTCGGAATTAGCCTCGTCATC
>JAEEGL016118716.1_pt1 | contig 12130 bp, 11 predicted proteins | sample 9134231 | NCBI WGS metagenome assembly JAEEGL01 (sample SAMN16246548, study PRJNA631951) | gut metagenome | biome: gut microbiome; feature: rumen; material: fiber-attached | host: Bos | place: Iran: Karaj | collected 2018-10
TGGCACCTCCTTTCACAGTTCCGATTGAATATCATCAAGAGCTTCTTTCAGCTCTACAAAATCATCGTCAGAAGTAAAGTAGCTAGTGCTAAAACGGATTGTCCCAGCCGGATAGGTCCCTAAGAACTGATGTGCTAACGGCGCACATTGCAAGCCAGTTCTAACAGAGATTCCTCGTTCAAAAAATATCGTTCCCGCGCTGTCGCTACTTATTCCGTCTATCAGGCAGGAAACAATGCCCACATATTTTGAAGCTTCATAATTTCCAACAATCCTGAGAAAATCATACTTATTAAAAAGGTTTAACAGGCGTTCCCGGTTCTTTTCCTCCGCATCATACAAAGCAGCAATTCCTGTTTTCTGGACCCAGGAGAGCGCCGCATTCAAACCTGCGATTCCACTAATGTTTAGTGTTCCCATTTCATATCTTTCCGGCAGCGAATTTGGCATATCCTGATTCGCAGAATCATAACCGGTACCTCCCATCAATACGACAGGAAGATTACAGCCCGGCTTCATGATGAAACCAGAGATCCCGGTCGGACCGTAAAGCGTCTTATGGCCAGCAAACACAGCAAAATCGATTGATTCCAGTCCAACGTTTAAGTCCACAAGACCGGCGCTCTGCGCCATGTCAATGACCGTCGTGGCATTGTAGTCTTTCGCCAAGGAGCAGATTTCCGCAACTGGAGCTACGAGACCGATCACGTTGCTGACATGGCTCATGATTACGAGATCCGGTTTTACAGAAGCAAACTGATATTGAATCCGCTCCAGATCAAACTGCAGGTCATTGCTTACAGCCAGCTTTTCTATTTTGAGCCCCTTTTCCTTCTCATAATGGTGAAGAATGCGGGTCACCGCATTGTGTTCAAAGGGTGTGATATAGACATTCTTCATATTCCGTTTTAACAGACCCTGCAGGATCATATTTAACGCGATCGTTGCAGAAGGGCAGAAGATAACTTGCTTAGCCTCACAGTGCAGCAGATTCATCAACCTGGCTCGTGTATCGGAAATAAGCCCAGCAGCCGTCTTTGCAATAGAATAGCCACCACGACCGGCATTGCCTCCGTTGTTTCGATAGAATGAATCCATAAAGGAATAGACTTCTTCCGGCTTGGGGAAAGTCGTCGCTGCGTTATCAAAGTAAGCCATCTTCTTCACCCCCTTCAGAACATGGTTTGGAGAACATCCATGAGAACCTGTCTCTTTTCCTCATCGCTTACTGCTTGACCAAATTCATTAATTGCTTGTTCAACCCGCTTTTTCAAAAGTCCTGCACGCATGGATGCATCCACTCGATCAAAGTGTTTTGTCACAGTTTCTCCCTGTTCATTTTTATAAGTGATCCGGTACCCTTCGACCTGCTCACTATGTCCAGAAACTGTCTGCTCTGCCTTTTCCTGATACTTTTCAGCAGTTGTTTTGTAAGCCGCGATGGCTTCTCTGAAATGGATGATGGTGTTATCGTCCCAGTCTTCTAGCCGCAATCCTGTCGTAAGCTTTGCCAGTCTCCGGATAAAAGTTGACTCATCTGCTGTGACATTCTTATAAAGCTCCAGCGCTTTATTTGTTCCGTCGGTAAACAATTCTGCAAACGTGGATGGGTGAAGAGTATCACACCAATCCACCATGATTTGTCTAAGAGACTTGCCACGTTTCTTTTCACTTTCCTGCTGAACTGCATATGTTTCTCTTGTGATGATCCGCAGCTGGGTTTCTAAATCTTCAAGCAGTTCATCATACCGTTTCTTGGCTGCCGTCAAATTTTCTTCCAGACCCTCAAGGTTGGTTTCATCATGATTAAATGCTTTAGGCAATTTTTTGAAAAGGAGTTCATATCCGATCTCGTTACCTTTCAGCATTCTCATAAGATCTAAATATGATTTCTTCATTTTTTTGCCATCAGGCTGCACTTGTGCCTCACGAGAATACTTGGGAAGGGACAGGAACCACCGTCTCATAGCGTAGATCACATAGTCATAAACATTAGTGGCTTTTTCGGCGTCAATTACATATTCTTGGAAAATGCCTCCCAAAGAGTCAACAAACGCCTCTTTATCCGGGCTCCAATCTACGAGTGCAATACTGTACCCGGTAGGATCAGCATTTATCTGGATAAGAGCATCAGCATTAAGGGCGAGCTGTTCGCCATTCTCTTTCAGAACAACTCGCTGCTTATATTCATGTAGTACAGCGGCAATATAGATAGGGATAAGTCCCTTCCGAAGGCCAATATAATATTCTGGTTTTATAAGGCGATCATACAAAACAGATAGCAGTGTTCCTCCGGCAGATTGATCAATAAAGCGTTTGATCTCGTTTAACACATAAGCTATTCTGCAGTCTTCATCATTAGGTTCTAGGTCTATGCTCAAGTATCCGTTGTTTTCAACGAGGATCTTTGGCATAACTAGTGTGCTACGCATAATAGATACTTCTTGGCCTGTTCCGACAAGACCAAGGTTTGGCTCCAGTTCGTTTCGTAGTAGCGCTGCGATGATTTTGCTGCGGCTATTTGTCGCCATGGATGTGATATCATCTTTATTGATAACTTCGTTATTAATGACAGGTGTCTTGCTATAAATCTGATTACATATATCAGAAAGCTTCTCAGACAGATTAGCCTTTCGATAGAGTTTCAGATGCTTCCCTTCGTGGATGAATAAGGCCTTTCCGGTTTCAGGTCTTGTAAAACTCCGGATATAATCAGAAATGACCTCGTACAGATCTTCATAGATTACTTCATATTCATCAAAAAGTATTTCATCACCAACCGTCTCGTCTTTTAGCAAGGAAACAGCATAGAACTCTTTGACGATATCACGTACTTCTCGATAGCTGACGGGCAGTACAAACATTATGCGCTGATAGCCTGTGGTCTTTTCCAGTATGTCCTTCGCTTGTTGCAGCATTTCTTCGGACTCGGGAACTACAGCATATACGATACCATCACCGCTAATTGATTCGGATTTTTTCTCCCAATCTGTATCTTCTTTTACTTCCTGAGCGTCAATGAAAACGAAGGGGAAGTATCTCGTCATGGCATGTTCATCATTATACCTAGACGGATACAGATAATTATCGAAGTTTACATTGTTCAGAACGTCCTTAACTGCAATACTATTTGCTTTTCCTTCAATAGTATCTTTGATCTGTTGCCAGATGTCCACACCCGATGATTGCTTTAGCTGAAGGTATCCGTTGCTTCTCTTAAGGTAAATGAGATACTTGTTTTCGATCAGATCATCGATTGCATCCTTAATTTCTTCAACAGAATAATTGGAACCGAAGATATCGAGTATTTCTTCTTGCGTAGGCTGTAGCCGCTCAAATTGCTCCAGCATATAGATCAGAGCAATGGCCTTGATGATCTTAGCTTGCAATGAATCCGGTTGCAATTGTCTAAGAATTCTTGCGGATAGAATGAATGTATCATGGATTGATCCGGCATTCAGTTCTTTCTGTAGAAGCGGTTCAAAATAATCATATATCCAATCTGGGGTAATCAGTTCAAATTGCTGATCACCATATTGCGCTAGGAATGCTGATAATGTAGCCGGAGTGTTTGCTGACAAAAAAGTAAACAGCGTTCTTTCGTTCTGGGCAACTTTTTCTGAGAGTCGAGGAAGAATATAGGTCGAGACTGGATGCAGGGGATAGCACCCAGTAATGACTTTATCCATAGCCTCTTCATCAAGATCTTGAAACAGTTTATGCCTAGCATATTTTACGCTAAGATTATCAAACTTAGGGCTGTTTTCATTTTTGAAAACTTCCCACTGCTGGGGGTCTTTATGAATAACTGAAGCGATGATTCCATATGTCTGGGAAAAGTTGTTGTTTAAGTGAATATGAAGGAATCGCTCTGACACCCCACGCCAACCATCGACCTTTTGCTTGGGTAGCTTGTCGATGTAGTTGGATATCTCCTTATGGGAGATTAGCATCAGATGCATCTGCGTATCTCCGCTTCGATTACACTTTTCTGCGAAGTCCTGAAGCATCTTAGTATCACTAACGGATGCATCTGTAATGTTTGCCTCTAGGTATTTACTGAATTCATCATATATCACGTAAATGCCAGAGAATCCTTTTTCTTTCAGAACCTTTGTCGCACTCTCATACAGTTCAACTACATCAAAGCCGATAAATGGATTAAACAAACTCCCGGAAGTCAAGATGGGATATATTCTCTCAAACTCTGCATAAGCGCTACTATCGTAATCATCTAACTTTGATATGAATGATTCGATGGGAATATTTAGTTGGCCCTTCAATTTTTCATATGTTTCAGGGTATTCAAGCTTCCATCTGTCAATTGTTTTGATTGCGGCCTTATAGTTTGTGTCAGGCATTACATCCTGCATCCCGTTTTGCGAGAGAGTTCTCTGTAGGGCAAGAAGAAACGCTTGAGTCAAGCTGGTACTGCTTCCAGTAATTACAACCGGAAGTATCTTCATTTTACTTTCAGCATACTCGTTGACCAGTTCCCTAAGACCAGGCTCCTCGTCTAATCTGGGAAGAAGCTTTTGAAAGAGGCTTCTGTCACGTCCCATGAGCAGAGAGAGAATAGCCAATACAATATGAGATTTTCCTTTCCCGTAAGCACCAATCAGAATCCGTGCACGCTCGTTCGCGTTTTCCCGGGTACTCAGCAAAATATCTTTCATGAGCTGCATTGCCGACTTTGTCGGAATGAAGTTCTTTAGCTTATCATCATTGCTGAGATCGAATCCAATATTCACCGAGTATTGGAATCCCGAAGCAATCGAAATCATCTTCTTGCTCATTTCTCTCTCCACCTTCAAACAGCCTTGATGCTCTTGTAGTATTCTTCAATGCATTCCGCGTATGATGGAACATCGTTCAAAACTACAACATCCAAACCAGCTGTTCTGTTAATCTTTATCCGACCGAGTTTCTCCGTCTTGTACAGAATGTCCAGCATTGTTATCGTGTCCAGATTATAGGTTCTGCCTATATTGCACGGGCTTGAAAGAAGATCGTTCAAGCTTACTTCTTTGACATTACCATGTTTCTCGCTCCATTTTGAAATAATAGCCATAACAATCCAAGGATCAAATAGTTCCTTTGATGGAATTGCTTTCCTATATATCTTGCGCTTCTTGTCTAAAACATCAATGAGATTCAGTTCACCCAGGGGACAGTCAATATTGTTCTCCGGGGACATAGTTGTTCCAGTTTTTGATCTGGATTGGTAGGTGCTCAATATACAGGCAAAATCATCCTCAAGGGAGCGAGTTGCGACCTCAGCCTCATTGTTCATCTGAATGAAGTTTTGAATCTCCCTGACAAAATCTTCCTTTGTAAACTCGTTGTATGTGAATTCATTGAAGAAGAAATACCAGGCTGTTGCGTCATCCTTATTTGAAGCCAATTCATAATGCAGTAAAAGGAGCGTTCCAGTCTCATCAATATACTGATCGTGGTCCCGAACAAGCTTACCAAAGTCAGTAAATTCTTGAACACGTTTGCCTTTTCCCGGTTCCTTTGTCAGCCCTGTAACTTGCATCCAGTAGCGCAGGGCTTTAACCATGTTGTTACCGATACCAAATACATCCATGGGATTCTGAGTCTTGGAGATAAAGACAGAACTGTTCTTCTTGACCTGACTCACGCCTTTATTGAGCCATCCCTTCCGGATGAAGAAGGTATCATGCGCTCTAAACTTCATGGTTGGAAAACTCCTTTACTTTGTTCTAAGGTACTTGTCCATCATGCACCCGCCTTCGAGATACTTGGCGTTGACACATTTCTTACAATGGACACATTTCTTAGGATCGATGAAGTATCCGAATGGCGAGATTGATATCGCCCCAGCCTTGCAAAGCGATTCGCATTTCAGGCATTTGCGGCAAGCATTGAATTTCCTGACCTGATACGCGATTTGCCGCTGTAGATCATCATGATCCTTGACATTCATCGTTTTGATCTTCACGGCATGCTCGTATCCATCTTGTGAAAACGGCTGCAGTGATATGATCGGCACGTTTGTCCTGATATCGAGGATGATCACTTCGTGCAGGAGTTTCTTCCCCAGCTCCGGAGCAACTTTCCCGAACGGAACAAACATCCCCACCAGCTCATCATCGAATGGTCGTACCAGCCGGTATATCTTGGCATGATCTTCTGATGTGCAGTTAGTGAACTTGATTTTGACGTCACCCGCTGCCTTTAGCCCGTTACCGCCCTGACGGGCTTTCCACATGCCGGTATCCACGTACTCTTCCGGATCTGGCTTTCCTACGCTTTTGGCAAATTCAATCAGGAACTGTCTCCATTTCTTTGACTGTTCCGGCATATAAATCCGTGAAAGGAACTGTGCTCGCTGATTGTTGTTAGGGCAGCACCAGCAGCCAACCCGATCATAGCCGAGGCGATAAGCCTCATTAAAATCGACTTCCTCGGAAAGCAGATAAAGCCAAATGTCGATGTCCTTCCAGAAGAAGATCGGTGAAGCAACGGTCTGCTGCTGGATCTTAACTGACTCCGAATCGTCCTCTATTCTGTTATATTTGCTTCTGCTGACTGATTCAGATTTTCTGATCCCGTAGAAGGTCAGGATCTGTTTGTTTCCATATAGTCCGTTCAAGACACGTGTAATCGGGCCTGTCTTAAACATGGAACAACACCAACGCATCATTCTTGCAGGCGGTCCAATATCCTCACAGACCTTGCTGAATACCTGATCCTCGTTTTTCGCAGTAATAAAGATTGCCTGCGGATGTTCCTGGCGGTACCGTTCCGCATAGGCAGTTGTATAGGGGAACTCCAAAGTTGTGTCGCCAAAGATATGAATGATGCTTGGATCGCTTAGCGCGGATGTAACGACGTGCGCGGTTGCGGTTGAGTCTTTGCCGCCCGAAAATGATATAATTACCTGTTCCCGTGAGAACTTTTCAGCAGCTTGGTTTACAAAGGAGTAAGCTTCTTCTTTCAAAGCATTTAACCTTGTGGCATTAGCTTTGCAGAAAGCACGGATATTCTCATTAAAGAAAGTATCACTGTTATTCGGCTCGTTTTCTTTTAGTTTCTTACCGATGGTATCTGTATCTGCTTCCTTGAAGAGGGACAGGGGGAGAAGCATGGATTTTCCCTCGATGAAGTACCTGCTATTGTCGGCCCAGACTGAGGATTCAACCAGTTCATTTGGCTTTTTATTCAGCAGGATCTCAAGCAGCAGACGCTCCTCAGGGAACACCGGTCTCAGGTCTGTTGACATGTATCTGGTTTTCTTTTTACAAACGGGACAATATCCTTTATCTGCCTGGTTTTCTTCCTGAACAATCGGTATCCTGCAGTGAGAACACCAATAGATGACTACGGGCGTATCTTCTATCGTTTGGGTGCCACAAACCGGGCACTTTTCTTTCGTGGTTTCAATGTTGCATTGCCTGCACCACATTTGCGGCACCTCCCTTCACAGCGTTTTGATGACTGGCATTATGCCTTTGGCTCTTCGTCACGAACGATGTCGACGATATCACTCAGATCGCAGTCAAGAGCTTTGCAGATCTTGCACAAAACCTGCGTTGACACATCGCCGCCTTTCGTCATTTTGGCCATGGCGTTCGTAGAAATCCCTGCCATCTGTCGCAGGTCTTTCCTCATCAATTTACGGTCAATCAGTAGCTTCCACAATTTACGGTAATCCATCGACATACGCTCCGCCTCCACGCCAAAAACCTGGGCATAATACAACAAAATCCATTATACTACAAGGGTTCTCAGATGTCAAAATGAATTTGAGTTCTGAGAAACAGAAAAGCACAAAAAAAGCAGGCTGAGCCAGCGCTCTAGCCCCTGGTTTTCCTTGCATTTCCCGGGATTAAGAGTTAACGTAATGACATCACCCATGAAGGAGGGCTTTTATGCGTGTGATTTGGGTCAAAGTTGGCGAGAACCCGGCTGTCGTCAACATCCCACATCAATTGGAATACATGCAGGAACTCGTCGGCGGTTTGATTGAAGTGGTCGAACCGTTTTCTGATGAGGTTGTCCTTGTCTGCAATGAAAACGGACGGAATGAGAATCGTCCCCTAAACCGAATCATCGACGATCAGATGGACATCCGGGGAGATTTTTTTCTCTGCGGACAGGATGCTATTGGTTTAAGCGATATGCCTGAGGATAAGGTGGACTTATACATGGCAAAATTTCAGGTGCATGAAGGACAAGGAGGTGATGGTTCATGAGTATTCTATCAGCCCTTTGCCCTTCTGATTGGAATGCGATCGCTGTTTATAAGGAAACAGCAACTTACGCACGTGATCACGGTCAAGAAGAAACATACAAGAACTCGCTTCGTGCGAATAATGTATGCAGGCAAGCCATTGAGTGCCTGATAAAAAAGAGCCCATCCCATGTGATATCTGTTTCCGACATAGAGGAGATTCTGATTCCAACCTTTGGCCTTGACCGGATTGCACTGGTTCTCGCAATCACCATTCTTCACCGGAACAATAGCCGGTTTGATAGAGCCTTACAAAAATGGGCAGAGCAATATCCCGTAAAGCCTGATTTGGGCACCTTGGACAATGATCGGAATGAGTGGTTGGTTATCGACGCAGACTCCGAATCAATAAACATTCTTGCAGGTTTTATCCTTGGGAAATTGAACGCTTCCCCATAATCTTCGACACGTTCGCCTGTGTCGCGCCTTGTCCTTTAGGCCGGGCTGCGAATCCGGGTGAAGCAACGAGGCAGCACGTTGGGCCAAAAAGGCCCAAAAAGCGGCTGCCTCGATTGAAGCAGCCGTTGCTTGTTGAACGGTCTCACTCATTCTGTCAGATCAATTAGATTTATCAGGATACCCAAAACGGCTTTTTTCTTTTTATCAGTCAGTTTTTCCAGCACTGCCCCGATTTTTGCAATTTCCGGGTCTGATGTTGTATAAAGAATAGTTTTTTCTTCACTAACGACAACTGCTTTCTTTTCTGCAAAGCTCTCTTCTTTTTCTTCAGGACTGCGGGATGAAACTTCTTCTTGGCGTTCAGATGTGGTCACTTGTATCTTTTTAACCTCGTGAATAAGGCTATTCCATGTTGTTACCCCCATTCCACTTACATTACCTATTTTTTCGAGAGCTAATTTTAATATGTCTGAAAGAAGTATTAGGTACTTTCGTGGTAGGAGTCTCTTTATGGCATTAACTGCTCTGACCGGCAGACTGAGGTCAGCAAGAGAATAACCTTGATAGTCATCAGCGTTGACACCCAAATATTCAGCAAGTGTTATGTTTCCGCGAGATTTGAGCAAGACATAAAAATCATGCTGCGAAGGGATATCTTTATCCTGTTTCTGCCCATAATTATTTGTGCTCACCACAGAGCTTTTTCTCCACGGGCTTGGCGGATTAGTATAATGGGAATAGTTTCTTTTTTGCTGTGGAGGTTTGGAGTAACTTCTAGGTGATGGCAGAATCGGCTTTTCTTCCTCCTCGGTTTCTTTTGATTGTGGCGGTAAAACAATATGTGAGTCAGTTACAATATCGATCTGGCAATAGCTATAAATCTTCCTAAGAATTTCATTTGCTTCAGTTATCTGATATACCACTCTCACATATAAGGCATCTGATACTTTTATACCGCCTAAAGGCCAATCCTGGTATCGGGTCGATAAAAAGCTTGACCCCTGCAACGTACGGCTGTCCCGTAGCGCCAATATCTCTTTCTCATGCTGTGACAATAAGGCGTTTATTATAGCCCGGAGCAATTTCCCGATTTTTTTCGAGTACCCACGCGCTCCATCAACAATGGCATAATAACCATTCTCTTTGCTTCCAACTATATATGAATAAGAACCTGCTTTTACCGAAGAACCGGCATCTTCATATACAACTAGAGGATCCTTCCTGCTTCCGATAGGTACAGATGTCGTGTTATGAACGGGGAGATCACTAAAAGCAATTGTTTGCGAAATGCGATCCACATCTCTGATAGATAAAGAATGGGCTTCAGAGCTGTCCATTATATCATCAACGGTTATGAACCCTTTTTCATCAGCTATCCGATGGAGCTGAGAAAGAGCTTGATTCTGCGCTTCCAGCTTGTCGTTCACGGTTTCCACCTCCCACTGATGCCAGGCATCCATCCCCAAAGGAAAAACGAACAGCGGAAAACTGATGACAGTATAACATAACAGTATGAAAAAATCTTCTTCTCGGTTTATAAATGTTCATGACTTCTGGGCGTGAGTAGCCAAACGATCAGATTGGAGGGCTGCTCTTTATGACTGCTCAGGAAATGCAACTAATTGTCCGCCTGCGGAAAAAGGGAAAAAGTTATGCGGAGATATCCGAAGAGACCGGTTTACCACGGAGCACAGTCAGTTCATATTGCCAGAAGAACGGGATAAAGAACTTGCTTAGTGCCCCTGTTAGAGGTAATACAGTACACGCTGAGAACGTTGAAAAACAAAGCGTTCTGGCCTGCAAGGTGACCGTCACATACGCTGAAAAGACAGACGAAGGCTCCCTTGCTGAAGCCCTCCGGATCTTAGCGAATGTGAGGTGAACAGAATGAAGAAAGTCATTTGCCTGTACCGTGTTTCCACGGTCGGCCAGGTTGACCATGACGATATCCCGATGCAGCGAAAAGCCTGTCGGGAGTACGCAGCCAGCCATCCGGACTGGGAGATCATTGACGAGATCTGCGAGAAAGGCGTTAGCGGCTACAAGGTCAGTACCAATGCCCGGGATGCTATCGTGGAGATAAAGAAACGAGCAGTTACGCATCAGTTCGATGTACTGCTCGTTTTTATGTTCGACCGGTTGGGACGCCGGGATGATGAGACTCCCTTCGTAGTGCAATGGTTTGTACAGCAGGGCATCGAGGTCTGGAGCACCAAGGAAGGAGAACAACGCTTCGACAATCATGTGGACAAGCTGTTGAATTACATTCGGTTCTGGCAGGCCTCCGGCGAGAGTGAGAAAACCGCGATCCGTGTCCGAACAAAGCACAGTCAAATGGTGCAGGAGGGAGAATGGCGCGGTGGACTGGTGCCCTACGGCTACCGGCTGGAGTTTCTCGGGAGAACCAATAAGAAAGGCCAGCCAGTCCGCGATCTGGTAATCGACGAAACAGAATCGGCTGTAATCAAGGAGATTTACCGCCTGATCGTGGACGAGGGATACGGTACCAACCGGGTGGCTAACATCCTGAATGAGAAAGGAATCCTAACCAAAAGGGGCACGACGCTCTGGCGCGGAACATCGATTCGGGCAATCATCGACAATCCGGTATACAAGGGCATCCTCCGCTTCGGCGAGGAGCGTTCCGGTCCCTTCGAACATCTCCGGATCATCGACGACGCCACCTATGATCGGTGTCTTGAGCTAGTGAAAGGCCGTGCCTGCACCCCGGTACATTCGCCAGAAGGCGTGGTGCACACTGACAGCCGGAGCCTTCTTTCTGGTCTGCTCTACTGCGCGCATTGCGGGAGCAGGATGTACTTCAATCACAATGTCACCCATAGAAAACTGGCTGATGGAGGCGTTCGGGATCATGAGCATGAAGTTTACCGCTGCTACCGCCGCCTTTCCCATAAGAAAAGCTGCAGTGGGCCGCCTTCCTATAAGGCAGAGATGCTCAATGAAGCCGTTGATAAGGCGGTGCGCGATCTTCTCACTCAGTTGGGCGATGCAGGAGAGGAGCTACTTCTCAAGGCCGCGACAGACAGGCACGCTGATCTGTACAAGATCTCATACCTGCAGGCAGAGAAAGAATTTCAGAATGCTTCGAAGCAGGTGACAGCGCTGGAAGAGGAAGCTGTGAAGGCACTCACCGGAGAGAGCCAACTGGACTTGTCGGTGGTCAACGAGATGCTTCTGAAGCACAAAGCTCGACTGGAAGAGGCCCGGCAGATCATGGAAGAGGCCCAGGACAGCAAGGAAGAAAGGCAAGCCGTTGAGCAGGAAGCGCAGGTTCAGGTGCAGCAACTCCTGACCTGGGCAGACAGGTACGACAACGCCAGCAGCGACTCCGCCGCGATCCTGAACTTGATGTTGATCTGGTAGTTTTCTCCGATGTCGATCCGCTCCACCAGATGGGAAATGATCATATGCTTTTCTTCGATACTGGCTTTGTCGTACCGGTCTGCCCAA
>JAEEGL017205076.1_pt1 | contig 12130 bp, 11 predicted proteins | sample 9134231 | NCBI WGS metagenome assembly JAEEGL01 (sample SAMN16246548, study PRJNA631951) | gut metagenome | biome: gut microbiome; feature: rumen; material: fiber-attached | host: Bos | place: Iran: Karaj | collected 2018-10
CTTGGTATTGTTGAAGAATATGCGGCCGTAGCCTGCCAGGGCGTCTACGCCTTCCTGGATACGGGCTCCGCCGGAGTCGTTGATGCAGATCATGGGAGCGCCAACCTTGAGCGCGGCTTCCTGAGCCATCGCTATCTTGGCTGCGTGCATCTCGCCCAGAGATCCGCCCATTACCGTAAAGTCCTGAGCCGCCGCGTATACCGTGCGCCCGTCTATCTGGCCGTAGCCTGTGACTACGCCTTCTCCCGGGGTGTACTTGTCTTCCATCCCGAAGTTGGTGCAGCGATGGCGTACGAACATGCCGGTCTCTTCGAAGGTGCCCGGGTCGAAGAGCTTCTCCAGACGCTCTCTGGCAGTCATCTTTCCGGACTGATGCTGCTTGTCAATGAGCCTCTGGCCGCCGCCTTTCTCGATGAGCTCCTTGCGCTCTGCAAGAGCCTCCTGCTTGGACTTTCCCGCGTTAGGATCGAGACGGACGGCCTTTTTCTTTTCGGGCTTGGGTGCCGGCTCGAATATCTCTTCGCTGGAGACCATTTCTACGGTATACTTCATCTTTTCTCCTCCAAAAACAGATCGGTATCTTCTAAATCGTCATATATTATATCAGCAGGGATGCCTTTTGTCATTCCGAAAAGGCAAAAAAGGTTAGTTATGATTTTGTCATTTTATGGTATGATATCACTGTCCCGAAAGGAGGAACAGATGAAGAAGATACTGATAATAGGAGGCACGTATTTTGCGGGCAGAGTCTTTGCAATGATCGCCTCTCAGAACGGTTATTCCCTCAGTTTCATCAACCGCGGAAGATACTCCATGGAGTTCCTGGGAAACGTTAGGGAGTACCGCTGCGACAGGCATGATGCCGCCGGGCTCTCGGCCATCCCCTTCGGGGAATACGACGCCGTCGTGGATTTCTGCGCCTACGAGCCGGGAGACTGCGCCTCGCTGCTAAAGTCCCTTAACATGAAGGCTTCCCAGTACATCCTTCTAAGCACCGCCGACGTTTACTCACGAGAGATACGCGCTCCCAAGGATGAGAGCACGCCCCTTCAGGACCACATGGGAAGCTGCATGGCGGCAGACTACATGTGGAAGAAGCGCAACCTTGAAAAAGAAGCCGCCGAGGCATGCGAAGAGCTCGGCATCGGCCTTACCGTTATCCGCCCTGCCTTCATCTACGGGCCCTTCAACTACGCTCCCAGGGAGAGCTGGTTCATAGAAAAGATAATAAAAGGACAGCCCATACCCGTCCCCACGGACTCGGACTCCGAGTGGAACTGCGTGTTCGTGACGGACATAGCAAGAGCCATCTGCGCCTGCATCGAAAGGCTGGACATCTCCGCCGGGCAGGCCTACAACCTCTCCGCCCCTGAAGTGGTAACGTATAAGAGCTTCATTGAGACCCTTCGGGAGGTCTCCGACAGGCCTTTCGAGACGTACGGCGTCACAGTGGAAGAAGTCCTGAAAAAAAACATCCCGCTCCCCTTCCCGCTTAAGGCGGAGGAGAGCGAGAGATACATCGGTGAAAAGATCCGCAGGGATCTCGGAACGGAGTACTCACCGTTCGGCGTCGGCATGCAGAAGGCCTTCAACGCCTTCAGGAGCGTCTACGAGAGGTAGCTGCTGGCCTCATGGTAGAAGGCCTCTATGCTCTTTAAGAAATCCTTATACATGAATTCCTTAGAATAGACTATGTTCAGCTCTCTGTACATGCTCATGCCTTCTATGGGCAGCGCGGAGAGCTTTCCTTTGCGCAGCTCGTCCATGCATGCGCTCCTGGCCAGCACGGAAACTCCGTAGCCCTGCCGGACGAGGTCCTTTATGGTGGCTATGTTGTCCACCTCAAGTATGACGTCGAACTCGCCCAGGCTCATTCCGCGGCTCTCCAGAGAGGACTTGAACAGACTGCTGGTGCTTGAGCTCGGAAGCCTCAGTATGAGCTTCTCATTTTTGATGTCATCCAGACCTATGCTGCTCCTGGACGCGAACCTGTGCTGCGGGTCCGCTATCAGCACCAGGCTGTCCGTGTCGAGGGTGACGCTCATAAGGTCCGGATCCGTAACGGCTCCGTCCACTATGGCAACGTCCAGCTCGTAATTCTTTATCCCGGAGAACAGCGCCTGCTGGGTGTCGGTTATGAGCTTTATCGTGACATCGTTCTCGCTGGCGTAGCGCGTGAGGATCTGCGCCATCAGGTTGCTCTCCATGGTGTGAGTTATCCCTATGGAGAGCTCGTGCACTCCGTAGTCCACCCCGGACAGCTCCGACATCAGGTTGTTGTTTATGGCAAGCATGGCCTTTGCCGCGGCAAGCACCTTCTCGCCCTCCCTGGTGATCACCAGCTTGAGCCCGCTGCGCCCGAAGAGCCTCACTCCGTAGTGCTCCTCAAGAGCCTTTATGTGCTGGCTTACGGCAGGCTGCGTCAGCCCCAGTGCCTCCGAAGCCCTGGTGAAATTCCCCAGCTCCGCCACTTTGATCAGCGTGTACAGTTTTGTGTCCAGCATATAGTCACCTCTTCATTCCGGATAAATAATATAGCAAGAACGACAAAACATCAATAACCGATTCTTATAGCCGCAAAACTTTTTCTTATGGAAATTCTTTTACATCGATGTACAGTCTTTTGTGCTACAAGCAGAAAAGGTTCTGGGTTAAAATATATTTGATATATTATTTTTTGATATAGAAGGAGAACAGATATGAGCGCAAAAACATATATCGAACCCCAAACCACCATACCCGTATATGACGAGTGCGATGTACTTGTCGTGGGAGGCGGCGCAGCAGGTCATTCCGCTGCCATCGCTGCCGCCAGAGCAGGCTGCAAGAACGTCATCCTCATGGAGCGCTACGGCTACTGCGGCGGAGACGTCACAGGAGGTTACGTACTTCTCATACCGAACCTCTCCTTCCACGAGAAGACCTACGTAAGGGGCATACAGGAAGAGTGGTACACCAGGCTCAAGAAGGTCCCCGGCGGCGTATTCGGCCCCGGACCGGAAGAAGCCGGCAATTACGATCCTCTCCTTGTCAATGCCTGGAACACCGCGGGCGGAGCCACCTTCGTACCGCCCAAGATGGTATGCCACGGATTCATGCTGGAGCCTAACCAGCTGAAGATAGAGATGGATCTCATGCTCAAGGAAGAAGCGAACTCCATCAGAGTGATGTATCACTCCTGGGGCTGCAGGCCCATAATGGACGGCGACACCTGCAAGGGCGTCATATTCGAGTCCAAGGAAGGCCGCAAGGCAGTCCTCGCGAAGGTGGTCATAGACGCCACCGGCGACGCCGACATCTGCAGGCTCTCCGGAGCTCCCACCTCCTCCGCCATAGACGATGAATGCCGCTGCGGCACCACAGCCCTCGTCTACAGGATAGGCGGCTTCAGCTACAAGGCCTACGAGAACTGGAGAAAGCAGAACCCCGAGCTCTCAAAGAGCCTCAACGAGAACATCCAGAAGATCCACGGATTCAGGCAGGGCATCTTCGCCACCCCGGACGACAACGTTGCCTGGGCAAACAACTGGCACGTAAAGAGAGACTGCTCCAAGATCGTGGACCAGACCTATACCGAGATGCAGACCAGGACCACGCTCAGAGAGGTCGTGGACTTCTACAAGAAGGCGGTTCCCGAGGTCTTCAGGAACGCCTACATCTACGACATAGCTCCTCAGCTGGGAACCAGAGGATCCCACCGCATAGTCGGTGAGTACATCATCGATTCCAACGACTGGATCTTCCCGAAGAACCACGAGGACTGCATAGCATGGCACTGCACGGTAAACACTCTTAACGACAACGCTCCGATAGAGATCCCCTACAGGTCCATAGTGCCTCAGAAGGTAAACAACCTCCTTGCTCCGGGACGCCACATCTCCGCGGACAGGATAGCGATAGACAACGTCAACCTGATCCCGCAGTGCGTGGGAACAGGCCAGGCGGCAGGCGTTGCGGCTGCCGTAGCCGTAGCCGACGGCGCCACCACACGCAGCGTCAACATCAAGAAGGTCCAGGATATCCTGGCCGGCGAGCAGGACGTACCTCTTCCGAGGAACAGCCACACAGATCCCGGTTATCAGGAATGCCTGGAGAAATACGAATACGGCCTCTACACCGAGAACGCGAAGAAGGCCATAGAAGCCGCGGATGCGGCAGGTACCTACCGTCACTGGACACTCTCCAAGGGCATGGGTACCGGAGAAGAATAACGCACTTCAGCCCATAACAATACTTTCGATGAATGGAAACACCCCCTTGCAAATGCGGTAATGCAAGGGGGAGTTTCTTTTTTGCGTTTATTATTTTGTATCAGAGCCTTTCCAGTGCAGGCCTTATGAAGCCTTCGCAGAGGGCAAGCTGACCGTCCCTGTTAAGGTGTATGCCGTCGGACTTAAAGAGCTCCGTTCTGAACGTGCTTCCGTCAAAGGTCAGCTCGTCCGCGTCTATGAAGCTCATCCAGCTCTGCTCTCCGCACATCTCCTTAAGGCGGGCGTTTATGAGGAGGGATAGCTCCGTCGCCTGCGCAAAGCCGGGCATCAGCAGAGCAGACAGCGCCAGTATCCTCGCGCTTGGAAGGGCGCTGTGGAAATAGTCGTACATGCGAGTCTTAAGTGCGATGCTGGTCTCCGCCTTTTCTTTTAGGCTTCCGGTAAGGCCCATGTAATCGTTGGACCCGGACTGGACCACCACTATGGAAGGCCCGTAAGGCAGGAGTATGCGCTCCGCGTAGTGCATCAGGAGCACGTCCGTGGCCCCTCCGAAGCCGTGGTTCTGCGTCTTAAAGTCCGCAAGGTCCCTGTCCATGTTCTTCCACATGCGGAAGTTGGACGCCCCGTAGAAGACCGTGCAGCCAGCGGAGGACGCTGCGGGGTACTTCCGCTCTATAGCCTCCACCTCTTTCTCGTAGCCGGTGAAGATCTCCTTCCCCGGCTCCCAGCCGGCTTTCCAGCCGGACACGCTTATGCCGTCAAAAAGCCCGCTCATGTATCACTCTATGCCGAGGACCTTGTAGTCCTGGTCTTCCACGGCCTTCTTGAGCAGCTCGTCCGCAACGTCAGCGGCAAGAGTTACCACCGCGGTGCCCTTGTCGTGGCTTGCGACAGCGCTCTCCACGCCCGCTACCGCTTCCAGAGCCTTCTTTACGCGTGCCTCGCAGTGCCCGCACATCATTCCTTCTACCTTGAGAGTCTTAGTCATCGTTTTTTCCTCCTTGACCGTTTCTTTATTATTTGTATACGTAATGTTTGTTTTGTCTGATACTTTATTTTTCAGCTTTTTATCATGGCTTGCGTCATGTATCCTGACGAGGTTCAGCCTGAGGGCGTTCATGCAAACGAAGAAGCTGGAAAGTGCCATCGCCGCAGCGCCGTACATGGGCTTCATGGCTACGCCGTATAGGCCTATCGCAAGAGGTATGCATATGGCGTTGTAGAAGAACGCCCAGAACAGGTTCTGATGTATGTTCCTTATGGTCGCGCGGCTCATCCTTATGGCCGCGGTGACGTCCGTAAGGCGGCTCTTCATCACCACAATGTCCGCGGCGTCTATGGCCACGTCTGTACCTGCGCCTATCGCTATTCCGGTGTCAGCCACCGTAAGAGCCGGCGCGTCATTGATGCCGTCGCCCACCATGGCCACCTTGCCCTCTTCCTTAAGGCGCCTTATGACGTCCGCCTTTCCGTCCGGAAGGACTCCTGCTATCACCTCATCCACTCCGGCCTGGCTTCCTATGGCCTTTGCGGTCCTCTCGTTGTCTCCGGTGAGCATCACCACCTTGATCCCCATGCCCTTCAGCTCTTCTATGGCCTGAGCGGAATCCTCCTTGATGGTGTCCGCGACGGCAATAATTCCTGCGAGCTTTCCGCCCGCGGTGAACAGCAGCGGGGTCTTGCCTTCAGCGGCCAGCTGCTCCGCTCTTGTCTTAAGATCTGCATGGACCGCCGTAACAGATGAGATGTATTTGAGGCTTCCGCCCGTAAGCTCCGTCCCGTCCAGAACGGCCTTAAGACCGTTGCCGGGAAGCGCCTCAAAACCTTCCACTGCCGGGATATCCATACCCTGAGCCTTTTCGGACACCGCCCTTGCCAGCGGGTGCTCGCTCTTTGCCTCAAGCGCCGCCGCAAGCCTCAGGAGCTCCTCAGCGGACATGCCTGAAGGTATGATGTCCGTCACCTTAGGCTGCCCTTCCGTGATGGTCCCTGTCTTATCCAGAGCCACCACCTGCACCCTTCCTGCGCCCTCAAGAGAGGCCGCGGTCTTGTAGAGTATGCCGTTCTTTGCGCCCATGCCGCTTCCTACCATTATGGCTACAGGAGTCGCAAGGCCAAGAGCGCAGGGGCAGCTTATTACGAGCACGGATATGGCCCTTGCTATGGCGAAGCTGAACTGCCTTCCGGCAATGAGCCAGCCTATGAGCGTCAGCAGAGCGATCCCTATCACCGCCGGCACGAACACCGCGGAGACTTTGTCCGCTATCCTCGCCAGCGGAGCCTTGGTGGCCGCGGCATCCGACACTGTCTTTATTATCTGAGCCAGGGTGGTATCCTCTCCTACCCTCGTAGCTCTGCACTTTATGTATCCCTGCTGGTTTATAGTAGCCGCGGAGACCGCATCGCCTTCTGCCTTGTCCGCGGGTATGCTCTCGCCTGTTAGCGCGGACTCGTTAACGGAGGTGCTGCCCTCAATGACCACACCGTCAACGGGGATGTTCTCTCCGGGACGGACGACGAAGATGTCTCCTGTCTTTACGGCTTCTATCCCTACTTCCTTCTCCTGCCCGTCCACAAGAAGGACGGCTGTCTTGGGCGCCAGCTGCATCAGGCCCTTAAGGGCGTCCGTGGTGCGGCCCTTGGACATAGCCTCCAGCATCTTTCCGACGGTTATGAGCGTGGGGATCATGGCCGCGGACTCGAAATAGAGGTTCATGCCGTAATCCATTACGGCCTGATGGTCTCCGTTTCCCTGAGCCAGTATCATTATGAACAGCTCTGCCAGAGAGTACACGAAGGACGCCGTGGATCCCAGCGCCACCAGAGTATCCATGTTGGGCGCACCGTGGAATAAGGACTTATACCCGGAGGTGAAGAACTTTCCGTTTATTATCATGACGGCTATGGCCAGCAGCATCTCGAAGGTCCCGAGGAACACGTGGTTCTCAAAGGCCGCGGGAGCAGGCCAGCCCCACATCATGTGGCCCATTGAGAAATACATCAGGACCAGGAGAATTATAACCGAGAATATGAGGCGCTTCCTGAGCTTAGGGGTCTCCGTGTCCTTTAGCGAAGCGTCGTCCGCCCAGGACGGAGCGCTTCCCGCCTCTTTCTTTGCGGCGCTCTTGGGCGAGGCACCGTAGCCGGCGTCCACCACCGCCTTGATTATGTCCGCGGGAGAAGCGCTGCCCTCCACGCCCATGGAGTTAGTAAGCAGGCTCACGGAGCATGCCGTAACTCCCGGCACCTTGGACACCGCCTTCTCCACCCTCGCGCTGCAAGCGGCGCAGCTCATTCCTGTAACATTGTACTGTTCCATTATTTCATGACCTTCTGAAGAGTCTCGACCAGCTCGTCTATGACCTCTTCCTTTCCGTTCTTAATGTCATCCACCACGCAGCTCTTCATGTGAGAAGCAAGCAGTGTCTTGCTGAAACTGTTGAGCGCGCTGTTTATCGCCGACACCTGGATGAGTATGTCGGGGCAGTAGGCATCGTTCTCCAGCATGTTCTGGACGCCGCGCACCTGGCCCTCTATCCTTCTGAGCCTGTTCAGCAGATCCTTCGATTCCTTTTCGCTGCGGTGCTTCGTGCGTCCGCTGCCCGTATCTTCGCAGCAGCATTTTCTTTCTTCAGCCATCGTTTCCACCTTTCCGTGACCATATACCCCGCAGGGGTATCCATATCTCACGCATATAATATACCCCCACAGGGTATATGTCAAGCATCAAAATTAATTATTTCCCTGTTGACTGCCGCATCCTGCTGCGGTATAATAAACAAAACCTCGGTTCACCGGGGCGCAATTGTTAATAGAGGCGCGGCTCGTCATGAGTAGCGCGGCGCACGAAAGCTCCCCCGCAAGGAGCGCGCCGGGCAAAAGGGACTGCCGCCGAAGGTGCGCCAGGCAGGAGCGCATCTGGGCAGACGGATAAGATCCGGCTGACTGTCGCTTAGGCGGAGAGCTGTTACAATTGTTCGGGCGTCGGAAACGGCGCATCATTCGGACAGTCAGCATCGGCCGGGCAAAACGCACGGTCTGTTTTTTTACTTCCGCCCTTTGTAAAGAAAAGGAGAAAGAAAATGAAGAAGGTAATTTTCAGAGGAGCATGCACCGCGCTCGTAACACCCATGAACGAGAAAGGAGTAGATTACGACGCGCTGGAGAGGCTTATCAACTGGCAGATAGACGAAGGCATAGACGCTCTTCTGATCTGCGGCACCACGGGAGAATGCGCCACCCTTTCGGACGAGGAGCACCGCGAGGTCTTCAAAAAGTCCATGGAGTTCTCCGGCCACAGAGTACCCATGATAGCGGGCACAGGTTCCAACGACACCGCTTACGCCATAGAGCTGACTCAGGTTGCCTATGACATGGGCTACGACGCCGGACTTCTGGTGTCCCCCTACTACAACAAGACCACCCAGGCTGGCCTCATCGCCATGTACACCGCCATAGCGGACAGCAGCCCAATGCCGGAGATACTCTACAACGTTCCCGGCCGCACGGGCATGAACATAGAGCCCAAGACCTACGCTGCCCTGGGTAAGCACCCCAACATCGTAGGCATCAAGGAAGCCAACGGCGACATGGAGAAGATAGTCGAGACCATGGCATACGCCGGAAACGACCTCTGCCTGTGGTCCGGCGAGGACGGAATGATCACCCCGATGCTCTCCATGGGAGCGGACGGCGTAATATCCGTTCTTTCCAACATCCTTCCGAAGAAGACATCCGAGCTCTGCCACGCCTTCTTCCGCGGCGACGTAAAGAAGAGCGCCCAGATGCAGCTTGAGCTCACCCCGCTCATCAAGATGCTCTTCTGCGAGACCAACCCGATACCGGCAAGAGCAGCCGTAGCAGCTCTGGGATTCGGCGAGAACTACGTAAGGCTCCCGCTGGTGCCCATGACCGAAGGCAACAAGGCCAGGATGCTTGAGCTTATGAGAGAGCAGGGTCTGAACGTATGAACATAATTCTTCACGGAGCCACCGGCGCCATGGGGCGCGCCGTTGACAGATACGTAAAAGCAAACGGAAAGCACCAGATAATCGCCTACGTAAGCCCCGACTACGAGGAGACCGCCCCGCCCTGCTACAGGACCCTGTTCGAGTACGAAGGACCGGCAGACTGCATTGTGGACTTCTCCAGCCACTTCGCTACCGGAGCCATAACGGATTACGCCGAGAAGCGCAGGATCCCCGTAGTTATAGCGACCACAGGCCAGACCGAGTATGAGACCGCTCTTATCAAAGCCTGCGCCGAAAAGGTACCGGTATTCCTTTCAGCAAACATGTCCCTGGGTGTAGCCGTTCTGGCAAAGCTCGCAAAGACCGCTGCCGCGTTCTTCCCGGACGCCGACATTGAGATAGTGGAATACCACCACAACCGCAAGGTGGACGCTCCCAGCGGCACAGCCCTGATGCTCGGAAACAAGATAAAGGAAGAGCGCCCTGAGGCGGAATTCGTCCTCGGACGTTCCGGCCACGGAAAGCGTAAAAAGCAGGACATAGGCATCTCCGCGGTGCGCCTCGGAAACGAGGTGGGCACCCACGAGATCTACATAGCCACGGAGTCCCAGGTCCTGACCCTTACCCACAGGGCTCAGAGCAGAGACCTCTTTGCGGAGGGCGCCATATCAGCGGCCGAGTTCCTTATAAAGCAGGGACCGGGCTTCTACGGGATGGAAGACCTTACCCAGTAAAAAAACACACTAAAAAAGGGCCTTGCGGCCCTTTTTTTATGCTTATTTTCTACTCTTTGCTCTGCGGCGGTACATCCTTCTTCTTGTGCTCTTTTCTTGCCTCCAGGCGCGGCATGGCGAACTCGTTGAAGAGATAGATCATTATGGCTGCCAGCGGGATGGCAAGGAATACGCCTACGATGCCTATGAGCCTTCCGAATATGACTATGGATATCAGTATCAGAACTCCCGGAACGTTCAGGAACTCGCCGAACATCCTGGGCTTTATCCAGTAGCCGTCGAAGGTCTGCAGAGCTATGGTAAAGATTATGAACCACAGCGCGTTGATGGGATTTGCGAGCAGCTGGATGAGAGCGCCCACGACACCTCCGACTATAGGACCGAAGGTCGGCACCAGATTTGCTATCCCGACGACCACTGACGTTACCAGAGCGTAAGGCATGTGCAGTATAAGCATGAATATGTAGTTCAGCACGCCTACTATCAGAGCATCTATCAGCTCCACGCTTATGAACTTCGCAAATATTGTGTTGAACTTGTGCCCCACCGTAAGCACGTTGTTGTAGTGCTCCGGCTTGGTAAAGATCTCCAGCAGCTTCTTGAGGAAGCCCGTTACCCTGCGCTTATCCGCCAGGAAGTAGATGGCGAGTATGAATCCGATGCCCCAGTTCACCGTGCCCGCGGTGAAGGTGGAGGACCGGGAGATTATGACCCCTATGTTGTCTATGAACAGCTGCAGGGCCTTTTCTATCAGGCCGCCCTCGCTGCTGATAATGCCCTTGATGCTCTCGATCCAGTCACTGGACGGAAGCTGCCATCTGTCAACGATCTCCATCAGGGATGCCAGATACTCGTCTATGTTCTCAATGAAGTTGCCTATGCTGCTTATCATCTGCGGTATCAGGGAGTACAGCAGCAGGAAGATCAACGCGAGGAGAACTATAAGGGTGAGCACCAGCGACAGCCCCCAGGCTACCTTTCTCTTCTTGAGCCTCTTGAAAATGGTCCTGTCGTAGAATTTAGTGAAGGGGTTGAGGATGTAGGCAATGCCTGCGCCTATTATGATCGGAAGCAGCACCCTGAAGATGAACTTGAATATGCTCCAGACCACGCCGATGTGCGAAACAGCGACAAAGAAGAGCACCACAACGCAGGCACCCAGCACCAGCGGGCCCCACTTGCTCTTCATCTCCTGCCATTGCTTTTTCATCAGATCCTTCCCCTTTTGCCTACCACACGGAAAAACTGTGATCGTCCCAGTAGATCACTCTCTGCTTAAGCTCTTTGACATAAGAGTCTATGTAATCCTTCATCTCCTGCGTAAGAGGCTTTTCTATCGAAAAGAACTGCCCCGCGCAGTTGTCCGTCATGCTCAGATGGACTCCGTATTTATCTTCCAGATAGTCCTTTACGACTATCGCGTGCTGCAGTATCAGCGCCATTATCTTCCCTGCCCGTTCTCTGGGCCGTGACTAATGATATCCTTTAACTTATTTATTTTACTACTATTATTCTTTTGCCGCAATATCGAAATAGGAAGGCGCTATGTGGCAGTAGCCGCCCGGGTTCTTTTCCAGGTATTTCTGGTGATACTCCTCGGCGGAGAAGAAGTTCTTAAGAGGCTCGGCTATGACGGCCAGCGGCGCTCCGGCCTTTTTCTCCTCCCTTTCCATGGCGGCCTTTACCGCCGGGAGCTGCGACTCATCCATGTAGAATATGCCGGTCCTGTACTGGATGCCTGCGTCCCCGCCCTGCCTGTTGACGGAGAGCGGATCTATCACCATGAAGTAGTATTCCAGCAGTTTGTCGAGAGTGATGACGCTTTCGTCGTACTCGATCCTTACCGTCTCGGCGTGTCCGCTGCTGGCGCAGACCTCCTTGTATGTGGGCGCCCTGTCCGGGCCGTTGGCGTATCCCACCTCGGTGGAGATGACTCCGTCGAACTGGTCTATGAACTTCTGCATGCCCCAGAAGCATCCGCCCGCGAGATAGATAGTACTCATGTTTCTTCCTCCATTTTACTGCCTCCATTATATAACAAACGGCGCTCTTTTCCAATTTTAATTGTTGACATTCCACATTAACTGCTTTATAATAATCAAGTCGCTGAAAGCGAAGCCTATTCCGGAGTAGCTCAATGGCGGAGCAACCGGCTGTTAACCGGTAGGCTGTCGGTTCGAGCCCGACCTCCGGAGCCATATCCCGAGCGGGGCCA
>JAEEGL010275795.1_pt1 | contig 12129 bp, 15 predicted proteins | sample 9134231 | NCBI WGS metagenome assembly JAEEGL01 (sample SAMN16246548, study PRJNA631951) | gut metagenome | biome: gut microbiome; feature: rumen; material: fiber-attached | host: Bos | place: Iran: Karaj | collected 2018-10
ATATCTTTTACATATACTGTAACTATATCTCCAACTGATAATACATCACTTGGATGTTTAATATAATCATCACTTATTTCAGATATATGAACTAATCCATCATTATGAAGACCTATATCTATAAATGCTCCAAAGTCTACTACATTTCTAACAGTACCTTCAAGTTTCATACCCTTTTCTAAATCATCAATAGTAAGAATATCACTCTTTAATATAGGAGCTTTAATACTATCTCTTGGATCTCTATTAGGTTTTTTAAGATCTTCAATTATATCTTCTAAAGTATATATATCTATATTTATTTCTTTAGATAAAGAATTAATATCTAAAGTATTTAATTTATTAACTAATTCTTCTTTACCTAAATCATTAATAGTAAAACCTAAACTATTTAATAATTTAATAGTCTCATCATAACTTTCTGGATGGATACTAGTCTTATCAAGTGGATTAGATCCATTAGTAATTCTAAGGAATCCAATTGCTTGTTCATATGTTTTATCAGTAAGAACTTTCTTTTTCTTTATTTCCTCTCTTGATGTAAACATACCATTTTTTTCTCTATATTCAATTATTTTATCTATAGATTTTTTAGTTAATCCAGAAATATATTTAAGTATTGAAGTACTAGCAGTATTAATATTTACTCCTACTTCATTAACGCATTTACTTGTTACGAAATCTAGATTTTCTTTTAACTTACTCTCTTTAACATCATGTTGATATAGACCTACTCCTATTCCTTCAGGTGGTATCTTAACAAGTTCAGATAATGGATCTTGTAATCTTCTACCAATTGATACAGCACTTCTTTCATTAGGACTTAAATTAGGAAATTCTTCAATAGCAACATCTTCTACTGAATAGATTGATGCTCCTGCTTCAGAAACAATTATATATTTAACATCTAAATTATTATCTTTAATTAATTCACTAATAAATTTTTCACTTTCTCTAGAAGCAGTACCATTACCTATTGCAATAATATCTACTTTAAATCTATTTATTAAATCAAGTAATATATCTTTAGCTTTATTTTCATCTTTAAAAGGATATAAAACTGTACTAAATAAATATTTACCTGTTTTATCTACTATTGCTATCTTACATCCATTAGAAAATCCTGGGTCAAAACCTAATACTACTTTTTCTTTAATTGGAGGTGTAAGAAGTAAACTCTCTAAGTTCTTACCAAAATTAATAATAGCAGAATCATCTGCAGTATCAGTTAGTTCACTTCTTATTTCTCTTTCTACTGAAGGTAGTATTAATCTTTTTAGAGAATCCTCAATTGCTTCACAAACATATTTACCACATTCATTATCTTTTTTAACTAATTTACTTTTTAAATAATCAGTTATAAATTCAGTACTATAATCAATAGATACTGTTACTACTTTTTCTTTTTCTGCTCTATTAACTGCAAGTACTCTATGAGGTTTAATTTTATTTATCTCTTCACTATAGTCATAATACATTTCATATGTCTTATTAGGGTCTTCAGCATCTTTTTTAACTTTAGTTTTAATCTTACCATGATTAAATATATTATTTCTTATATATTTTCTATAATATGCATTATCTGATATATACTCTGCAATTATATATTTAGCTCCTTCAATTGCATCTTCCTTAGTCTTAACATTTTCATTAATAAATTTATCTACAAATAAAGTATCTGGGAAAGATAATATTATTTTAGCAAGTGGTTCTAAACCAAATTTAATTGCTTCAGTAGCTTTAGTCTTCTTCTTTTCTTTATATGGTCTATATAAATCTTCTACTTCTACTAATTTAGTAGCACTAAGTATTTGATTTTTTAATTCTTCAGTTAATAATCCTTTTTCATCAATTAATCTTATTACATCTTCTTTTCTTTCTAATAAGTTTAATTCATATTTGTATCTATCTGATATATTTTTAATTTGTTCTTCATCAAGATTACCAGTTACATCTTTTCTATATCTTGCTATAAAAGGAATAGTATCTCCTTCTTCAAGTAAAGCTAATGTTTTAGTAATTTGTTCTTCCTTAATATTATTTTCTAATGCTAATGCTTTTATTATGCTTTCATTCATTTTAATCACCTTTATAATTATAACATAAAAAAAAGACATTAAATTAATAATGTCTTATTGAAGACATTCCAGGTTTAATGGCTTCTCTTCTAGTTTCTCCTTCATAATCATCTTCTTTTGTTAAATTTCTAGCGCTTGTTTGATTTCTCATTCCATCATCCTCTGTTTGAGATAAAGGATGTGCTATTTCTTGATAATCTTCTTCGTGTAATCCTAATGTAAATCTTATAACTTTAATATTAGGGTCTTTTACAAATTGATTAGATTCATCCATTTCCTCATAATCACAGATATCAATACCAGGGTATAATCCTGAATCTGCGATTGAATTTCTTTCCTTATTATATAATTCTTTTATTTCCTCGATTAATTCTTTTTGTTTATCTACATCTACATAAAAATCTATTGAAGCATATCCCTTATCTTCTGTATAATCAGGTTTTGTTCCTTGTGAAGGAATAGTTGTAGAAGTAATTCTATTCGTTTTTGATATATAATCACTTAAAATTTTATCTCTTAATGCAATTGCATCATCTATTGTTCTTGGTTCCATATAATAACCCTCCTATTATATTATAGCATGATTTTACTTGTTTTTTTCTATCAAACTTGCTTTGTATACAGAATCTTTACCTAGTTTATCATTTATAGAATCTAGTAATTTATCTATTTCTTTTTCTTTTATAATCTTTTCATTTTCATCAAATAATGATAATTGTATATCATTATTTGAAGATAAATCTGTAACTCTAAGTCCTATTAATCTTACTGGTTCTAAATTCCATAATTTATTAAATAAATCCTTACTATGTTTAAATATACTTTCTTTATCATTAATATTATTTTTTAATTTAATTTGATGATTATATGTTTTAAAATCTCTATATCTAATAGTTACTACTATTACACCTGCATATTTATTTTTCTTTTTTAAATAATTAGATATATCTTCTGAGAAATTTTTTAAATAAGAATACAATACCTCTTTATCCTCAGTATCATCTTCTAAAGTTCTAGAAAAACCTATACCCTTTCTTTCTCTATATTCATACTCTACTTTAGAGTCATCAATACCATTAGCAAAATCATGTAACATTTTACCCATAGATTTCATATGATAATAAAGTTTATTTTCATCATAATTTGCTAGCTCTCCAATTGTATTAATACCCATTCTTCTTAGTTTATTACAAGATGATTTACCTGCCATAAATAAATCTGATATATCAAGTGGCCACATTTTATCTTTTATTTCAGAAGTATATAAAGTATGTACTTTATCTGGTTTTTCAAAATCACTAGCCATCTTAGCAAGTAATTTATTATTACCTATACCTATATTAACTGTAAAACCAAATTTCTTTTTAATATAATTTTTTAGTTTATATGCAAATTTTACTTCATCCCCATACATTTTTTTATTAGGAGTATATTCTACAAAGCATTCATCAATAGAAAATTGTTCTACTTCTTCAAATAAAGATCTAATAAAATCAAATAATTTTTTAGAACACTCTGCATAAAAATAATAATCAGGATGAACTACTATAATATCTCTATATATTTTTCTGGCATCTCTTAAATTCATTGGAGCTTTTATACCCAATTTTTTAGCAGGTATAGAACTAGCTACTATTATTCCATTTCTAGTTGATTCTCTACCTGATATTACAGATATTTCATTTCTAATATCTTTTTTAGAACCTTCTTTTAATAGTTTTAAAGCTGACCATGATAAAAAAGCACTATTAACATCAATATGTAATACTATTCTTTCCATCTTGATCACCCTAAATTAATTATAACATTTTATATACTTTTGTCATAGGATATAAAGAAAGGAATTAATAATATGAATGATAATTTGTCAATGAATAATACTCTAGTAAATATAAAAGAAGGTTTTAATCGAGGTAATATGTTTGATAATTTATTTATGCCATATAAATATATTGCTAACATAAATCCTGGTAATAGAAGATCTAAGTTAATGATGGATATTCAAATGTTTTGTTTTGCCGCCCATGAATTAAATCTATATCTAGATTTATATCCAGATGACGTGCAAGCTATTGGATTATATAATCAATATAAAGATGAAGCTGATAGATTAACATATGAATATGAAAACGAATTTGGAAAAATAAATTTAGATATTAATGAAAGTTATACATGGGAATGGGTAAAAAGCCCTTGGCCATGGGAAAGGATATAATATGTGGAAGTACGAAAAAAAATTACAATTTCCTGTTAATATAAAAAAGAAAAATTTAAAAATGGCTAAATATATACTTACTCAAAATGGTGGACCAAATGGTGAACTTGGTGCTACACTTAGATACTTAAATCAAAGATATACTATGCCAGATGAATTTGGTAAATCAGAACTTACTGATATTGCTACTGAAGAAATGGCACATATGGAAATAATTAGTGCTATGGTATATCAATTACTTGAAGGAGCTACTCCAGAAGAATTAGAAAAGGAAGGTATGGGTGGACAATATGTAGAACATAAACTTGCTATTTATCCACAGAATTCTCTAGGAGATGCATTTACTGCTAATTATTTTGCTGTTACAGGTGATCCTGTTGCAGATATAGCAGAAGATATGGCTGCAGAAGAAAAAGCAAGAGCAACATATGAAAACTTAATGGATTTAACAGATGATCCAGATATACTAGCACCATTATCTTTCTTAAGGCAAAGAGAAATAGTACATTATGATAGATTTAAAACTTTATATGAAAGATATAAAAAAAAGAAGAATTAATCTTCTTTTTTTATTTCTTCATTTTGTTCTTCTGGTGAAGTTTCTTCTTGTTTAATTTCTTCCTTAGCTTGTTCTATATCTTCAGGTTTAATAACCACTGTGTCTTCTTTTTCATAACCATATTTAAAATCACCCTCTACTACTCCTTCAACATTAACATCAAGAATACTAGAGTTATCTTCCTCTACTGGTTTTTTCTTTTTAGAACTAACTATTAAAACAATAATAGCAATTAATACTAGTACTCCTAAACCAATACAAATATATAAACCATAATTATCTATAAATTCCTTCATAATACATCTCCATATCATTTAAAATATAACATAATTTGCTATTATTTTCAATTGATTTTTAGAGTAACAATGTATATAATATGTAATTAGGAGGTAAAAATGATTATTGGTTTAGTAGTATTTATTTTATTTATTATTTTAATTTCAATTAGACAAGTATCTGAGTATGAAAGAGGTATAAAATTTAGATTTGGTAAGTTTAAAAAAATAATGAAACCAGGTTGGAATATAGTATTACCTATAATTGAATCATATAGAAAAGTAGATATAAGAACAAAAGCTGTTGATGTGCCTGAACAAGATGCAATTACTAAAGATAATGTATCTATTAGAATCAATGCTGTTATTTACTATAAAGTATTTGATGCATCAAAAGCAATACTTGCTGTTGAAAGATATCAATATGCTGTTGGACAACTTGCTCAAACTACAATGAGAAATGCAGTTGGTGCAGTATCTTTAGATGAATTACTATCTGAAAGAGATAAAATCTCAACAGAAATATGTAAAGTTATTGATAAAGCAACAGATCCATGGGGAATTAAAGTAGAAAATGTTGAACTAAAAGATGTTAAGTTACCAGAAGAAATGCAAAGAGTTATTGCTAAGGTAGCAGAAGCAGAAAGAGAAAAAGAAGCAGTTATAACTAAATCACGTGGTGAAAAAGAAGCTGCTGATAACTTAGCTAAAGCTGCTACTGTATTAAGTAGTTCTCCAGGAGCATTACATTTAAGAACATTATCTACATTAAATGATTTATCATCTGATCAATCAAATACAATCATATTTGCAGTACCAATTGAAGTACTTAGAGCATTTGATGGAACAGATATGACTAAAGTAGTAGAAAAAGTAAAGAATATAAAAAAGTAATCCATTAGGATTACTTTTTTTTAATTAATTAGTTTTAATACTTGAACATTATTCTTTTCATTTGCAGTAAAATCAAGTATTATCTTTTTAACCTTTAAACTATCTTTTTGGTTCATATACTCTATATGACAATTATCAATTATTACTCCTGTAGTATCTTTTTCATTATAAGTTCTTTCATTTAAACAAACTATTCTCTTTACACCAAGTGATGCAACAAATCTTGCACAGTTTTCACAAGGTCTAAGTGTAACATATAAAGTAGCTCCTCTAAAATCAGCTAAAGACCCTCTATAATTTAATACTCCCATTATTTCTGCATGGTTTATATATGGATATTTAGTATTTTCTATACCCATTTTTTCTATATCTCCACCATATGGAAATCTTTCTTGTTCCCATAAAGCAGTATTAAATCCTTCAGATAATAATATACCATCTGAGCTAACATAACAAGCTCCTACTTGAGTAGATGGATCCTCACTACCCATTGATGTTATTATAGCATGAGCCATATGTCTAATATCATCACTTACTAAATCTTTTCTTGCTCCCCCTAAAAATTCATCTGGTATTTTATACATAATTACTCCTATCTCAGTTTTTTTACAATTTCTATATCTGCAGGAAGAAAATCAACACTATTAAGTTCTGATTTATCTAACCAAATCATATTATCATGCTCAAATTCTTCACCATGTTTTACTTTTTCAAAATCATTTATTAAAGAGCAAATATAAGTGTGCATAGTTAAATGAAAATTGTCATAATCATAATCTACTGTAGTTAAATATTTTTCTACATTTATATCAGCATTCATTTCTTCTTTTATTTCTCTTATTAAAGCTTCTTCTTTTGATTCATTGGGTTCAATCTTTCCTCCAGGAAATTCCCATTTACCTTTAAAATCTCCATATCCTCTTTGAGTTGCTAATATTTTATTATCCTTAATTATAACTGCTGCTACTACTTCTATTACTTTCATATTAATATCCTATTTAGAATATGATGAAAAATCATCTGATTTATATGTTAATTTTTTACTCATTGATTTTTTATATCTCTTAGAGAATAATTCATTAGTATCAATATTTACTAAATTGTTTTTTGCACCCATAGATTTTTTATATCTTTTATCAAATAAATCACCAGTATTAACAAAGTAACTTAATCTTCTTTCTCTTTCTTTATTAACATATCCACATATCTCTTCATACGGACTAACTCCAACATACTCTCTTTGTAAATCTTCATCTATGTCATAACTCATATATGGGTTATCTCCAAATACATCATATGGATCAATTTCTAGAATTTCTTCTATAAAAGATAATTGTTTACTATCCATATCTTTTAAAGATTTCTTTACCCCTATTATTAAAGAACGTGGTGTACTTAATCCATACTCTGATTCTCTCTTATTTTGTCTTATATCATTATATGCTTGTCTTAATATTTCCCCATCTTCTTCATGATCATATTGCCAAGCTTCTATCACATCTTGTAATAGGTCTAATCCATATCCTGTCATCTTATCAAAGACAGTTTCAATTTCACTTTTTGTTAAATTCTTGTATTCCATATTAATCCTCCTCATTTAATTCATCTTCTTTTACAAGAACACCCTTTTTATTTTCTTTATAAATCCTGTGCTTATTCTTTTCTATTTTTAATTCTATTTCTTTACCTAAATCTATATTAAGTATTTCTGCTATACCTAATAAATAGATAGCAACGTCAGCAAGTTCTTCACCTACATCATCTTGGTTTTTTAGCCACGCTATATAAGCTTCACTAAGTTCTCCATGGGCTAAACAAAATTCCATATTTAAATCCGTTACATTAAAACCATGTCTAACTTTATTATCATAAACTTCTTTTTGTAATCTCTTAGTATCCATATAATTTCCTATTTTCTTGATTCCTCTAACGCTCTCTTTATTAAAAATTTAGATAATATAACATCAGCATCACATAAATCATAATCTAATAATTCTTCTATATTAACCCATTTGTATTCAGAGTGAGTACTTAATTTAAAATTACCACTTATATAATCACATTGATAAATTTTTAAATCTACTATATGCCCAGGATATTCACATATACTATGTGTTAAATAATCATTAATATTTGTTTTAATATTATATAGTTCTGTAAATGCTCTTTCTAAAGATTTCTTTTCATCTTCAAGACCTTGTCTTCTTCCACCAGGAAATTCCCATTTACCTTTAACATGATCATCTTTTTTTCTTCTGGCAATTAAACATTTTCCATCTTTCATAATAAGTCCACATACTACATCTAGTATCTTTTTATTTTCCACAACATTAGTTACTTCAAATGGTAAACCATTTTTCTTAACTACTTGTTTTAAAAATAAATTGATGGCAGAACTCATAGATAATCCTAAATCCGTCAATACTAATGTAGCATCTTTTTTAACATTACTATCTACTTGAATATTGATAGCACTTGTTTTATTTTCCACATTACTCACCTCTTGAAAAATACTATAACACCTTTAAATTTCAATGTCAATACAAAACTACAAAAATACTACAATTTTACTACAATATATTATTTTCGCTATAATACAATAAAAAAAGACTAGATTATCTAGTCTTTTTTATTGCTTTAATAAGACAATAACTATGTTTAGGCATATCAGTAACAGTAATATCTTTGAAACCTACTTTATTGATTATTTCTAATTCATGTTCAAGAGTTAAAGGAATATCTATATGATTAAATTCTTCAAAATGATTATCTAGTTCATCTAATTGATTCTTTTCGAATTCTTCTGATTCTGCGATAAAATCACTATTAATGAATTCTCCGTTTTCTTTTAAACAATTAAATATCTTTTTATATAATATTTCCTTTTCTTCTTTTTTGAAATGATGAAGTGCAGATGTAGAAATAACTGCATCATAATCTTTTCCAAAATCTACTTCAAAGAAATCACCACATATAGTTTTTACTTTACTAGCAAAACTCCTTGTTTTTAACTTATTAAGCATATTTTCAGTGATATCTATAACTGTAACTTCTGCTTCTGGAAACATTTCAAATAAATGAAATAATTCTAGCCCAGTCCCTGCTCCTAAATCTAATATTTTTTTAGCATCCTTATTTAAACTTTCAGCTAATTCGTTTTTAGTATCCATATATGATGCATGAACATCATCATATGAATCTATCTTTCCATTAAAAAATTCTCTTACTTTTTCATTTCTCTCTTTTAAATTCATATTAATTCCCCCTTAAATTTATATTTATATTATTTTTTATTAAATCACTAATTTCTTTATCTGATAATTTTATACTATTTACACATAATTGTGTACTTAATCCATGAGTAAAAAATCTAACATCCCTATATATTTTTTCTGCTCTAGATCTAGTAATCTTATATTGTTTTATCATTGCGTCAATAGTAACTTTATTCCTATTAGTATCTAGTACCTCTCTAATTGTTCTAGTTCCTGCTAAGTCAGCCATAAATAAAGAATAAAATATATTAGGTTCTTTTTTAGAATACAAAGCATAAGCATAACTTATAGTATATAAATAATCTTCTTCATCAATATATTTAGATATAAAAGATTTATAATCTTTACTTAAATATATTTTAAGATCTTTTTTATACTCTTCAAAATTTTCATAATTTTTAAATATTGGTTGTGTAGAACATCCAATGAATTTACAAAGTTCTCTTACAGTCAATCTAGAATAACCATATTCCTTTATAAATTCAACACTCTTTTCTAATATTTCTTCTTTAGAAAATTTTACAGTTCTAGCCATAAATAACACCTCCCAAATATATAAAATAACATTTGTTATTTAATAGTATATTCATTTTTCTGCTTTTGTCAACAAAAAAAATAACAAATGTTATTATTTGTTATTTCTTAATACCCTAGCAAATCTATGTTCCCTAACAGCATGATTATTTTTAATAGAATAAAAATCTACTACAATGGCACCATTAACCAACTCTGCTGTCAAGAATCCAGGGCTTGTATTTAGATTATATTTTTTTATATATTCCCTAGCTGTTGATAATGGGCATGGATCTTCACATAATGCAGGTATATGAATATTAGGTGTTTTTTCTTTATAAGTATTTGTATGATAGAAGTGTGAATGCCCTTTAAAACATACTTCACTCTTCCATGGTGATATCCAAACAGGATAATTGCTTATATGATGTTTTAATTTTATTATGTTCCCTCTCCAATTTAAATATGCTATTTTAAAATCTAACATATTAACATCATCTCTAGAAAATAATGTTTTAATTAGTTCTTCATTTTTCAAAAAAGCACTATATTCATGATTACCACAAATTGCATAAGTAACAATATTTTTATCCTTTGGATAAACTTCATTAAAATAATCTACTTGTTCTTCACATTCCATTCTTTTTGAAGAGCAATTACCATCGATTATATCTCCCCCATGAATAACTGTATGATATCCTTTCATAACAGCAAATTCAAATGCAACATCAACAAGAGATCTATTTTCATATCTTGATCCATAATGTGTATCACTAAGTAATAATAATTTTTTATCATTAATTGTTTCAACACATAAAAAAGGTAATAATTCATTATAAGGAATATTACTTTCATATAAAACACTAAGTAATAAAATATGATTAATATCAGGATAAGTTCTTTTTAATAAATCAAAATCTTTAGTTTGGATAAAAATAGAAGTAATTTCTTTAATTAAATTTTCATCTATATCATCTAATCTCTTAATCATATTTATCTCCTTTAAAATGGTTTTATTTTACCATAATTATTACTTTTATTCAATGAAAAAACTAGTCATAGACTAGTTATTTTTAATTGGAGCAGATGAGCGGAATCGAACCGCCGTCTAAGCCTTGGCAAGGCCTCATACTAACCTCTGTACTACATCTGCATATATAAAATTGGAGGACCTAGTCGGATTTGAACCAACGATCAGGGAGTTGCAGTCCCGTGCCTTACCACTTGGCTATAGGTCCAAGCAAGAATAATTATAACAAATAATTATTCTGTATTCAATATATTATATTCAAAAAAATATTAAATTGTATCACTTTTTGGTTTAATTTCAAGAATATATTCAGATAAATTAGTTTCTATTTCTACTAATGCCTTTTGATCTAAGTTAGATAATTTAATTACTTCTTTAACAGTATCAATATCTAATTTACCAAATATTAAACCTTTGCTTAATTCAAAGTCATTAAACATATCAGGAGTTATAGAAGTAATATTATATCCCCATAATACTCTTTTTTGTCCTATTAAAATTCTTTTATTAGTTAATGCTACTAAGCATGTTGTAAATACATTTAATGAATCAGGATTTCTTTGTGCTGGAAAAACATAATAAATATCTTCATCTCTATTTAAGTGTTTAGCAATTACTTTTGAATGTTGAGCTATTCTCCAAGCAAAAGTCATAGGATATCTTTTTAAATATCCACTAACTTCTTTATAAATACCATCTTCAGTACCTAATACTTTTTTAGTCATAAGAATCCCTCTTTTCTAAAATTATTATATAACATATAGGTTTCTTTTTCAATTAAAAAAGAGAATTAATTCTCTTCATTTTTAATATTCTTATATTCTTCTAATACCTTTAATGTTTCTAAAGCAAGATAAGTAGCTTTAGGATTTTCTTTATTATAATCATTAAGTAATTCAATTCCATCTTCCATATCTATAAAGAATCCTCTTAAATTATCTTCTTTTTCATTCTTAGTTAAATTAAAATACTCAATAGTATCATCAGAAGTATAACCACTAAAATAATATGTTTTTACTAATCTATTAACAAGTGACCCATCATTTAATTCATAATCTCTTAAATAATTATAAACTACTGCGAATGGCTCTGTATCATCAAGTAATATATTAATAGTAGTTTCTTCCATTAATTCTCTTTTAACTGCATCAACTGGTGTTTCACCTGGTTCTATTTTTCCACCTGGAAGCATATATACTCTTCCAAATCTAGCAAAAACTAGTTCATCATCATCGTTTCTTAGAACTATTCTAGATTTTTCGATAACATCAGTTAATTCATCTTCTTTTA
>JAEEGL010422527.1_pt1 | contig 12129 bp, 9 predicted proteins | sample 9134231 | NCBI WGS metagenome assembly JAEEGL01 (sample SAMN16246548, study PRJNA631951) | gut metagenome | biome: gut microbiome; feature: rumen; material: fiber-attached | host: Bos | place: Iran: Karaj | collected 2018-10
TCATCGATAACATCTTCCGTTTCACCCAGGCAGGTTCCGAGGTGTCCGCACTTCTGGGCCGCATGCCTTCTGCCGTAGGTTATCAGCCGACGCTGCAGACGGAGATGGGTGCGCTTCAGGAGCGCATCACTTCCACGAAGAACGGTTCCATTACCTCCGTACAGGCAGTTTACGTGCCTGCGGATGACTTGACGGACCCTGCACCTGCAACGACGTTTGCACACTTGGACGCAACGACGGTGCTTTCCCGTTCCATCGTGGAGCTGGGCATTTATCCCGCAGTTGACCCGCTGGAGTCCACCTCCCGCATCCTGGATCCCAGAATCCTTGGTGAGGAGCACTACAGGACGGCCCGCGGCGTGCAGGAAATCCTGCAGAGATACAAGGAGCTTCAGGACATTATCGCCATCCTCGGCATGGATGAGCTTTCCGAGGCGGACAGACTGGTGGTATCCCGTGCCCGTAAGGTACAGAGATTCCTTTCCCAGCCGTTCTTCGTGGCAACGCAGTTCACTGGACTTGACGGTAAGTACGTGCCCATCGCTGAGACGATCCGCGGCTTCCGCGAGATCCTGGAAGGCAAGCACGACGACATTCCCGAGAGCTATTTCCTGAACGTGGGCACCATCGATGAAGTGCTCGCCAAAGTAAAGGCGAAGTAACGTGATCGCAGGACCAGAGGCGAGAATGGGATACGGCCAGTATGTTTTGGTGGCGTTGTGACATAAGGAGACTCAAGAAGTATGAGTGATGAGAATAAGGAATATCAGCTTCGGATCGTAACGCCTGAGAGGGTGTTCTACGAGGGGCCGGTGGACATGGTGGAATTTAATACGACGGAAGGCCAGATCGGCGTGCTTCCGGGACATATTCCCATGACGGTCATTGTGGCGCCCGGCATTCTTACGATCACGGAAGAGGATGGCGTCAAGACGGCGGCCCTGCATGCAGGTTTTGCGGAGATTCTTCCCGACAGGATCACGATCCTCGCGGAGATCATTGAGTGGCCGGACGAAATCGATAAGGATCGTGCGGAAGCGGCCCTGCAGAGAGCGCGGGAGCGCCTGGAGAATCGTGATTCGCAGACGGATCTGGCAAGGGCGGAGACAGCCCTGCAGCGCTCCATTGCCCGCATAGAAGCATTGAAGTAGTTTTTGACTTAAGCAGAAGATGAATAAATGAGACACCAAGGATACGCAGTGGTCATATGTTATTGATAAAGTAACTTATGAGGCACTGCGTATGGACTTTAAGCCCCAAATAAAATATATTCTTCCCACGGAAGCGCCCATGCCTTTTTTCATGGCGTATCCGGAGTATCCCTGTCTGAGGAAACAAGAACCCCGGGAGGGAGACATAGCCTTGCAGGATTTTGAATACTTGAGAAAAACATATCCGGCGCTGCTGACAAAATGGCAACGAAGGGTAGAAGAGGTCTTAGACCGGATGGATTATGAGGGAAGCATGATCTATGATGAGTATCCGGACCGCGTGAGCCTTCAGAATCTGGGCGAAGCGGTGGCGCGCATTCTTGACGGCATGAAGCAAGAAGAAACGCGCGACCGGGAGGATGCAGCTTCCCAGACCGGGGTAGAAGCAAAGGAAATCAGCGATCCGCTGAAAGAGGAATATTTACTCGGACTTGCACAGGTCCTTGTGCGCAATGAGGTTTACCGCCGAAGGCAAAAAAGAAAGCAGGATGCGAATGGAAGAATTACAAAAGATTTTGGAAACGGCATTAGATGAAAAACTGGACCGGATCATACTGAGCAATACCCGGGATGCGTCCGTTTCCACAAAGTCGAGGATCCGTCCCGTTCTCATCGGCGGGGAACTCAAATTTCAAGAGACCCGCTATCAGGGAACCAAGGTATTTCACGAGAATTTTTCACGGGAGGAGATGGCGGAGAGAATCTTGAAGGAGATGCAGGAGCTTTACCGTCAGGGTGAGATCAGCGGAGGGACCATTGACGCCACCGTCCTCGTGAGTAAGAAGGGAAAGATGACGGTAAAGGCCCGCAGGCGTGCCGGTGCGGCGGAAACGCCGGATCATGCAAAGAAGGATCAAGATGGCAACGGTGAAAACGTTAAATCGCTGGAACACAACCGCGTGAAAACGTATTTGCTTCCGGAGGGTGAGCCGATCGATTTTCTGGTGCGCCTTGGGGTGCAGACGCCTGACGGCCGGATCACGAAGAACCGTTATGACAAGTTCCGCCAGATCAATCGTTATCTGGAATTTATTGAGGACGTGCTGGAGGAGCTTCCGAAGGAAGGAACCATCCACGTGGTGGACTTTGGATGCGGAAAATCGTACCTTACGTTTGCGGCGTATTACTTCTTGCACGTAAAGCAGGGGAGAGACCTTGCGGTGACGGGCCTTGACTTAAAGGAGGACGTGATCCGTAATTGTAACGCCCTTGCGCGGGAACTTGGATATGAGGGTCTGCATTTTGAGCAGGGCGACATCAGCGCCTACAAGGGAGAGAAGGCCGACGTGGTGATCTCCCTCCATGCCTGCGACCTGGCGACGGACTATGCCCTGGAGAAGGCTGTAAAATGGGGTGCGAAGGTGATCATGGCCGTGCCCTGCTGCCAGCATGAGCTGAACCGCCAGATCAAGAATGACGTGCTCAGACCGGCGCTGAAATATGGCATCATTAAGGAACGCATGGCAGCACTTCTCACGGATGCGGTGCGCGCGGAAATCCTGGAGCGGGAAGGCTATGACGTTCAGATACTGGAATTTATTGACATGGAGCACACGCCCAAGAATCTGTTGATCCGGGCCGTGAAGCGTTCCAAGATGCGCGGGGGAAGCGCGGCGCGTTCCCTTCGCGAGATGGAGGAATTCCTGCAGATTTCCCCGACCTTAGAGCGCTTGCTTCCGGAGGAACAACGCTAATCACTTCAAGGAGTGTACGATGAAGAAATTTCTGATCAGGTTTGCGACTTTTCTGCTTGCCTTTGTGGTCACGCTGGTGGTGGCAAGCCGCATGTTAAATAAAGACCGAGACAATCTGACCATGGAGATGGCGCGCGCTTCCTACCCCGTCATTACGATGCTTTGGGGAAACGTGGAGTACAATCCCCTATATGGCTACTCTGCGGCGATGGATCCCGCGTGGCAGAGGGACAGCATCACCATTTTGGGTGAAAACCGCAAGACCTCATTCAAGGTGAAAACCTACGGGCGGGACGTGACGGCGATCACGGCACAGGTGAGAAGCGGCGACGGAACGCGTCTGATCGAGAACTTAGAGATTAAGGGATATGAAGAAAAAAAGGGCGAGATCACGGCAGAGCTTGCCCTGAAGGATTTGATCGAAAAGAATCAGGAATACGTGGTAAGCATTGGACTTACGCTGGATGGCTGGGAGGAGGTTTGGTATCACACCCGCGCCATCTGGGATGAGGAGAGCCTTGTGGGAGAAGAGCTTGCGTTTGTGCGCGAGTTTCATGAGACCCTCTATCATCGCGAGGAAGCCAAGGCCCTGGTAAAATACCTGGAATCCAATTCCAAGCTGGAGGATAACAGGTCCTTCCATAAGGTCAACATTCACAGCAGCTTCAAGCAGATCACCTGGGGTGACCTGAAGGTGACGGAAACCCAGGAACCGCGTTACACCGTGAAGGAAATCCGCGGGAAGAACGCCTCCATTGTCGTGGATTTTGGAGTCAGCACGAAGAGTTCCGACAGGACCACGAAATACCGCGTGCAGGAGGCTTACCGCATCCGTTATTCGGCGGAGAGGACTTATCTCTTGGGGTATGAGCGCACCATGACGCAGATCCCTGACGAACAGGCGCTGACCGGCGGAGACAAGATTCTCCTTGGCATTGGCGATGAGAACGTCAGCATGATGGAGAATGAAAGCGGCTCCGTCGTGGCATTCCAGCAGGCGGACAGGCTTTTTTCTTATGAGACGGGAAGCCAGAAGCTGACAAGGATCTTTAGCTTTTATGACGCAGATGCGTCTGACGTGCGGGAATCCCATGATGAGCATGACGTAAAAATTCTGAACGTGGATGCGGACGGCAATGTGGATTTTGCCGTTTACGGATACTTTAACCGCGGTGAATGGGAGGGAAAGGTCGGCATCCGCATTTGCCGCTATCAGGTGAGCTACAACACCGTGGCCGAGCTGGCGTTCCTTCCTTGGGATAAGCCCTATTCGAACCTAAAGGCCCAGATGGAAAAGCTTTTGTATCTCAGTCAGGGCAAGTACCTGTATCTCTGTCTCGAGAATGCGGCATATCGCGTGGACTTGGAGGAAGAGACCAGCGAGAAGATTCTGGACGTCACGGAAGACGGAAGCATGAGGGCCTCGGAAGACAATCAGATCCTGGTTTGGCAGAATGCAAAGGGAAGCAGTTACACCAATGAGATTTACGTATTGGATCTTGCGGAGGAAAATCAGGTCACTCTTCGCGGCGAGGCGAATGAAGCCCTGAGGATCCTGGGATTCATGGGGCAGGACGTCATCTATGGCGTGGCTAGGGCAACGCAGGTCACGAGAACCGGCACGGGACAGCTCTTCTTCCCCATGTATAAGCTTTGCATAGCCAAAGCGGATGGAACGCTTTTGAAGGAGTATAAGCAGGAAGGGATTTACGTTACGGACTGCGCCGTGGAAGAAAACCAGATCATCCTGGACCGCGTGAAGGAAAAGGACGACGGCAGTTTCACGGAAGCACCCCAGGATCACGTGACGAAGACCACGCAGGCAAAGGCAGGAAAGAATCAGGTCTCCGTCGTGGAGATCGACGTGTATGAGAAATACGTGCAGATCCAGATCGGCGGAAAGATCGACGCGAAGAAGGTTCGCCTGCTCACGCCCAAGGAAGTGATCCGGGAGGGAGCGGACGAGCTTGTGATCGAAGCGTCGTCGCCCGTGAGAAGATACTTTGTCTATGGCGGCGCGGGACTTGACGACGGTTACGTTTCCGTGAGCAATGCCATCAACCGGGCGGACGAGATTTCAGGATGCGTATTGAATGAAGAGGGTAATTTGATCTGGCAAAAGGGCGACCGTCCCAGCAGGAATCAGATCATGGCGATCCATGAACCGGAAAAAACACAGGAGAGCCAGGCGAGCTGCCTTGACGTGATGTTGCGTCAGCAGGGCATCTCCGTTGACAGTGCCGCACTCTTGGCGCTTGGAAAGCTACCCGTGGAGATCTTAAGGGAGAATCTTACGGAGGCAGAGGTACTGGACCTGTCAGAAACCAGCCTGGATGCCGTATTGTATTTCGTTGGCAGGGATCTTCCCGTGCTTGCGTTGCTCCATTCCGGAGAGGCCGTTCTCATCACGGGATATAACGAGTCCCAGATCGTGCTCTATCAGCCTTCGACGGGAAAATTGAGCAAGAAGGGAATCACGGAATCTGCCAAGTGGTTTGAGGAGAACGGGAACTGCTTCCTCACTTTTTTTCCTTGATTTTTGACGCAAAACGTTCTATTCTAAAAGGGTAAGGTGCAGACGCACCATGGCTTGAAAATCATAATATACGCAGGAGGTATGAGGTATGGGAAAGTTTGTCATCAAAGAAACCAAGACGGGCATTAAATTTGATCTGAAGGCTGGAAACGGTGAAGTTATCGCTACTTCTGAAGTTTACACGACGGAAGCTGCCTGCAAGAATGGCATTGCAAGCGTTACCAAGAATGCACCTGTTGCAGCAATCGAAGATCAGACCGTAGAAGGATATGCTACCGCAAAGAATCCTAAGTTCCAGATCTATCTGGACAAGGCTGGCGAGTATCGTTTCCGTTTGACTGCAACCAATGGCCAGACCATCGCTACCAGCGAAGGCTACAAGGCTAAGAAGAGCTGCGAGAACGGCATCGAGTCCGTTAAGAAGAACGTGGTAGACGCTCCTACCGTAAAGGCTGAATAAGGCTTAGGGGGAAAGAACATGGCAGACGTTAAGGCAGAAATTACGAAGGTTGTCGAGAAGGTAACCAAGGACGAAAAGCTGATGGATCAGTTCAAAAAGGATCCCGTAAAAGCTGTGGAATCCGTGATTGGCGTTGACCTTCCGGATGACGTGATCAACAAGGTAGTGGACGGCGTTAAGGCGAAGATCTCCATCGATAAGCTTGGCGGCATCGCCGGTTCCATCAAGAATCTGTTCTAAAGGATCGTTTGTTTATAAATCATGCATGACGAAGCGGAGGCTGAAAGGCCTCCGCTTTCACTTTACTTATGCAATGAAACGCGGAACACGCGCCTTTACGTTTTATGAGTTCGGGAAAAGCTGTCTGCGATATTTCTTCAGGACCTTCAGGAGCAAGGTGCCCAGAATGCCGCAGGAAATAATCTCGCCAATGCCAACCGTCAGCATGCAGATGAGAACGGGAATTCCCTTGATCTCCACGCCAAACACGGAGGCAATTCCGGGTACTCCGTATGCGTAGACAAGAATAAAAGGAATGATCAGCATGTTTGCAAGGATCGGTGGAATGCATGCACACCATTCGGGAGCTTTTTTCCGGATCAGGTAAGTTCCAACGGCGCCGAGGAGCGTCGCAAGACTGCCGAAAATGACGTCCCAGATAATACAGCCGCAAAGGATGTTGCTCAAAAAGCAACCTACGAACAGTCCTGGAATGGCTGCCGGCGTAAAAAAGGGAAGAATGGTGAGTGCTTCCGAGAAACGGATTTGGACGTCGCCGCTGGCCAGACCGAGGGAATTGGCGATAAAAGTCAGCACGACGTAGAGGGCAGCAATGGCGCCTGCCTGGGTGACGAATAAAACTTCTTTCTTCATTTGTTTTCTCCTTTAGTTTTGTTTTACAAGAGGAAGGTTTCGAACTCTTGCCTTAGTTTTGTTTAAGGTCAGGAAGGTTTCGAACTGACCGCGTTACGAAAATTCATTATATAGAATCACGGAGTCATTTGTCAATTAAAATTTCATACATACCTTTTCCAATTTCTTCACATACTAGCGACAAAGAAATGGCATGGACCAGAATGCAGTAATGAAAGGATTGGGAGGAAATGAGCATGAAGGCAACGGGTATTGTAAGACGGATAGATGATCTTGGCAGGATCGTGATACCAAAGGAGATCAGGCGCACCCTGCGCATCAGGGAGGCGGACGCGATCGAGATATTTACGGACGGAGAGGGGCAGATCATCCTAAAGAAGTATTCGCCCATCGGGGAGATGACGGATTTTGCCAGACAATATGCCGAGAGTCTCGCGCAGGTTTCGGGGCATGCCGCGCTGATCGCGGACAGGGACCAGTTTATCGCCACGGCGGGGGGATACCGTCATCTCGCGGGCAAGCCCATCAGCCGCCAGCTGGACGAGAAAATCAATCACCGGGAGACGGTGATCGCGTCCAAGGGAGACCGGGGCTTTATTCCCGTCAGTGAGGGCGGCGGCGAGATCTATATCCATCAAATGATCGTTCCCATCTTGTGCGAAGGCGACGTGATCGGCAGCGTGATGCTTCTCGAGGATGACAATAAAAGCAAGATGGGTGAGGTGGAGCAAAAGCTGGTACTCTCCGCCGCGGGATTCCTTGGGAAGCAGATGGAACAATAAAACGTGTCATTAGAAACTTCCCCGTGACCCAACGTGTAACGTCATTGTTACAAAAAAAACATAGACGCAAGCGAGGAAAGATGATACACTCTAAAGTTGTGGGGATTAATTATTTAACTGGAATTTTGCTCTGTAGACATTCATTTAATGCCTACGGGGCATTTTTTGTTTCGAGGCAGGGGAGGTGAAAAAGGGGCTGAGAGACTAGGTATCGAAAGGGTTTTAGCTGTAAATTGGTTTGATCTGGCCGCCACGGCCAGGCGTAATTAAGGGAGGGGTACGATAATGAGAAAGATTTACAAGAGGTTGCTCGCAGCAGCCTTAGTGGTTTTGACGGTTCTGGCGGGCATGCCGTTTGGGCTGACCGGCAATAAGGTGCAGGCAGCGGCAGATCCGAATTTTAAGTTTGTTAGCAATGATTATCATTCCACTAAACAAGTGGGTATTTACAGTGATTATAACGTAGACAGCGGTACCATTTTCACGCCGCAGTCTGCTTCCGAAGAGCTTCCCGTGGTGATTTTCCTTCACGGAGCCGGCGGGAAATGGCCGGACACTCCGAACTCTTATTATCCGACGGTGGAGAAGTGGATCAAGAATGGGTATCTTTCCCCCTTCGCGCTCCTCATGCCCAACATGACGTCCATTGGATTTGACGCCTACGTTACCTGCAATCTGGCCAGCATAGGCGGTGAGAGGGAGCTTTTGGGAGAGCTTGTTTCAAGGATAGAGAACGGAACTTTTGACAGTCTGACGGGCGTTACGCTTGACAAGGATAATCTTACGATTTGCGGATATTCCATGGGCGGCGGCGTTGCGATCCTGGGAGGAAGCTATTACAGGGATAAATTCGTGAACGTTGGCTCTTTCAGCCAGTGTCCTCAGACCCATTATCCGACCGATCAGTATGATGACTGGATGGATAAATATGAAAAGACAAGTGATTACGGTTTTACCAATCGCACGGACAGACACATGTTTATGGCCTGCAGTGCGGCAGAGACGGATTGCCTTACTTCGGTGAATCATTGTTATGATGAGTTTGGCAAGGCAAATGGTTTTGCAAGGGTGATCTTTGCCAGTGGCTCTCACAATCAGGATCTGTTTTTGAAGGAGCTTTTCTGTTTCCTGTACTACGTGCAGTATGATGAGATGCCCACCGATGAAATGATGATGGCCGCCCTGGGACTTTCTTCCATTCCGGCAAGGACGACTACGATGCCCACAAAGCAGGACGTTACGCCGATCATTGGACCTGAGGGAGAAAACGTTAGCGGCACCGTCACGCTGAATGCCACGTCGTTTGCATACAAGTTTTGCGTGTCCGCAAGCGTGGCAAATTGTAATGCGACTTCTCTTGCATATCAGTGGTTTAGGGATTATACGCCGATCAGCGGCGCGACTTACAAAGATTACGTTTTGACGGAGGACGACATCGGTCAGAAGATCACCTGCGTGGTTTCCGACAAAACAGGTACTTTGAAAAACAGCATCAGTGCGACAACGCCTCAGATCCAAAAGGCGAGCGGACCGCTCGCACCCACGGGTCTCTCCATGACGCCCTGCACCCCTGGCAAGTCCAACGGACAGATTGGGCACGTTACGGCTTCCATGGAATATGCGACCAGCATTGACTTTAAGAACGCGAAGGTTTGTCCCAAAGGCGCCATCACGGGTCTTGCGGCGGGAACCTATTACGTAAGGTATGCGGAAACGGCTACCACCAAGGCAGGGTTTGCTGAAAAGATCACGATCGTGGAAAGCCTTTCTGACGCCGATCTTCAGATCGCCAGGAAATCCCTGCGCTTGCAGGATACCATCGCCATTGATTTTAAGGTATCGAAGGCGGCGCTTGGAAGCAAGTATCATGCACCGTATCTGACCGTGACTCAGGGCGGGGAGACGAGAAAGCTTACGGACTATTATGACGACGGAACGCTTTTGATCTTCACTTACCGTACGGTGCCTCAGATGATCGGCGAAGACGCATTCGTTGCCCTGTATGCGCTAAACGCCAGCGGCCAGACGGTGGCAGGTGAGGTGATCACCTATTCCGTTGCGCAATACTGCTACAACCTGCTTGGAAGTGCAACTTATCAAAGTGATGATTATGCAGTTCTTAGAAGGCTTCTCGTGGACATCCTGTATTACGGTGACGCAGCACAGGAATACGTAAACTACAATACGGATGCTTTGGCAAGCCGGAAGCTGACAAAGTCGCAGCGCGCGATGGGAACGGATCTGACGGCGAAAATGAATTATAAGAGCGTAAGGGATCCAAACCATGTAACGGTAGACTCACCGAAGGCAACCATTACGACGGCATCGCTCTTTCTTGAGGCCGCAGTCAACGTGCAGTTTAAGTTTGAAGCATCCAGTCTTTCGAACCTTACCCTTTTGGTGACGGACGGAATGAATGAGCTTGCGCGCATCACGCCAAATGCAAACGAAAAGGATGACAAAGGAAGGTACGTCGTGAACTTCAACGGACTAAACGCAGGTGAGATGAAGAAGACCATCTACGCGACCGTTATGGAAGGGAACAAGAGGGTTAGCAACACTTACCGTTACAGCATTGAGTCCTACGTGTCTTCCGCAAAGGGAAGCATAGGAGCGGATTTGGACCTTCTTCTTGATTCGATGATGCGCTACGGCAATTCCGCGGCAGACTACGTGGCCCAATATTAGGGATTGACTTTTTCACGGAGATGACTTATAATATCTCAAAAGTTAAAGGCAATGACGAAGACAGTAGCTCTTTTTCAAAAGTCGCAGAGAGCCGGGGATGGTGGGAAACCGGCACGAGTAAAGAAAGGGTGAAGATCACTTCCGAGCTGCCGTGATGAAAGCGCAGGCGAGTAATTGCGGACGATATCCCTCCGTTATGGGGAACCATATCCTGGTTGGATGCCGATCCAAGACCGCGGACAGACGCGGGACGGCACGCGCCGGCGTATGTTGTAATAGGTGGTTAAGCGAGAATGGCCTCGTCCTATTATGGACGGGGCCTTTTAGGTTTAAACTTTAAGAAAAAGGAGAACGCTTATGTTGTACAAGGCAGTGGACAAAAACCTGAACTTTGTGGACCGTGAGAAGGCAGTGGAGCAGTTCTGGAAGGACGAGGACATCTTCAAAAAGAGCATGGAACAGCGTAAGGAAGGCGAGACTTATACCTTCTACGATGGACCGCCAACCGCAAACGGCAAGCCCCACATCGGGCACGTGTTGACCCGCGTCATCAAGGACATGATCCCCAGATACCGCACCATGAAGGGTTATATGGTGCCTAGAAAGGCGGGATGGGATACCCATGGTCTTCCCGTGGAGATCGAGGTGGAGAAGCTTCTTGGTCTGGACGGTAAGGATCAGATCGAGGCGTATGGTCTGGAGCCCTTCATCAAAAAGTGTAAGGAAAGCGTTTGGAAATATAAGGGAATGTGGGAGGATTTCTCCGGTACCGTTGGATTCTGGGCGGACATGGACAACCCCTACGTTACTTATCATGATGACTTCATCGAGTCCGAGTGGTGGGCGCTGAAGACCATCTGGGACAAGGGCCTTTTGTACAAGGGCTTTAAGATCGTGCCCTATTGTCCTCGCTGTGGAACCCCTCTGTCCGCACAGGAGGTTGCGCAAGGCTATAAGAACGTGAAGGAGCGCTCCGCGATCGTTCGCTTTAAGGTGGTTGGCGAGGATGCTTATTTCCTGGCATGGACGACCACGCCCTGGACCCTGCCTTCGAACCTGGCACTCTGCGTAAATCCCGAGGAGGCTTACTGCAAGGTAAAGGCTGCTGACGGCAGAACTTACTATATGGCAAAGGCACTTCTTGACACCGTGCTTGGAAAGCTTGCAACCGAGGACCAGAAGGCTTACGAGATTCTTGAGACTTACGTCGGCAAGGATCTGGAATATAAGGAATATGAGCCCCTCTTCGCATGTGCGGGAGAGGCTGCAAAGCAGCAGAACAAGAAGGCACATTTCGTGACCTGCGACGGTTACGTTACCATGGGCGACGGTACTGGCATCGTACACATCGCGCCTGCCTTTGGTGAGGACGACGCGCGCGTTGGCAGAAATTATGATCTCCCCTTCGTACAGTTTGTAAACGGCAAGGGTGAGATGACCGAGGAGACCCCTTATGCGGGACTGTTCGTAAAGAAGGCTGACCCCGAGGTGTTAAAGGATCTGGATGCTGAGGGCAAGCTCTTTGACGCGCCCAAGTTTGAGCATGATTATCCTTTCTGCTGGAGATGTGACACGCCGCTGATCTACTATGCGCGTGAGTCCTGGTATATTAAGGAGACTGCGGTAAAGGATGATCTGATCCGCAATAACAATACGATCAACTGGATCCCTGAGTCCATCGGTAAGGGCCGCTTTGGCAATTGGCTGGAGAACATTCAGGACTGGGCAATCTCCCGTAACCGTTACTGGGGCACTCCGCTCAACATCTGGGAGTGTAACTGCGGCAAGCGCGTTTGCGTGGGCAGCAGACAGGAGCTCTTTGAGATGAGCGGCAACGAAGCGGCTAAGACCGTGGAATTCCACAGACCTTACATCGATGAGATCA
>JAEEGL013001408.1_pt1 | contig 12129 bp, 10 predicted proteins | sample 9134231 | NCBI WGS metagenome assembly JAEEGL01 (sample SAMN16246548, study PRJNA631951) | gut metagenome | biome: gut microbiome; feature: rumen; material: fiber-attached | host: Bos | place: Iran: Karaj | collected 2018-10
CTGTCACGGATCCTGAAACTCAATCCAGGATATTGCCGTCCCTTGAGATCGTCACCACTTGCCAGGGGATGAACTTGCCGCTGTTTTTCAGGGCCGTTTCCGCCGCGCGCTGCAGGCCGCCGCAGCAGGGCACCTCCATCCGCACGACGGTTACGCTCCTCACGTCATTCTCCCGGAGGATCGCCATCAGCTTTTCGCTGTAATCCACGGCGTCCAGCTTCGGACAGCCGATGAGCGTGACCTTCCCCTTCATGAAATCCTCGTGGAGACTGGCGTAGGTGTAGGCCGTGCAGTCCGCCGCGATCAGGAGCTTCGCGCCGTCGAAGAAGGGAGCCCGCGTGGGCAAAAGCCTGATCTGGCAGGGCCACTGGGCCAGCCGGGAGACCGGCTTCGCCGCCGGAGAGGCTGCCTGCTCCGCAGCGTGTTCAAACTGCGCGACGGCGGAACCGGGGCAGCCGCCTTTGTGCTCACGGTCCGTTTCGTTCATCGGTTTTCCCTCCGCATGCTTTTCCTTGCTCGCCTTGACCGCCGCTTCGTCGTAGGCGGGAGCCTCCCGTTCTTCAAAGGTGATGGCCCCGGCGGGGCAGTTCGGCAGGCAGTCTCCGAAGCCGTCGCAGAAGTCCTCCCGCGTAAGCTTCGCCTTGCCGTTCACCATCTCGATCGCGCCCTCGTGGCACGCCTCCGCGCAAAGGCCGCAGCCGCTGCACTTTTCCTCGTCAATGTGGATGATCTTCCGTATCATGGCGTCTTTGCCTCCTTGTCCTTGCGTTTCCGAAAAAAGCATACTATAATATGATCTGCCGGTATGTTGTTGGAACAACAAGGAGGATTTTTTCGTGAATTGGTTTTCTCTCACGAATACGCCGCTTTTTCACGGTGTCCGGGAGGACGAGCTCCGGGAGATGCTCAGCTGCCTGAATGCCCGGGAAAAGGAGTACAAAAAGGGCGAGGTCATCTTCCGTGCTGGAGACAGTGTGACGGAGGTCGGCCTGGTGGAAAAGGGCAGCGTGAACATCGTTGTGAACTTCTATTGGGGAAACAGCGGCATCTTCGGGCACGTGACCCAGGGCAGCCTGTTCGCGGAGACCTATGCCGCCATACCCGGCAAGGAGCTCTTGAACGACGTGGTGGCGGCGGAGGACTGCCTTATCCTGTTTCTGGATATGCGGCGCCTGACCACGACCTGCTCCAGCAGCTGCGAATTCCATCAGCGGATCGTCCACAACCTGCTCCGTATCTTCGCGCAGAAGAATATCGGCATGTCCTCCCGCATGATGCACATTGCGCCGAAATCCCTCCGTGACCGGTTGCTGTCTTATCTCTCGGAACAGGCCATGGAGCATGGCAGCGCACAGTTTTCCGTCCCCTTCGACCGCCAGCAGCTGGCGGACTATCTGGGCGTGGACCGCAGCGCCATGTCCAACGAGCTGAGCAAAATGCAGCGGGACGGTCTGATCAGCTACAAGAGGAACGAGTTCACCCTGCACGAAGCGGCGGATGCGGCCAGGGCCATACCGTGACGGCATGAAGCGGACAAAAGGATTTCTGGCGACGATCCTGTCGGCGGCCGCCTACGGGTCGGCTCCGATGATCGCGACGCTGGCCTACGGCCGCGGATTCGGGGTGAATTCCGTTTCCCTGTCGCGGGTGCTGCTCCCGGTTCCCGTGCTGGCGCTGGCGGTGCTGCTGAAAAAGGAATCCTTCCGCATCCGGGGCAGGCAGGCGCTGCAGATCCTGGCGCTGGCGGTGACAGGCAGCGTACTCACGAGCCTGCTGCTGTTTCAGTCCATACGATTCATCGATACGGGCATCGCCACCGCCCTGAATTTCTCCTACCCGGCGCTGGTAGTCCTGCTGGACAGGCTCATCTACCGGCAGAAGGCGGACCGTCACCAATGGATCGCCCTGGGCCTGTGTCTCGCCGGCGTGGTGATGTTCATAAGCCCCGGCGGGACCTTCACCTGGAAGGGATTCTTCCTGGCCCTGGGCTCCGGCCTGGCCTTCGCCCTCTACGTCCTGTATATGGACCGGAGCCGGATCATGGAGACCATGAGCTTCTGTTCCTTCAGCCTCTGGTTCTTCCTGTGCTCCGCCCTGCTCCTTATACCCTTTGCCCTGGCGTCGGGAGAGCTGCGCAGCGGCAGCGCTCCTGCGGGATGGCTGCTGTTGGCGCTCTTCGCACTGGTGGACGGGCTGGCGGGAACGCTGCTGCAGGAATACGGCGTGAACGCCATCGGCGGCAAGTCGGCTTCCATCGCCAGCACCATCGAGCCGGTGATCTGCGCCTTGCTTGGCGCAGTCTTCCTCCATGAAAGGATCACGCTGCACAGCGCGCTGGGCATCTGCCTGATCGTCGGCGCGACGGTATACCTGATCGTGGGCGGAAGGGATCGGAGAGACAGAGATCCTCTGCGGGACGGCAGCGGCAAAGAGAGGAAAACGACATGAAGTATGCCGACTCTCCTCAGCACCGCGATCTTCGGCTCCGTGGGGGATACGCCTTCCGCCTGTGCCCGGTTCTTCTTCATGTGAGGCCGCCGAAAGCCCGGCAGGTGACGAAGGATTTTGTGAACGCAGGGAAATAGCAGACCGTTCAATACAAAGCATATTTTGGGAGAAGGGAATATGATCGTCACATTCCGGGGCAAAACACCGCAGATTTCCTCCGAGGCTTTTGTCGCAGAAACCGCTGCTCTGATTGGAGACGTAACGGTCGGACCGGACAGCTCCGTCTGGTACGGAGCCGTCATTCGCGGGGACTGCAGCTCGATCACCGTGGGCTGCGGCGTGAGCATACAGGACAACGCCGTGCTGCATACGGAGATCGGCCATCCGCTGATCATCGGAGACAACGTCACCGTCGGCCACGGAGCCGTCGTTCACTGCGCTTCCGTCGGCAGCAACACGCTGATCGGCATGGGAGCGATCCTGCTGGACGGCGCGGTCATCGGCGATCACTGCGTCATCGGCGCAGGCGCCGTGGTGAAAGAGAAAACGGTCGTACCGTCCGGAACCATGATGGTGGGCATTCCGGCGAAATGTGTCCGGGAGCTTGGCCCGGAGCAGCTTGCCCTTCTTGACGGCACCCCGCCTTACGTCGCGCTGTCCAGGGCGTATCTTGAAGGGAACCGTGCGGGGGAATCGCGTTAATCTGTGTTGTTTGGGTAAGCCTTTTTCCCGGACGCGCAAAAAGGCAGGCGTTCGGGGAAAAGACGAAGGACAGCGTCCCGCAAAGCTGAGCGCGGCTTCCGGCAGCGGCAGCCGGTCCAGAAGCACCGGGAACTGCGCCGCTGATGCGGCGGAGTATCTGCCGGACGGCCCCCGGCCTGTTCCCGCGGAAATTTGTTTGCTGCGGATGCGCTGAGAAAGGAGACGTGGAAATGCTCTATAAAGAACCGATCCGAATATGCGGGCGGATCCTGCGAAACCGGATCGTCATGCCGCCGATGGCGACAGGCAAGGCCGCAGACGGCGCGCCGGGCGAGGAAATGACGGAATACTACAGACAGCGGGCGAGGGGGACCGGGCTGGTCATCGTCGAGCACGAGTACGTCATGCGGCAGGGGATGGCCCATCCGGGCCAGCTGTCCATGGCGGCGGATCCTGTCATTCCGGCTTACCGGAAGCTGACAAACGCGATCCACGGGGAAGGTGCGGCGGTCATTGCCCAACTCAACCACGCCGGAGTCAAGGCAATGGATACCGGACTGCCGCGGCTGGGCCCCAGCGCCGTGCCGACGAAGGACGGCGACGCGGCGGCAATGGACCGGGAACAGATCCGGGCGGTCGTCTCGGCCTTCACCGCTGCGGCGGTACGCGCGAAGGAAGCCGGATTCGACGGCGCGGAGCTCCACGCAGCCCACGGATATCTCCTCAATCAGTTCTATTCGCCTTTGACGAATCATCGGGAAGACGAGTATTCCGCAAAGACCGTGGCGGACCGCACGCGGCTTCACAGCGAGATCCTCCGCGCGGTGCGGGCAGCCGTCGGCGAGTACTTCATGCTTGCGATCCGCTTCGGCGCCTGCGATTTTGAGGAAGGCGGCAGCAGGATCGAGGATATCCCCGAAGCAGTCAGCGCCTTTGAAGCCGCCGGCGCGGATCTGATCGACATTTCAGGCGGCATGACGGGCTTTATGCGTCCCGGTCATACGGAACCCGGATACCTGAAGGATCTCAGCATTGCCGCGAAAACGGCGGCGTCGGTTCCGGTCATTCTGACAGGCGGCGTGACCGAAGCGCAGGACGCGGAAAACCTGCTGCAGGAAGGCGCAGCAGATCTCATCGGCGTCGGCAGGGCCTTGCTGAAGGACCCCATGTGGTCGCTGAAGGCGATGGGCGAATAAGGAGAAGACTTCTGATTGGGAGGATAATATGAGGATCGCGGTGACTTATGAAGACGGAAAAGTGTTTCAGCACTTCGGGCATACGGAGCAGTTCAAAATCTATGAGATTGCGGACGGCAGGGCTGTCTCCGCCGGGCTGCTCAGCGCGGGCGGGACAAGCCACGAAGCGCTGGCGGCGCTGCTGAAAGAGCGGGGGATCGACGTGCTGATCTGCGGCGGCATCGGCGGCGGCGCGGCGGCGGCGCTGAGTGAGCAGGGCATCGAGCTCTGCGCGGGTGCTTCCGGCGACGCGGACGAGGCGGCGGCCGCTTATATCCGGGGCGAACTGGCGGACACCGGCGTGAACTGCGACCATCACGGTGAAGAGCATTCCTGCGGCGGTCATGAGGACGGGGAGGGCTGCGAGGGCTGCGGCAGCTGCGAGGTCTGCGGCGGCTGTCACGGCTGCGCGCCGGCCATCGAGGGAAAAAACGTGGGCAAGACCTGCCGGACGCATTACACCGGCACCTTCAACGATGGGACGGTGTTCGACTCCTCTTATGTCCGGGGCGAGCCCCTGGAGTTCATCTGCGGCGCGGGCATGATGATTCCCGGCTTTGACGCCGCCGTCGCCAACATGGACGTGGGGCAGACGCTGCAGGTGCATCTGACGCCGTCGGAAGCCTACGGAGAGGCGGATCCCGGCGCGATCATCACCGTGGAGATCGCCAAAGTCCCCGGCGCGGAAGAAGTGTCGGTGGGCGATCAGGTGTATCTGCAGAACAGCTACGGACAGCAGACGGTCGTGCGGGTCACGGCGAAGGACGAGAAGACGATCACCTTCGATGCCAACCATGAGATGGCCGGAAAAGAACTCAATTTCACCATTGAGCTGGTGGAAGTGCTGGAATAAGACGGAAGGCGGCAACACACGGTGCGCCGCCGACTATAAGGAATATCGCCGGGCGCGGCGGCGCAGAGGGAATGGGGGGCAAGAAATGAAAGGCGACAAGAGACGGAAGGCATCCACGGTCATACGCATACTGTCAGCAGTCCTCGCATTGCTTGCCCTGGACCTGTTCTTCCTCCCGGCGTCCGCGGAGTCCGAGGGTCAGCCGGTCCGCGTCGGCTATTATGAGAACGAAGTGTTCCAGGAAGGGGCGCAGCCCGGCGTTTTCAAGACCGGGTATGCCTACGAATACTATCAGAAGCTGGCGGAGTACACAGGCTGGCGGTATGAATATGTCTACGGCAGCTTCGGCGACCTGTATCAGATGCTCCTGGACGGGGAGATCGACCTGATGGCCGGCCTCGCCCGAAGAGAGGATCGGGAAGCGCTCATCGGCTATCCGGACGCCGCCATGGGCAACGAAACGTACAACCTGGTCAAGCACGCCGCCGACACGGACATCACAGCCGATCCCGCTGCCCTCTCCGGAAAAAAGATCGGCGTTCTGGACAGCGCCATGGCGGACGTCCTGCGGGATTTCCTCCAGAGCCGCGGGGCGGCCGCCCAGGTCGTCGTATTTCGGGATTATGAGCCGCTCTTCGCCGCCTTTGACGCCCACGAGGTGGACGTGCTGGCTGCGGAGGGCGACGGGGCATACGGCAGGGAGAATGCGGAGCTTCTCTATACCTTCGGCGCGTCGGATTACTACCTCTGCGTCAGCAAAGCGCGGCCGGACCTCCTGACCGAGCTGAACGCCGCGCAGGCGGAGCTTGCGGTGTACGAACCGAATTATATCAATTCTCTGCGCAGCAAATACTATCCGGTCAGCATCCTCAGCCGCGCCTTTTCGGCGTCGGAGAAGCAGTGGCTTGCGGAACACGGGGAGCTGCGCGTGGGTTATCTGAACAGCTATCTGCCCTACAGCGACACCGCCCCCTCCGGGGAGGCGACCGGCCTGGTGCGGGACATCGTGCCCCGGATGCTGAGCGGGCTCGCCATTGAAGACCTGACCGCCTCCTACGTCAGCTACGACAGCTATGACGATATGATCCGGGCCTTGGGCGACGGGACGATCGACGCGGCCTTTCCCGTGGGCGGCGGTCTGTATTATTCGGAGGAAAGCGGCATTTTCCAGTCCGGCGCGGTGGTCTCCGCCGCAACGGAGCTGGTCTACAGGGGCGAGTATACGGAGGAGACGATCTGCCGTTTTGCGGTCAACGAGCGGAACAGCATGCAGTATTATTTTGTCAAAACCTATTACCCGGAGGCGCAGATCAGCTTCTATCCCTCCATCGACGCCTGTCTGAAGGCGGTCGCCTCCGGCGAGACGGGCTGTACGACCCTCAACGGCCTTCGGGCAAACGATATGCTGCGCAACAGCCGCTACCGCGGGCTTTCCCTTTTGCAGACGAACCACAACGACGACCGCTGCTTCGGCGTCCGCATCGGGAACGAAGGCCTGCTCAAGCTCCTGAACCGCGGGATCAGCGTGCTGGGATCGGACTATGCGCAGAATCTGGCTTTCCGCTATACGGGCGGGCTGTATACCCAGTCCCTGGGAGACAAGCTCCGGGACAACATGACCCTTTTCGGGATCATCATCTTTGCGGTGGCGGCGCTGATCGTCCTGTTCCTGATCCGGGATATGCGGCGCTCCAGGCGGGAGCTGGAGGAGCGCCTTGCCCTGCAGGAGGAGCTGCTGGAGCAGCAGACCAGGCGGGAACAGCAGGATCGGATGATCACGGCCCTGGCCTCGGATTATCGCTGCGTGTACCACGTCGATCTGGATAAGAACGACGCCGTCTGCTACCGGGCCGACCCCAACGATCCGGAGCAGACCGGGGAGGGGATCCACTTTCCCTATCTCGAGCGCTTTTCCTGGTATGCGGAGCACTGCGTCGCAGAGGGCTACCGGGAGGGCTTCCTGCGCTTCATCCGGCCGGATCACGTCCGGGAAGCCCTGGCAGGGGAACAGCTCATCGCCTTCCGATATCTGGCCCGGCGGAACGGGAAGGAGTATTACGAAATGATCCGCATGGCCGGCGTACGCCATGCGGAAAACCGGGAGGATCACATCGTCCACGCCGTAGGCCTCGGCCTGACGGTCATCGATACCGAAATGCGGGAGACCATGGCGAAAAACCAGGCACTGGGGGAGGCCTTGGCGGCCGCGGAGGAGGCCAACGCTGCCAAAACCGCCTTTCTGTCCAATATGAGCCATGAGATCCGCACGCCCATGAACGCCATCATCGGGCTGGACAGCCTGGCGCTGCGGAATGAGGGGCTCGCCGCCGAGACGCGGGATTATCTGGAAAAGATCGGCGAGAGCGCCAGACACCTGCTGGGCCTCATCAACGATATCCTGGACATGAGCCGGATCGAATCCGGCCGCATGATCCTGCGCAAGGAGGAGTTTTCCTTCCGCGGGATGCTGGAGCAGATCAATACCATGGTCATTTCCCAGTGCTCGGAGAAGGGTCTGCAATACGAATGCAGGGTGGTCGGCGGGCTCAGCGATTTCTACATCGGCGACGACATGAAGCTGAAGCAGGTGCTGATCAACATCCTGTCCAACGCCATCAAGTTCACCGACGCGCCGGGCAGCGTCACCCTGACCGTAGAGCGCATCGCCGCCTACGGGAACCATACCACGGTGCGCTTCCGGGTGAAGGATACCGGCATCGGGATGGACGCCGCCTTCGTTCCCAAGGTCTTTGACGCCTTTGCGCAGGAGGACAGCAGCCGGAACAGCAAGTACGGCAGCACCGGCCTGGGCATGGCGATCACGAAAAACATCGTGGAGCTGATGAACGGCACGATCTCGGTGGAGTCCCAAAAGGGGGTCGGCACGGAGTTCACGGTCGTCGTCACCCTGACCAACAGCCAGCGACAGGGCTCCGATGCCAGTTACATCGATCCCAAGGATATGCATATCCTGGTGGTGGACGACGAGGAGATCGCCGCCGAGCATGCGCGGATCGTCCTGGACGAGGTGGGCATCCAGGCGGACACCTGCTTCAGCGGGCCGGAGGCCCTGCATATGCTGGAGGTACAGCACGCCAAGCATGAGCCCTACAACCTGGTCCTGCTGGATTGGAAAATGCCGGATATGGACGGGCTTGCGGTCGCCGGGGAGATCAGGAAGCGGTTTGACCGGGAGACCACCCTCATCATCCTGACCTCCTTCAACTGGGACGAGATCATGGATGAAGCGCTGCATATCGGCGTGGACAGCTTCCTTGCCAAGCCGCTGTTCGCCTCCAACGTGATCGATGAGTTTGAACGGATCGCGCGGAAGAACGACATAAACCTGTACAGGGAAAAGAATCGGGCCGAACTCAGGGGAAAACGCATCCTGATGGCGGAGGACGTGATGATCAACGCAGAGATCACGGCGGAAATCATCATGGCGAAGGAGGCGGAGGTCGACCATGCGGAGAACGGCAGGGTCGCTCTGGAAATGTTCGGGAAAAGCCCGGCCTGGTATTATGACGCGATCCTGATGGACGTACGGATGCCGGAAATGGACGGCCTGGAGGCCACCGCCGCAATCCGTGCCCTGGACAGGCCCGATGCGAGGACCGTCCCCATCATCGCCATGACCGCCAACGCTTTTGACGAAGACGTGCAGCGATCTCTTCAGGTGGGCATGAACGCGCACCTGTCGAAGCCCGTGGATCCGGAGCAGCTGTATCAGACGCTGGAGGAACTGATTTGGGAAGCGGAACGATCGGAATGACGAAAGAAGAACTCTGCCGGACCCTCGGGGAATATGGGTCGTCGGAGGACAGTGCGCCGCAGCGCAGGCTTTGCACGCCGCCTGTCGGATAAGATGTCGAAAGAGCTCGGAACAGTCGGCTTATGCCTGTTGTTCCGAGCTCTTTTGGGTATGATACTCAGTTTTTCCTGCCGGCAGGAACATGCCGTCCCGGCTGTTGTCCGAAGGCTCCGCCGGGGCGGAACCGGATCCCCGGAGACCGGTCGGGGCCGGAAACCGTCAGTCAATCGCCGCCGCGTTTGCTCCGATGAGGCCGCCCGGCAGCTGCTCCCGGTCTGCCGCGGCCTGCGGGTGGAGACTCAGGGCAAGCAGCGACTCCACCAGCTCCCGCTTTTCATTGAGCACGCATCCGCCCGCGTGTTCCTCCAGGAGATGGCCGTTTTCCCGAAGTGCCCGAAACAGCCGGGAGTTCAGGGCTTCCTTCAGGGAAGTGTCCTTGACGTTGATATCCGAATAGGGTGAAAACGGGCAGGGCTCCGCGCCGCCGTGAGAATTGATGTGGAAGAACCCGCGACCCGCCGCCACGCAGCCGCCGGAGCTCTTTTCATCGCCGGGGAAGGAAACGTAGACCATCTCCGGATGCTCCTGCCGCATGCGCTTGAGCTCCGCTTTCAGGTATTCCCGCTCCGCATCCCCCGGAGCCAGCTCGCTGCTCTCCTCCATCACGGGGACGAATTCCACAAAGATCACCGCCTTGCAGCCCCGGCCGGAGAGCTCCTTCAAAAAGGCGTCCGAGGTGACCTCCCGGATGTTCTGCGTCGTCACGGTGACGGAGGCCCCGAAGATCAGGCCTCTGGTCTGCAGCTTGTCCATATTCCGGATGAGCAGCTCATAAATGCCTTTCCCGCGCCGGGCGTCGGTGTTTTCCTTTCCGCCCTCGATGCTCATGACCGGCACGAGGTTGCGGCATTTGTCGAAAAGCTCCAGGTATGTATCATCGAGAAAGGTGCCGTTGGTGAAAATGGGAAACAGGATGTTCTGGCGCTTGCCGGCGGCCTTGATGATATCCTTCCGAAGCATCGGCTCCCCGCCTGCCAGCAGGATGAAGCTGATGCCCAGCTCGTCCGCCTCGCTGAATACCCGCAGCCAGTCGTCGTCCGTCAGCTGCGCCGTCGGCTGGGCGTCCACCGTCTCATGGTTGCAGCGGGAATAGCAGCCGGCGCAGTGAAGGTTGCACTGGCTGGTGATGCTGGCGATCAGGAAGGAGGGGATATGCTGCCCCTGCGCCTCTGCAGCCTTTCGCTTTTGGGAGGCGGCGGCGGAGGCGACGGCGAATTTCAGCATGAAAGCGCTTTCCCTGGGGTTCTTCAGCGTCGCCTTGACCACATCCGCCACAAAGCGCTCGATCCCGTTGGACAGGTATTCCTGCAGGTCGAAGCTTTCCTTCATCGGTTCTCCTTTCCCACAGATCCCCAAATGGGCTGCAAAGCCTCCCCCTTTGGGCTCTGTGCATACAAAACGGCTGTATGATCCCTCTGTCAGCAGACAGAAGCGCTTATCAGCCCGGCAAACCCATTTGCCATTGAATGAGCTCCAGCAGGATCGGCTGGAGCTTTTTGGATTTTTCGGACAGCTCGTATTCCACCCTGACCGGAACCTCCAGGTACTCCCTCCGCAGTACCAGCCCGTTCCGTTCCAGCTCCTTCAGGGTCTGGGAGAGCATGGTATTGGAAATGCCCTGCACGTTATGCAGCAGCTCGTTGTACCGGCTGGTACCGTTGGCCGTAAGAGAGCAAAGGACCGGCAGCTTCCATTTGCCGCCGATGCTGTCCATGGCCGCCTGCAGGACGCATTGCTCCGCGCAGGGGCAGTCGTGCCGCTGTGACATCGGTATCCCTCCACTCAGAGTTTTCTTCCTTACTGCTTTATATTTTGGTTATTGACAGCTAACTGGGCTTTGGCTATCATCATAGCAGATGCGGATTCCGTTGTAAAGCCTGATTTTTGACCAGTTTAAGCGGAAATGAAATGCCGCCGATCGGCACAGAATACACTATAAAGACAATTGGAACTTCACCAAGTTCCCGGTGGACCGGGAGGGCAGCGCGGTGAAGCGCTGCGACCCCACCAGCGATCGGCTTTCTTTGAAAAAGATATCGCCGCCCTTATGTGAGGGCGGCGGGAAGGGAGAAATATGCGAGGCGGTCTGACCGCCCATGCAAAAAAGCGCCCGCAGAGCCGCGCATGACGCAGCTCTGCGGGCGCTGTTCATTACCTGTTTTCCGGCGAAGCTCTTTTTTCCATATGACAGCCGCCGCAGGCGCTGCAGCTGCCGCAGCTGCCGCCGCAGGAGCTTTTGCCCGCCCTTTTGTCGCGGACCGTTACGAAGATGAGCAGCCCCACGATCAGCACGATCGCGGCTGTAAGCACGATGTTGATGAGATTTGCGGAAATCCATGCCGACATAGGATCGCTTCCTTTCATGGAGGGCGGCGGCGCTGTGGGGAAAGTGAGAAAACCGCGCAGCGCCGCCGTGAGATGGTTCCTTCAGGCTTTCACCGTCAGCTTCTGCGCTTCCTTATAGGGACGGAACAGCATGTAAAGCAGGAAGGCCAGCAGAGCCGCGGCCACGATCAGCCCGACGATCTGGACGCTGCCGGTGAAGAGCAGACCCAGCTGATACACGATCAGGGCGATGACGTAGGCGAACACGCACATATAGCCGATGGCAAACCAGGTCCACTTGGCATTGTTCATTTCCCGCTTGATGGCGCCCATGGCCGCGAAGCAGGGGGCGCAGAGGAGGTTGAAGAGCATGAAGGCGAAGGCCGCCAGCATCCCGTGTCCGCCGGAGAAGGCCCGGAAGTCTGCGGCGACGTTCTCCCAGATCTGGTCGCCGTTCTCCTCCAGCTCCTCTTCCCCGTCCGCGTCGTCGTAGTTGTAGAGGACGCCGAAGGTGCTCACCACTTCCTCCTTGGCCACCAGACCCGTGACGGTGGCCACCGTGGGCCGCCAGGAGCCGAAGCCCAGGGGCTTGAAGACGAAGGAGACCGCATTTCCCACGCCCGCCAGGATGGAGTCGTCCATGGGGGTGACCTCGTCGGGCTCGATGCCCATCCGGTCCGCCACGGACACCA
>JAEEGL013185022.1_pt1 | contig 12129 bp, 6 predicted proteins | sample 9134231 | NCBI WGS metagenome assembly JAEEGL01 (sample SAMN16246548, study PRJNA631951) | gut metagenome | biome: gut microbiome; feature: rumen; material: fiber-attached | host: Bos | place: Iran: Karaj | collected 2018-10
ACCAGACAGGTGGCGGGCTCGATCATTGCATCCACACTTACCACCGTGTGCGTATTCCTTCCCATGATATTTACCACGGGTCTTGTGCGCGATCTGATCGCGCCCATGTGCCTGACTATAGTATTCTGTCTTATGGCTTCGCTCTTTATGGCTATGACGGTCGTTCCTGCGTCGGCATCAACACTGCTGAGGAATGCAAAGCCCAAGGAGCATGCGCTCTTTGATAAGGTAATGGTACTTTATGAGAAGGTACTGCGCTTCTGCTTAAGGATCAAGATAGTACCTATCGCGATAGCTTTAGGACTGCTGATATTCTCCGGATTCATGGTGCTGCGCATGGGTATAGTGGTCATTCCCGAGATGACAATGAACCAGATACAGGCCGATATCAGCTATCCCGAAGATATAACCAGGGAAGAAGCGTACGAGACTACAGATAAGGTAATAGAGCGCCTGCTCAAGATAAAGGGCATTGGCAGCATAGGTGTAATGAGCGGTAACGGAAGTGCCCTTCTGGTATCACAGGCTGCCGGCGATTCCGGAGCATTCAGACATATGTCGTTTATGATGAAGACAGAGAATGAGAATGCCGGAGAAGAAGAGATAACGCGTATCAATCACGAGATAGCGGCTATAGGTGAGGAACTCAATGTAGATATGACACTTTCGGACATGTCTTCGGAGATGGATTCGCTTACCGGCGGTTCCGGTCTTTCGATCAATGTATACGGTCCCGAGATCCCTGAACTCACACGTATCACACAGGAGATCTGCGATATAGTGGATACCATCGACGGATATGAGGAAATATCAAACGGATCCGAAGATGCCGGCAAGGCGATGCACATCACGATAGATAAGAACAAGGCTATGAGCATGGGCCTCAGCGTAGTGCAGATCTATCAGGACATCAATAAGAAGCTGACCCATTCTAAGAGTGCAGTAAACATAACAGTGGACGGCATTGATATGGATATAGTGGTAGTGGATGAAACGCAGCCGCTTACCTATGAGAATATCCTGGATTATACCTTCCTGATAGAGAAGGTTGATGATGACCGTGACACCATACATGAGGAACACAAACTCAGTGAGTTCGCCACGGTTGTGGTAAATGACGAACTAAACAGCATCAACAGAAAGAACCAGAGCCGTTATATGACAGTTACCGCTTCGGTGGGTGAAGGTTACAATACCACGCTGCTCACCAGGAAATTAAAGCCTTTGCTGGATTCCTACAAAATGCCCCAGGGCTATTCCCTGGAACTGGGTGGTGAGTATGATTCGGTACTGACCATGGTCAAACAGATGACACTGGTAATGCTTCTTGGACTATTAATGGTGTATCTGGTAATGGTAGGACAGTTCCAGAGTCTTTTGAGTCCCTTCATCGTGCTCTTTACCGTGCCGCTGGCATTTACGGGAGGTTTCCTGGCGCTGTGGCTGACGGGCGAGAACCTTTCGGTCATCAGTATACTGGGTATCATAGTGCTGATGGGTACTGTCGTTAATAACGGTATCGTGTTCGTGGATTATGCGAACCAGTTAAGAAAGGGCGGCCTGGACCGTACTACGGCTCTGGTGCTCACCGGTAAGACACGTATGCGTCCCATCCTGATGACGGCGCTTACCACGATCCTTGCGGAATCTGCCCTGATACTGGGAGATGATATGGCGGCACAGATGGGCCGAGGTATGGCTCTGGTAATCGCGGGCGGTCTGGCATATGCCACCTTGATGACGCTGTTCATCATTCCCGTCATGTACGACATACTCTTTAAGAAGCAGCCGCTTGATGTCAATACCGGCAGCGAGAGCCTGGATGATATCCCCGATGATGCGGCAGAGTATCTGAAGACACAGGGAGAATAAAACGGAGATATGTCTAAAGAGCGGTTCTCATATGAGAGCCGCTTTTTTATGCACAGGGTCGCCGAAAGGAAAACGTTGCCTGACGGCAACCGGCGACCCGCGCGCGAGCAGGGTGCGACTTCGTCTTCCCTACTCGATTATACGCAGGGCGCGATCTCATTTTCCCTGCTCGATTGTAAATATGTTTATAATCTGATATAATGATAAATGGTGCGTTTCATCCTATCAGGAAGGGGTGGCGATTTGAGCAGAAGAAAAAGAATTGCATTGTTTGCATCATTCCCGGAGCTCGTGCATGTCCGCAGGATCATGGATGGCATACGTTCCCAATGCGCGAAATACGATTATGATCTGTGCGTGTTTGCGTCCAGTACACATCTTTCGTTCCCACATTTGAATTATATGAGAGGTGAGACGAATATTTTCACGCTGGCAAATCTCGATGAGATCGACGGAGTGATCATCGACCAGTCAACCATGACCGGCGATAAGGATGATCATTCTCTTAAGAAGCTTATGGAGAGGCTGTTTGAGCATCCCGATCTGCCCAGGTGCAGCTTAGAGATCTCAGTGGAAAATACGAAGCTGATCAAAAATGACAATGAAGCGGTACTGAGGGAAATGTGCCGTCATGTGATAGAAAAGCATGGCAGAAAGAAGATATGTCTGCTTACCGGCCATAAAGGTAACGAAGTAGCCGAGGAGAGACTTAAGATATTTCTGGATGAAATAGAAAGGCATGGCCTGGAAGTGCTGCCCGAGCATATCATTTACGGGGATTTCTGGTACTTCAGCGGGGATACACTGGCAAACAGGATATGCGACGGAGAGGTAGAGATGCCCGACGCCGTGATCTGTGCCAGCGACTGTATGGCTATAGGCCTGATAGAGAGGCTTTCAAAGAGAGGGATAAAGATCCCCGAAGATATAATGGTAATAGCCATCGATGCTACGGACGAGGCGGCTATAAATCCCATCACCTTAAGTTCCTACGATACCGGTGATGTGGCCATGGGGGCTGACGCCGTTGATTATCTGCGCAGTGTGATGGAGCCGGAAGCGGATATAATACCGCTCGAAAAGAGCAGCAATATGTACTTCCATCCCGGAGCCAGCTGCGGCTGCTGCCTGGATCCCATCTATGCTATGAAGAGGTTCAGGGATTCGCTTTATATCTGTTCCTTTAATCATGCGGATGAAGAGATGGTGGATCATGTAAGCATAGGTTCGCTGATGGAGAGCTATTCGCTGGAGATCTTTACCGCTTCTGCTTCACCGGAGGAATGTCTTGGCGCTATAGCAGGGTTTAAGGATCTTTTGAGACCTTTTCAGAATTTCTACCTGTGTCTTAAGGACAACTGGCTGGAAGTATCCGATATGACCTATGAAGGCTATCCCGAAAAAATGAGTACCTTTGTATCCAGCTCATGTATAGATGAAGAGGAATATTACGGTTTTAATAAAGCCGTAAGCTTTGATACAGCCATCATGCATCCGCAGCTGTATAAAGAACGCAAAGAGCCTTCGGTATTCTACTTTTCACCGCTTCACTTTGACGGAGTGCTGCTTGGATATGCGGTACTTCAGCGTGCACTCTTAAAACAGCCGGTGATAAATGTGGTTTATCGTAACTGGCTGCGCTATATCAATAACGGTCTTGAACTGGTGCGTTCAAAAGAACGTCTGCAGACCCTGTCCATACGCGATCAGATGACGGGGGCGCTAAACCGCAGGGGAATGTACGAAAAGTTCTCTGTAATGCAGGCTAAAGCTTCGGAAGACGATACTGTATTTGTCGGCGTTATCGATATGGACGGACTTAAGTATATCAACGATACTTTTGGCCACAGTGAGGGTGATACAGGCATCAGATGCCTAAATTCGGTTCTCTCGAGCATAGCGCGTTCCAATGAGATAGTGGTCAGGAGCGGTGGTGATGAATTCTTCCTTATAGGTGTGGGCAAATACACCAGAGAGGACGAAGCTGCCAGGGCCGCAGAGTTTACGGCTGCGGTAGCCAATAAATCCGCCGCCCTGCATAAACCGTATAATGTTTCTGCCAGCATAGGCTGTATGGTCTTTGAGGATTGTAAAGAAGTCGATCTGGATAACGCCTTGAGCGAGGCGGATGAGAAGATGTACAATTATAAGATGCGGCACAGAAGGCACCGCATGGTATAAAAAAGCATAAAACAGTATAAAAACAGGGGACTGTGCCGATTGATCACAGTCCCCTTTCTTTATATTTCTTTATCTGACCGCTTATCAGTGCAGGTCTTTCCACTTCCAGTTTACTACTTCGGGAAGGTCTACACCGTAGTCGCTGATGTACTGCTTGTGCTCAACCAGCTTATCGCTCATCTTCTGATACAGATATGCGCCGCGGTTTCCAAGCTGGGGCAGGAACTTAAGTGCATCCTGTACAAGGTGGAAACGGTCGATATCGTTCTGTACACGTACATCGAAGGCTGTAGTGATGGTACCCTCTTCCTTGTAGCCGCGTACATGCATCAGACGGTTGTTGTGACGGCGGTAAGTCATCTCGTGTACCAGGGTTGCATAACCATGGAAGTTAAAGATGACAGGCTTATTGGTAGTGAAGAGCATATCGTACTCTGCATCGGAGAGTCCGTGAGGATGCTCTGTCTTGGGAACCAGCTTGAAGAGGTCGATAACGTTGATGAAACGGATCTTGATATCGGGAAGCTCTTCACGAAGGATGGATACTGCTGCAAGTGCCTCAAGGGTAGGGGTCTCACCTGCGCAAGCGAATACGATATCCGGCTCCTGTCCCTGATCGTTTGAAGCCCAATCCCAGATGCTGATACCCTGTGTGCAGTGCTTAACTGCTTCAGGCATGGACAGCCACTGGGGACGGGGATGCTTGGAAGCGATAACAACGTTTACGTAGTTGCGGCTTCTTAAGCAGTGATCCATGGTAGAGAGCAGGCAGTTGGTGTCTGCGGGCAGATAGATACGTACCACGTCGGCCTTCTTGTTTGCAATGTGATCCATGAATCCGGGATCCTGGTGGGTAAATCCGTTGTGGTCCTGCTGCCATACGGTAGAGCACATAAGGAGGTTGAGTGATGCGATCTCCTCTCTCCAGGGCAGCTGGTTGCAGACCTTAAGCCACTTAGCATGCTGAGCGCCCATCGAATCGATGATACGTGAGAATGCTTCGTAGGTATTGAAGAAGCCGTGACGTCCGGTAAGCAGATATCCCTCAAGCCAGCCTTCGCACATATGCTCGGAAAGCATGGAGTCCATTACACGGCCGAAGCGTGAAAGATGATCGTCCATCTCGCTCTGCTGTGCGTTCCAGTCGCGGTTCTCAACTTCGAATACTGATGAGAAACGGTTGGAGTTGTTCTCATCGGGTGAGAAGATACGGAAGTTTCTTGCATCCGCATTGAGTTTGAATATGTCACGGATATAGTTGGAAAGATTAGCTGTATCCTGGCTTTCCTTTGAACCGTGTGCTTCGGTATTGAAAGCGTACTCACGGAAATCGGGCAGGCGCAGATCACGCAGGAGCTTACCGCCGTTTGCGTGAGGGTTCATACCAAGTCTTGCATCTCCCTTGGGAGCAAGTGCTTCTATCTCGGGAAGAACGCGTCCGTTCTCATCAAAGAGCTCTTCGGGCTTGTAGCTGTGCAGCCAGTCGGAGAGGATCTGAAGATGCTCGGGCTTGTCCATCATTACGGGAACCTGGTGAGCTAAGAAGTTGTCTTCGATGCGGTTTCCGTCTACTACCTTGGGACCTGTCCAGCCCTTGGGTGTACGAAGTACGATCATGGGCCATACGGGACGTGTAGCATCGCCGCTGGTACGTGCATGCTTCTGTATCTCCTTGATCTTCTCGATCACGATATCCATGGTCTCTGCCATCTTGCGGTGCATTTCCATGGGTTCGCTGCCTTCAACAAAGTAAGGCTCCCATCCGTTACCGTGGAAGAAATCGATAAGCTCCTGCTTGTCGAGACGTCCGAAGATGGTAGGGTTTGCGATCTTGTATCCGTTTAAGTGAAGGATAGGAAGAACAGCACCGTCGCCGATGGGGTTGATGAACTTGTTGCACTGCCATGAAGTAGCCAGAGGGCCTGTCTCTGCCTCACCGTCACCTACAACTACGGTAGCGATCAGCTCGGGGTTATCAAAGATAGCGCCGCATGCGTGTGCGATCGAATAACCGAGCTCGCCGCCTTCGTGAATTGAACCGGGAGTTTCGGGTGCACAGTGGCTGGGAACACCGCCGGGGAAGGAGAACTGCTTGAAAAGCTTCTGCATACCTTCCTCATCGCGGGAGATATTGGGATAGATCTCGCTGTAAGATCCGTCGATGTAATCGTTTGCTATAAAGAAGTTTCCGCCGTGTCCGGGACCGGAGAGCAGGATCATATCCAGATCGTAGCGCTTGATCACACGGTTGCAGTGTGTGAAGATGAAGTTCTGTCCGGGAACGGTTCCCCAGTGACCTACGATCTTTTTCTTGATCATGCTTTCGGTCAGGGGCTTCTTAAGAAGAGGATTCTCTAAAAGATAGAGCTGGCCTGCAGAAAGATAGTTTGCTGCACGGAAGTACTTATCCATGTTCTGCAGGAGTTCGTCGGTAATGGGACCCTTTTCGACAATGGTGTTTTCCATAAATATATTTCCTTTCTACTTAATTATATGTTTTGAATTTTTGACAGCAAATACGATACTCCAATTAGGCTTATTCGTCAATGTAACTTATTTCCGAAAAAAACGCCGCAAGTGCGCCGGCTTTAGTCAGATTTATGCAATTTTCACAATTTATAAGGCGCTTGTTACACTTAATGACGGGTGGTATAATGTGAAAAGCCGTAAAATGAGTTTAGATGAGGACAGATCATGAGAGATATTTTCGATACACATGTTCATTATGATGACGATGCCTTTGATGAGGACAGGGATGAACTGATAAGAAGCCTTCCTTTAAGCGGAGTGGCAAAGGCCGTGGATGTGGGGGTGAGCATAGCCTCGAGCAAGAAGGCGCTTGAGCTGGCACATACTTACGACCATATATACTGTGCGCTGGGCGTGCATCCGGAGGAGGTGCATTCGTTCGATGAGGAAGGCAGGCAGTGGCTGATCAGCGCGCTGGATGATAATAAATGCGTAGCCCTTGGTGAGATAGGGCTTGATTATCACTGGAAGGATGTGGATCCCGCAGATCAGAAAGAGGCTTTTATATGGCAGCTTAAGCTGGCTGTTTCCAAAGACATACCGGTGGTGATCCACTCACGTGAAGCAGCAAGGGATACAGCTGATATCCTTAAAGAGTACCATAACGGCTGCGGGATCATTCACTGCTTCTCCTATTCGAAGGAGATGGCACTGGAATTTCTGGATATGGGCTATTATATAGGTATAGGCGGAGTACTTACTTATAAAAATGCAAAGAAACTGGTGGAGGCGGCCTTGGCCATACCGATGGAGCGTATAGTCCTTGAGACCGACGGCCCCTATCTTTCGCCCGAGCCGCTTCGGGGAAAGCGTAATATATCGCCGAATATTGCGTATGTCATCACTAAGCTGGCAGAGATAAAGGGCATTTCGGAAGAGGAAGTAAGGGAACACGCCTGGGTCAATGCACACAGGGTCTACAGGCTTAAGATCTGATAAGGGAAACGGAGATAAAGGGAATGTATATAACAGCAGAGGATATGCAAAGACCGGAACTTTCGGTGTATGCGGAGACTTCGGAGGTGCAGCTGAGGCGCTGCAATGAGCCTGCACCCGGATGCTTTATCGCAGAGAGTTTAAGGGTGATAGGACGTGCTTTGGATGCGGGATACGAACCGGTCTCTCTGCTGATAGAAGAAAGGCACTCGCAGGAAGAAGTGGTAAAGCGCTGCGCGGATGTTCCTGTTTATGTAGGCAGTAATGATACGCTCAGTAAACTGGCCGGATATAAACTGACCGGCGGCGCGCTCTGTCTTATGAAGCGCAGGAGGCTTCCGGATATTTCCGAAGTATTAAACGCTGTGAGTAAGGTGGCGGTCCTGGAAGGAATCAATAATCCGACAAATGTCGGGGCCATATTCAGGAGTGCCGCGGCGCTGGGAGCGGAGGCGGTGCTGCTGACTCCCGATTGCAGTGATCCGCTTTACCGAAGGGCTGCCCGGGTATCCATGGGAACGGTGGTATCCCTGCCCTGGACGTATTTCGGAAAGGACCGCAGAGCGGATGTGGCTGCGCTAAAGGCGGCCGGCTTTACCACCGTGGCCATGGCGCTTAAGGAAGATTCCGTTAAACTTGGCGCTGAGACAGATAAGGGCCAAAAAACAGCAGTGCTTCTTGGAAATGAGAACGACGGTCTGTCGGATGAGACTATAAGGGAATGTGATATGACCGTGATGATACCGATGATGAACGGCGTAGATTCGCTTAATGTTGCTGCGGCCAGTGCCGTGGCTTTCTGGGAACTGCTGCGCTAGATCACGGCTCTTTATCTATTGAAAGGCGATTCAGCTGTTATTGTCAGCCGAAACGTTTCTTACCATCAGTTCCAGTTCCCTTGAGGAGATACGGTGACAGTTATGTCCCCAGATGATATTCTGTTCCAGTCTGTCGGAGGTGGCCACGCTTATATCATATTTCTTATTGTTCTTTGCGGTAAAGCGTTCTATATACTGATCCGCTGTTTCATTTTCTGCAGTATATACTACCTGAAGATCCACGGGATAATGCATCATGTGCCCGCGTCCTTTTACACGGTAAGCATCAAATACTATCATCAGCTCACAGCCTTTATATCCCTGATAATTCGATAACAGATCGATAAGCTTATCCCTGGCGCTGTCGAGATTATCGGCAGCCAGGCTTTTTAATTCGCTCCAGGCGAATATGCAGTTATATCCGTCCACCACTAAGAAGGGTGTTTTCTTTTCGATGGGTCTGTACTGATAATCATCATATTTATCGGCTTCAAAAGGTTTGGGAGCAGCACTTTTTCCCACGCCTTTGCGCTTTTCGGCGGCAGATCTGACGCTGCTTGTGCTGTTGGAATAAAAGGTCTTGTTAAGAATTGCATCTACTTCTTCGGTACCTAAGGACGGGCCGTCGTAAGACTCCGATAAGCGCTCTGTTAACGTGTTGTCTTCTGCGGCAGCGGGGTGCATCAGAGGACTTTCGACATGCATGTAGTCGTATACTTCGTTCCAGGGTACGACAAAGCCCGCACCATGCGCGCAGAATACGGAATCGGGAGTATTTCGCAGATCAGCCTGCGGTGAATAGGCTTTTTCTTCGATGATCTCCCCGGCGTTATGGCAGATATCATATCCTGCCAGGCTTAAGGAAATGCTGCCGCTGCCTGCGGTATAGGCAGCCAGATCCTTTGCATAATTCCTTATACAGGCCACCGGCGCGCGCCCGGTCAGAAAGGCTCTGTCACCTTCGGTGACGGGAGCGTCCATACTGCCGCTCATCGCATCTATATCGGTCATCGCACGTCCTACGTTTGCTGCGGGCAGGTCTATACGGAAGAAATACCAGGGCTCCAGTAAGATGCTGTCTGCATACATGAGTCCGTGCCTTACGGCGCGGTATGTGGCCTGGCGGAAATCGCCGCCTTCGGTATGCTTGGGGTGTGCGCGGCCGGTGAGTATGCTGATCTTTACATCGGTAAGCGGCGAGCCGGTAAGCACACCGCGGTGCATTTTCTCCTTAAGGTGAGTGAGGATGAGCCGCTGCCAGTTCTTAGAAAGTATATCTTCGCTGCATACCGAATCAAAGTGCATACCGCTGCCTCTTTCGGCGCTTTCGATCAGAAGATGCACTTCCGCATAGTGCCGCAGGGGCTCAAAATGCCCCACGCCTTCTACACTGCCGTTTATCGTTTCCTTATAGACTACGCGTCCTTCGCCGAAATCAATATCAACGCCGAAGCGGTCGTGCATATTGCGCCTTAGTACCTGCAGCTGTACTTCACCCATTACCTGTACGAGGATCTCCTTGTGTTCTTCATTAAAGCTTATGTTTAGCTGGGGATCTTCTTCTTCGATCACGCGCAGATATTTAAGCAGGGTGGAACTGTCCGTAGTATCGGTGGCAAATGCGCTGTAACCCAGTACGGGTTCGAGTAACAGGGAAGGGCTGTCGGATAAAGCGCCATAGCCGCTTCCCATACGGCTTTCGTTAAGACCTGTTACAGTGCATATACAGCCGGCAGAAACAGAATTTCTGCTTTCATATTTTTCTCCCGAATAGACACGTATCTGGTTTATCTTTTCTTCATTTAAAATATCCTTAACCTTAAGCTCTCCGCCCAGTATCTTCATATGCGTAAGGCGTTCGCCCTTTGCGTCGCGGCTTATCTTAAATACACGTGCGGAAAACTCATCGCTGTAAGAAGGCTCAAGGGTATATGTTTCAAGCAGTTTTATAAGCCCGTCTATACCATCGAATTTAAGGGCGGAGCCGAACAGACAGGGGAAGAGGGCACGTTTGCCGATGAGAGAGGCTATCTGCCGGCTGTCTACTGCGGAAGGATCGTCAAGATATGCTTCCATCAGATCTTCATCGCAGGTGGCGATGCTTTCTATCAGCTCATCGCTTAAGCTGCTGAAATCAAGACAGTTATCGGAGAGCTTTTCCCTTATCAGTGAAAGGACCCGGTCTTTATCTGCGCCGGGCTGGTCCATTTTATTAACAAAGATGAAACAGGGGATATTGTATTGTTCAAGAAGCGACCAGAGCGTGAGTGTGTGGCCTTTGACACCGTCTGCGGCGCTGATAAGAAGTATGCAATAGTCGAGTACCTGGAGTACGCTTTCGGCTTCGGCGGAAAAGTCCACATGTCCCGGAGTATCGAGCAGGGTTATGTGTCTGTCTCCGAAAGCCAGCTCTGCCTGCTTGGAGATGATGGTGATACCGCGCTCGCGTTCCTGTGGATCGTTGTCAAGAAAGCTGTTGCCGGAATCGACACGTCCGGCCTGCCGAAGAAAGCCGCTTTTGTATAAAAGCGCCTCTGTCATTGTAGTCTTTCCGGCATCAACGTGTGCGAGTATACCTAAAACCATTAAAAAACACCTCCGCATCGGTCGTATGTATTATACGACTGATCGGAGGATGCGACAAGTGCTGCAGACTGAGCGTATATATCAGAGAAGATCACTTAGTTTTTTGCCGTAGAAGAAATCGTGTACCAGTTTATCGAAATCCTGCCACATGGGAAGGGTAGGACATTTTTTCCTTCGGTTGCATTTGTATTTTTTATCGGCTATACATGCCACGGGAGACAGGGATCCTTCCATAAGTTCAAGGATCTCTCCGATGGTGTATTTTTCCGGCTTGCGGCTTAATCTGTAGCCGCCGCCTTTTCCGCTGGCGCCGGTAAGGAGACCGCCGCTTACCAGTTCCTTTGCTATTATCTCAAGATATTTCTTTGACAGGTCCTGACGCTCTGCTATATCTTTTAACGGTACATAGCTTCCGTCATCATTCTGGGCCAGATCTATCATAACGCGTATAGCATATCTTCCTTTTGTTGAGATCATTTGTTTTCCCTCCCCGTGTCATATAGTTAGTCTTTTCGATAGATCGCATGCTTGAGATCACTTTGATTATACTAGTGACAGATAGGTAAATCAAGTACAAATCCTGTATTTGCAAGGGTTTACAAAAAAAATACAAAAAATTATAAAAACCTATTGACATAGTGGGTTAATCGTGTTAAGATTCAACCATCCGCTGAGGAATGCGGACAGATCAAAGGAGATAAAGATGTTTAGAACAGAGCTTAAGAAGAACAGCATAATGTGTTGTTGCCGAATGCGTCACTCCCGGGCTGGTACAATGGCCGGAGCGTATGAACGTATCTTCGTCCGCTCTGACAGATCACGATGTTGAAGCCATATGAAAGACCAGCAGTCCGGGAGCCAAAGAAGAAGCCCCGGTTTTTTTGTACCAAAAACCGTTGTCATTCAAAGCGTAGTGATGAACAAACCGGTGTCATTCTGAGCGTAGGTGAGGCACTTAATGAGTGCAAGCGTTGGCGCAGCACGAATTTAGTGCGAACCTACCTGCGGAGCTTAACGAAAGCAAGGCGAAGCCGCAGCTTGAGTTTAGAGATCTCAGGAAGCGAAAAAGTGAGGCAGGAAATCTGTGATTTCCGTAGCCGAACTTTCCTACTTGGGAATCTTGAAAGAAGTAGATTTAACCATAAAACAAAATTAAAAAACAAAAAAGGAGATAAAAAAATGAGCGAGTATAAATTTGAAACATTAC
>JAEEGL013452083.1_pt1 | contig 12129 bp, 9 predicted proteins | sample 9134231 | NCBI WGS metagenome assembly JAEEGL01 (sample SAMN16246548, study PRJNA631951) | gut metagenome | biome: gut microbiome; feature: rumen; material: fiber-attached | host: Bos | place: Iran: Karaj | collected 2018-10
CACTATCCATATAAAGTAAGCTCCTGACATATAACTTAAACGTAATAAATATAAATATAAGAATATTAGAACAGGATATTTCTTCTGTTCTTAAGAAGGATGCCTCCGTTTACAATACTGATAACACCAAGTGTGATACCAATAACTATAAGTAAAACACCAACTGTGATATTACATCCACCAGAATTCTTTAATACCTTGTATACCTTTTCCATGTTAAGCCTCCTTCACTCCATACATTTCATAATAATCATCTATACGTTTCTTCAGCTCATCATCTATTATCTTCTTCTCTACAAGGTATTCTACAACCTCTTTCATAGAAACTATAGCAGCTGTATCAAAACCGTATAAATCCTTTATCTCATCAAGAGCGCCCTTGTCACCCTTGCCCTTCTCACATCTGTTGAGAGAAACCATAAGACCAACAATTGTAACATCACCCTGTGCTTTTACAATTGGAATAGTCTCTTCCATGGATTTTCCGGAAGTGGTAACATCTTCAATGACTACTATTCTGTCGCCATCCTTGATAGGACTTCCAAGAAGAATTCCTGCATCGCCATGATCCTTAGCTTCCTTACGGTTAGAGCAATATCTGATCTCCTTGCCATAGAGTTTGCTATAAGCAATAGTTGTAGCAACTCCGATTGGAATACCTTTATAAGCAGGTCCAAAAAGCACATCAAAATCATCACCATAGGTATTATGGATGGCTGTTGCATAATACTCACCAAGCTTCATAAGCTGTGTACCTGTAACATAAAGTCCGGCATTCATAAAGAATGGGGATTTTCTACCACTCTTAAGAGTAAAATCACCAAATCTAAGGACATTACAGTCCAGCATAAAGTCTACAAATTCCTTTTTATAATTCTCCATAAATATGAATAACCTCCATATATTTATCTGTGATATGATACCATAAATATCATTATTTTTCTATGCATATTAAACATTTAATTTTAAGATTTCATCAAATATATGATCAGCTACTTCATCCTTGGACATAAGAGGAAGCTCTACCATATCATCAGCTGTAATGATAGTAACAATATTTGTATCAACCTGATATCCTGCACCCTCTGTCTTAAGACTGTTGGCACATATCATATCAGCATTCTTTGATGACAGCTTTTTACGGGAATTCTCTATGAGATTTTCTGTTTCCATTGAGAAGCCCACAATTATCTTGTTATTCTTATCAGCAGCTTTGATCTCACCTAAAGTCTTAAGTATATCCTTAGTCCTTTTAAGAGGTATATTCATACCTTCATCATCGGATTTCTTCTTAATCTTATTATCAGCAACATTTTCAGGAGTAAAATCAGCTACTGCGGCAGACATAATGATTATATCAGCATCTCCTGCCTCATCAATCATTGCATTATACATATCTTCAGCAGAAACAACATCTATTCTTCTTACACCTGCTGGTGTATTTAAATGTACAGGTCCAGATACAAGAGTAACATCCGCTCCTCTCATAGCAGCTATCTTAGCGATGGAGAAGCCCATTTTACCTGAAGAATGATTAGTTATAAATCTAACAGGATCAATAGCCTCCTGTGTAGGACCGGCATCTATGAGAACCTTTCTGCCTGCGAGATCCTTATCCTTTGCACAAGCAAGTAGAACCTGCTCCACAAGAGCTTCAGGAGCCGGGAGTTTACCCTTACCATCGTAACCACATGCCAGGTGGCCTTCAGCAGGTTCAATAATGGTCCATCCGAATCTCTTAAGTTTCTCTATATTATCCTGAACTATAGGGTTTTCAAGCATATATACATTCATGGAAGGTGCTATGAGTTTAGGACATCTGGCAGGAAGCACTGTTGTTGTCACCATATCATCAGCTATTCCATTTGCTATCTTGCCAATCACATCTGCAGAAGCAGGCGCTATAAGTACGCAGTCAGCATTAGTTCCAAGGGATATATGAGGTACATTAATATAATCATCAGGATTCTCATCAAATACGTCAACATATACCTTGTTTTTAGTCAGAACCTGAAATGTTTCGACCGGAATAAATTTAGTTGCGTTCTCTGTCATAACAACATGAACATCAGCACCAAGCTTTGTGAGCATGCTGGCTACATCAGCCATTTTATATGCAGCTAGACCTCCGGTTACACCCAGAAGAATATTCTTACCTTCTAACATAGGCTCCCCCTTTCATCACAGGATCATTTACAGATCAAAAAGCTCTCCGTGTTTCTCATAACGGGTAACTCTGACTATTTCATTCTTATCATTAACAAATACTACCTTAGGTGGATTATCTGCAAGTTCTTCAGGAGTCATCTGAGCATAACTCATGATAATAACCTTATCTCCTTCATTTACAAGACGTGCAGCTGCCCCATTCAGACATATGATTCCAGAACCTGCTTCTCCAGCAATAACATAGGTCTCAAGACGATTGCCATTATCTATATCAGCAACCTGAACCTTCTCATATTCAAGTATACCGCAAGCTTCCATAAGCTTTTCATCAATGGTGATACTTCCTACATAATCAAGTTCAGCCTGTGTTACAACTGCTCTATGAATTTTAGACTTTAAATATGTTCCTATCATTTTATACCTCTTTATATATTGTCATCATAAAGTTATCAATCAAGCGTACCTTATTATTGATCTTTACAGCTATGGCAACAAGAATATCTCCCTGTATCACATCGATATCTTCCATGGTGAGATTATTAACTACATTTACATATTCTACATCAGCCATTGGCTCTGATTCAAGGAGACTTTTCATCTTCTCTCTTACTACAGAAGCACTTCTTTCGCCGTCTTCTATGAGCTTCTGACCCAGCTGGATAGACTTACTTAAAATGAGTGCTGCCTGCCTCTCTTCAGCATTCATATAGGTATTACGGGAACTCATTGCAAGTCCGTCAGCTTCTCTGACTATTGGACAACCTACAATGTCCAGAGGCATATTAAGGTCAATAACCATCCTTTTAATTACAGCCAGCTGCTGTGCATCCTTCTGACCGAAATATGCCCTGTCTGGACAAACTATATTAAAAAGCTTAGAAACTACAGTACATACACCTCTGAAATGTACTGGTCTGGATAAACCGCACAGATGATTAGTAAGACCATTCATATCAACAAATGATACAAATCCGTCCTTGTACATTTCATCTGGTTCCGGATTGAATATAAGGTCAGCACCTGTCTTCTCGCAAAGAGCAGCATCATGATCAATATCTCTAGGATAAGCTTCCAGATCTTCTGTAGGACCAAACTGCATAGGATTAACAAATACAGATACAACAGTTCTGTCATTGTCTTCAACAGACTTCTTAATAAGAGACTGATGTCCTGCATGAAGGAATCCCATTGTAGGAACAAGTCCTACGGTCTCGCCGTTCTTTCTCCATTCTTTTACATATTTTCTTACTTCATCAACTGTCTTTACGATCACTATAGACATATTATGCTTCCTCCTTAATAGCTTCCTCGAATACTTCTTTATCAATCTTATATGTATGTTCTTCAGCTGGATATGTACCAGCTTTTACTTCTGCATCATAGGCCTTGATGCCTTCACGCATCATTTCACCAACATTTGCGAACTGCTTTACGAACTTAGGCTTGTAATCGCTGAACATTGAAAGCATATCTGCATATACGAGAATCTGACCATCTGTGCCATTACCACCACCGATACCGATTGTTGGTATTGAGATCATTTCAGATACATAAGTTGCAAGATCTGCAGGTACACATTCAAGTGTAATAGCAAATGCTCCGGCTTCTTCAAGAAGCTTTGCATCTCTTATAAGCTTCTTAGCTGAAGCAATATCTCTACCCTGAGCTTTATAGCCGCCCATTGTATTGATGGACTGTGGTGTAAGTCCTATATGGCCCATAACAGGGATGCTGGCCTTAACAATTGCCTCAACCTGAGGAATGATCTCTTCACCACCTTCAAGCTTTATTGCGCCAGCTCTGCCTTCCTTCATAAGTCTTCCGGCATTTACTACTGCATCATATACAGATGCCTGATAAGACATAAATGGCATATCTATAACTACAAGAGCATCCTTGGCGCCTCTGGCAACAGCAGCACCATGATGTATCATATCTTCCATTGTTACTGAAACTGTATCAGGATATCCAAGCATTACATTTCCCAGAGAATCCCCAACAAGGATACCATTAATACCTGATTCATCAATTATCTTAGCTGTGGAATAATCATATGCTGTAAGCATTGATATCTTCTCACCCTTTTTCTTCATTTCCTTAAATGTTACGGCTGTGTTCTTCATAATGCTCCTCCTTTTCTTAGTAGACTCTCCATAGCTGAGTAGTCTCTATCTGCATTCTTCACTTCAGCAACCTTTAATACTTCTTTAGATAAAGGTATATATACCTCTAAATCTTCCGGACTGAGTACATTTAAATGATTCTGTACTGTCTCTATATCGCATCTCTCTACAGGTCCCGTAAGCTGTGCATAGACGCCTCGATCCATTATACCCTTTGCATTACCCATAAATAATCCTGAAAGAGCCTTCTCTGCTTCTTCTTCAGTAAACTGACATTCTTCCAGAAGTCTTATTGAAGCTGCATAGAGTCCACATACAAGATTACTTGAATACACTGCTGCTGCATGGTATTTTGGCTTATCATCAGCTGTGATAAGCTTATACTTTAAACCAGACGCGCTAATAATAGACGTAAGTACATCAAGCTTTTCTTCAGAACCTTCAATTGTAATAAAAGCATCTTGGAAATTTTTATATGCAGTAAACCTGTCGCTTACAGCATATATAGGATGAATAGAAAACCCGAACACCTCATAATCAGAATCGGTAAACACCTTTGAGGTCATGGAACCACTGGTGTGGCAGAATATCTTACCGGTAACATCCGTCTTCCCTGCAACTTTTTCGAATACAGAAGCTATTGCATCATCACTTACGGTAAGAAATACAGTATCACTTTTTGAAACAAGTACGCTAACATCTTCAAAATAACAAGTATCGGTAAATTCTGCAGCCTCTCTGGCGTGTTCGGCATTTCTGCTATAGTACCCTGTTATCTCTATCCCATTATCAGATAGATATTTACCGAAGGTACACCCTACACGTCCGGCTCCAATAAATCCAATCTTCATATTATCACCCCCTCCTAGAAAACTACGACGAAGTGATACATGTCACTGCACTTATTTCCGAATTATAAGGTATAGTCTCTATTCAAGTACCATCCTATGGCTTTCGCCCACTGGAAGTATAAACAATAATAATTATTTTGTAAAGTTAAATATATGTGAATTAGAAAAACACGAATACCCATATAGAGTATTCGTGTTTTGTTATCTCTTAAGGTCGATATATGTAGTTATAAGTTCAATTATCTGTTCATTATCCTTCTTTGAGATATTCTCCTCAAGGACATTCAGGAATTCAGAGTCTTCACCAGTATATGTAACAGTCTTTATCTCGTCGAGTTTTGACTGAACAACATCCCAGTCATTATCATATACCCCTTCCTTAATATCCAGAAGTGTTTCTATATTGATTGTTACCGGACCTTCTTCTACAGCATCTGACGAAGCAGCTTCAGCATTTTCAGTTTCTTCGCTGATATTTTCGGCTTCTTCTCTGGCATTCTTGATCCTGTTAACCTTATCTGCCATCTCTGTATCAGTTATACCCTTCTGATCATCAACAAATCTGATGTATTCTTCAATATATTTAAGAATTACAGTAAGGCAGTCAAGCATCATATCCAGATTATCTCTGACATAGGATTTATTACCAAGATTTATGGCATTCTCTATTCTGAGTGCTATTTCTGCTGCATCAATAGCTCCCATATTCTGACAACCATTACGTATATTATGGAGTCTGTTTCTAAAGCCTCTGTAATCTGTATTGAACTTATCCCTAAGCTCCTGTACCGAATCTACATTCTGTGTGTAGAAAGTAAGCAGGATCCTGTTGTAAACATCAATACTTCCACCGATTTTCTCCAGAGTTCCAACAACATCGAAGAAATCTTCCAATTTCTTAAGACCTGCACTGTATCTGGATTCAGCCATATACTGAGATACGTCGTTTGTCTTATATTTAACTTTCTCATGAGGCATTGTCTTAAGGAGTATTCCGGCAAGAACTGTAATATCGAAAGGTTTTACAATTACTTCGTTAAAGCCTTCTTCTATAACTTCGTTTCTATTCTTACCTGTAGCATCCTCAGTCATGGCAACAACAGGTATTTCCTTATATTCATCACCATCCAGGTCTCTGATCTCATTAAGAGCATCTATACCATTCATTACAGGCATGGCAACATCCATAAATACGATGTCATAATTATTATTGATGATCATATCAACTGCATTTATACCGCTGGCAGCTGTGTCACATTTGATCTCCATTTCTTCTATAACTGACATGGAAACATTTCTACTGAGTTCATCATCATCAACAAGAAGTGCGTGTACATCAGGACACCACATCTTCTCGGCTTCTTCTCTTGATACTCTTTCAACGCTATTCTCGTTGATTGCTGCAATAACAGTTTCGTTATCAGGTTTCTCCTGATACAGAGATATGGTAAATGTGGTTCCTGCGCCTTCTGTGCTTTCAACTTCAATATCACCATCCATGATATCAACCATCTTCTTAGCTATGGCAAGACTTACACCATTACCAACAACACCTGTAGATTTCTTACTCTCTTCTACATAGTAGATCTCAAACAGATGCTCCAGTCTCTCTTCTGATAAACCTATTCCTGTATCAGATACAGTAAATACCAGATTATATTCATTTGAATTCTTCTTCTGGACGTCGTAGCAGTCTATTGCCAGGGTTATAGAACCTTCCTTGGTATATTTACAAGCATTATCAAGGATTATAGTGAGTACGCCTTTAATCTTATCGAAGTCACCGACAAGGATATCAGGGATATTCTCTCCAATATCTACCAGGAACTTAATAGGCTGACCATCCAGTACATTTAACATTTTATCTGATATATCACAGATCAGGGTTGTGATGGAATATGGCTCGGAAACCTTCGTTTCAGCGCCGGATTCCAGACGGGCAAGCTTGATGGTCTCATCAACCTTCTCTATTACGTCATTACCCTTCTCTATTATTGTTCTGAGTTCACTCTGCTGGTTCTCGTCACCAATACCATCCTTCAGGATATTACCCGCTGAACTTATAATAGCGTTAACTGGAAGCTTGATCTCATTACTCATATTAGCCAGGTAGTCCGTTTTAGCAGTACTCGACTTAAGAGTATCCTCATGTTCTTTGGCAAGGTCATCAAGCTCTTTCTTACTGATATTAAACTGCTTAAAGAGTTTTACGATCTCATACACAAAGAGCAGGATTATCAGACCCACTAAGATACTGAGAATGAGAATTGTACTCTTTCTCTCAAAAAGACCAAGTTCTTTATTTATTGTAAATGAAATATTATCGTCACAGGATACACCATCTCCATTTATAGCCGATACATTTAACTGGTATTCACCACCATCAAGGTTTGTATATACCAGCTGCATCTTATCTTTACCTGTCAGATACTGATCATTAGTATCAAAACCTTCAAGTCTATATTTAACCTGAATATTTTCTCGGTTTACATAACTCAATACAGCAAAGGTTATCTCTATTCTCTGAGCGTCTGAAGGAATTGTTATATTACCTGTTGTCTGATCGAAATGATACGCCTTTCCATCTACATCAACGTCTGAAATGGTAAGTTTTGGTGCTATTTCATTCATATAAATATTTCTAGTATCAAATATATTGATACCTTTGTTACAGCACAAAAACAGCTCACCGTTCTCATCAAGATAGTTTCTTGAATTAATGGTAATTGAATCATCCAGTCCGTCACTGGAATCGTAATATTCAGCATTTATTCTTTCTGCTGACAGAAGTTCCTCTTCCGTCGTAAGCATAAGTCCTCTGGAACCTATGATATACATCCTTCCGCCTTTAATGATCATGTCATAGATATTGTTGGAAGAATCTATATTTCTGATAGTTCTGAAGGTATCAGCATAATATGACATACCATTATCAGTACCTATCCATATGCCCTCTTCTCCAGGAACTAAACGTGTCACAACATTTGATGCCAGGCCATCAATGTCAGAATAATTGGTAATATTATCTGAGGAATCAATAGTGTAAAGTCCGCCTCCATCTGATGCTATATAGATCATATCCTTTGAATCCTGATATATATCAAGAATATTAGGATATTCAAGACCTGCATTATAATCATAGGTCTTAAGCACTTCTCCCTCAGAATCAATTATATTTACACCCTCTTCAGTACATATAGCTATATTTCCGTCATTAAGCTGATATGCACAATTAATAAGGTTAGTAAGTATTCCAGTAGTTCTGCCAAAACTGGAGATATCGCCCTTCTTAGTATATTTAACTATTCCATATCTCTTATATGTGGATATCCAGAGATTTTCATCCGAATCAATGATTATATCCTTTACAGCTACTCCACTCATATATTTGGTAAGGTCATTCTCTATGATCTTACCATCATTATCGTACATGAAGAGTCCTTCATCAGTACCGATCATCATATATGAATCGGTCTTAACTGTTGTATTAACGGATATTTCCTTAAATAAGCCTTCAGGTTTATATTTAGTGAACTTACCACGTTCCATATAAAGAATTCCGGAACGACTTGATGAAAACCAGAAGTTTCCTTCATAATCAACGATCATTGAAGTTATATATTTATCAAAATCAAGATCATTAATATTGTAATAATTATTCTTTGCGATATAACCTACACCAGTATCAGAGCATACATAAACTCTGTTATTGTATGTATATATATCGTTGATACCATCCATGTTAGTTGAAATGACTGTGCATTTCTTAAGACTCTTCATCTTAAGGACCTCTCGGCTGATGGTACCTATATAAACTACACCATTATCAGTGGCTGATATAGAAGAAATCTCGACATTTGAATATTCAGAAGAATTGATGGTATCTACCTTGCCTGCATTATCGATGGTAAAGATATAATTACCGTTGTAGATACCCCATATCTTATCCTTAACAGTAACAATCCCTTTAATGTTATGCTTTGCCAGAGGCTCAATACGAGTAAGGCTTACGTCGGATTCATTTACTGTATAAAGACCATAAGCTGTAGCAACATATATGTTACCGTTTTCATCCTCACATACGTCATTGATACATTTCACACCATTATAATAATCATTTGTAAAATGTACCGGAGTGTTGCCGGATATATAGAAAAGTCCGTAATTCTCTGTAGCAACCCAAAGCCTTCCCTGAGAGTCCTGGAAAAGAGAATTGATATAATAAACATCTTCTGAATCTGTATCCCATAGATCAAAAAGTTCGAAATCCGAGCCATTGTATCTATATAATCCACTTTCAGTACCAACCCATATATAACCTGTCTTAGTCTGATACAGACAGATTACCTCTGTTGAATCAAGACCATTCTCCTGGTTATATATAGTCTGTTTATAATCATCAGGTATTGATCCTTCATCAGCATAAACACTGGACACGCCAATAAAGCCTGATACAATGATCAGGCTGATAATGGCAGCAATTATTAACTTATGCTTCTGAAAGAAATGCTTCATAACCCTTCTCGGTTTCATAGATATCTGCTTTAGATGTTACTTCATATGGTGCATGCATATTTAAAACTGCAACGCCGCAGTCGATAACTTCCATACCATATAATGAAAGTATGTAAGCTATGGTTCCACCACCACCTACATCAACCTTTCCAAGTTCTGCAGTCTGATAGCTTACCTTGTTCTTCTCAAGAATAGCTCTGATCTGTCCGATGTATTCAGCATTTGCATCGTTTGATCCGGACTTACCTCTGGCACCTGTAAACTTATTGAATACCATACCCTTTCCAAGATATGCAGCATTCTTCTTCTCAAAACATGATGCATAAAGCGGATCATAGCCTGCACTTACATCTGAAGAAAGCATCTTGGAATTCTGAAGGCATCTGCGAAGACTTAAGTTTCCTGAATATCCCATGAGTTCAAGAATCTCTGCTACAGAATTCTCGAAGAATTTAGACTGCATTCCTGTTGCTCCTACAGAACCTATCTCTTCCTTATCTACAAGAAGTGTACAGGTGGTCTTTTCAGGATTCTTTACATTTAACTGTGCGATAAGTGAAGTATAAGCACAAACCTTATCATCCTGTCCATAAGCTATGACCATAGATGAATCAACGCCCATATCTCTAGGCTTACCTGCTGGAACTATCTCAAGCTCAGCTGATATAAAGTCTTCCTCTTCTATGTCATACTTATCCTTAAGGATATTCAGCACCTGCTTCTTAACTCTGTCCTTCTTATCCGAATTATTCTTAGTTCCCTTTACTACGAAAGGCTTGGATGCTATAAGAAGATCAAGATTCTCGCCTTCAACAGCCTTTGCAGCTGTCTTACCCATCTGATCCTGAGCCAGATGGATCAGTATATCTGTTACGCAGAATACCGGATCATTGTCATCTTCACCTATATTGATATCAACTACTGTTCCATCAGTTTTTGCAACAACTCCATGAATTGCCAGAGGAAGTGTTACCCACTGATATTTCTTGATTCCACCATAATAATGTGTATCAAGATATGCCATTTCAGCTGATTCATATAGAGGGTTCTGCTTTACATCAAGTCTAGGAGAATCTAAGTGAGCACCCAGGATATTCATACCTTGCTCTATATCCTTCTTACCAATATTGAAAAGAGCAACGGTTTTACCCATACATACTGAATATATCTTAGCACCAGCCTTTATCTTCTTCTTTTTCTCAATAGCTTCTTCTAATGATATATAACCAGCCTCTTTAGCTTTCTCGATTATATATTTAACCCCTTCTCTCTCCGTCTTACCCTTGAAGAGATAATCCTTATAGCCATCAATAAGCTTATCAAGCTTCTTTAAATCTTTATCACTATATTTGGTCCATGCATTTTTATTTTCCATTCTGTATCTCCTTTAATGATTCTTCTAGTATCTGAACAGCCTGATCACAATGCTCTTTTGTAATATTAAGTGCAGGAACGAATCTGATCACATTTGGCTTAATAACTGTAAACAGAAGTTTCTTCTCAGCTGCCACATGTTTAAGGTCAAATGCAATATCCTCATTAAATTCAACACCAACCAGAAGTCCCTTACCTCTAACTTCTTTAACCAATGGTAAGGCACCAAGTTTTGATCTGAAGTATTCACCTACCTCAGCCGCATTCTTTGAAAGGTCTTCTTCTATGATTTCCTTAACTTCTGCATATGCAGCTGCACAGCTTACAGGATTACCACCAAATGTAGTTCCATGTGCACCGGCGCCAAATGTACTCATAATCTTTTCACTTGAACATATAGCAGCCACTGGCATTCCGCCACCAAGAGCCTTCGCCATTGATACGATATCCGGCTTAACTCCATAATCCATGTATGCCATTAGAGAACCAGTACGTCCCCATCCAGTCTGTACTTCATCAAAGAGAAGAAGCATTCCCTTCTCATCACATAATTTCCTTAAGCCTTCAAGGAATTCCTTTGTAGCAGGATATACACCGCCTTCACCCTGAACAGGCTCAACCATGATAGCTATAGTATCTTCATCACAAGCATCTTCAAATGCTTTAAGATTATTAAATTCAGCATAAGTAAATCCAGGAATATAAGGAGCGTAGCCTTCCTGAATTGCAGATCCTGGTTTACCTGTTGCAGCAAGAGTTGCAAGTGTTCTTCCGTGGAAGGAATTTGCCGCAGTTACGATCTTATATCTATTTGGTCCATAATTATCTATACCATATTTACGAGCCAGCTTGATCATAGCCTCATTTGCTTCTGCTACGGAATTCTGATATTGAAATTTCTCCATTCCGATGCTCTCACATACAAGCTTAGCCAGCATAGTCTGTGGTACAGAGTAAAAATAATTGGATGAATGAATAAGAGTTTCTGCCTGTTCCTTAATGGCATTTACAACTGCTTCATTACAATGACCTGTTGCATTTACAGCAATGCCGCCAATGAAATCCAGATATCTGTCTCCATTTGCATCGTAAAGGAA
>JAEEGL013978289.1_pt1 | contig 12129 bp, 11 predicted proteins | sample 9134231 | NCBI WGS metagenome assembly JAEEGL01 (sample SAMN16246548, study PRJNA631951) | gut metagenome | biome: gut microbiome; feature: rumen; material: fiber-attached | host: Bos | place: Iran: Karaj | collected 2018-10
CGAATTTAATCCATACGTGACCATATTGTCCACGACCACCAGATTGTTTAATATATTTACCTTCACAATCAGCAGTAGCTGTTAATGTTTCACGATAAGATACTTGTGGTTGACCAACATTAGCTTCTACACCAAATTCTCTTTTCATTCTATCTACGATGATATCAAGGTGTAATTCACCCATACCAGCGATAATAGTTTGACCAGTTTCATGGTTTGTTGTAGCTCTAAATGTAGGGTCTTCTTCAGATAATTTTTGTAATGCAATACCCATTTTATCTTGATCTGCTTTTGATTTTGGTTCAACAGCAAGTTCAATAACTGGTTCTGGGAATTCCATAGATTCCAAAATACATGGATTCTTTTCATCACATAAAGTATCTCCAGTTGTTGTATCTTTTAAACCAACAGCAGCAGCTATATCTCCAGCAAATACTTCTGAAATTTCAGTTCTGTTGTTAGCATGCATTAATAAGATACGTCCAACTCTTTCTTTTACATCCTTAGTAGCATTTAATACATATGAACCACTAGTTAGGTGTCCAGAGTAAACTCTAAAGAATGTTAACTTACCAACGAATGGGTCAGTCATAACTTTAAATGCTAAAGCTGCAAATGGATCATTATCTTTAGGATGTCTTACTACTTCATTTCCATCTAAATCTGTACCTTTAATAGATTCAACATCAACTGGACTTGGTAAGTAATCAACAACAGCATCAAGTAATAACTTAACACCCATGTTTCCTAAAGCTGTACCACATAATACTGGGAAGAAATCAACTGCTAAAGTTCCTTTTCTAATAGCTCTTTTAATTAAATCTATAGAAACTTCTTCTCCATCTAAATATTTAGTCATTAATTCATCATCATATTCAGCAACAGCTTCAATTAATTCATTACGTTTTTGTTCAACGATATCAACTAAATCAGCTGGAATATCAATGATAGTAGCGTTTTCTTCTTGTTTACCATCATAATGATAAGCAGTTCTTGTTAATAAATCAACAACGCCATTAAATTCATTTTCTGCACCAATTGGCCATTCAATAGGTTTTGCATTAACGCCTAATCTATCATCAATAGTTTTTAAACTATATTCGAAGTTAGCTCCCATCTTATCCATTTTGTTACAGAAAATCATTCTTGGTACTCTAAATTCTGTAGCTTGTCTCCAAACTGTTTCAGTTTGTGGTTCAACACCTGCTTGAGCATCAAGCAAAGCTACAGCACCATCTAGTACACGAAGTGAACGAGATACTTCAACTGTAAAGTCTACGTGTCCTGGAGTATCGATGATATTAAATCTGTGACCTTTCCAGAAAGCAGTAGTTGCAGCTGATGTTATAGTAATACCACGTTCTTGTTCTTGTGCCATCCAGTCCATTTGTGATTCACCATCATGTGTTTCACCAATTTTGTGGATTTTACCTGTATGGAATAATACACGTTCTGTTGTTGTAGTTTTACCAGCATCAATATGAGCCATAATACCAATATTACGTGTATTCTCTAAACTATATTCACGAGCCATAAAATATTCCTTTCCTACCAACGATAATGAGCAAATGCTTTATTAGCTTCTGCCATTCTGTGTGTATCTTCACGTTTCTTAACAGCAGCACCTGTACCGTTTGCTGCATCAATAATTTCATTTGCTAAATTTTCAGCCATTGAATGACCACCACGTAATCTAGCATATTGTACTAACCATCTTAAACCTAAAGCTTGAGATCTATCAGGTCTTACTTCAACTGGTACTTGATAGTTAGCTCCACCAACACGACGTGATTTAACTTCTAAAGCTGGTTGAATGTTTTCTAAAGCTTTATTTAATACGTCCATTGGGTTTTCACTTGTTTTTTCTTCTACCATTTTCATTGCATCATAGAAGATTTTTTGAGCAACGCCTCTTTTTCCATCAACCATAATTCTATTGATTAATTTAGTAACTAACTTAGAATTATATATTGGATCTGCTAAAACGTCTCTCTTAACTGCACGTCTTTTACGCATAATTTATCTCCTTTCGTTTAATTATTTAGCTTGTTTTGGCTTTTTACTTCCGTATTTACTACGTCCTTGACGACGTTTTTCGATTCCAGCAGTATCTAATGTACCACGAACAATGTGATATCTAACACCGATTAAATCCTTAACACGTCCACCACGTATTAATACGACACTGTGCTCTTGTAAGTTATGTCCTTCGCCAGGGATGTAAGCAGTAACTTCCATACCATTACTTAAACGAACACGGGCATATTTACGTAAAGCTGAGTTTGGTTTCTTTGGAGCCATAGTTCCAACACGAGTACAAACTCCACGTTTTTGAGGACTCATTTGAGTAGTTCTCTTCTTGTCTTTACTGTTGAATCCAATATTTAAAACTGGTGATTTACTCTTTCTAGTTTTGTTTTTACGGTTCTTTCTAACCAATTGATTTATTGTAGGCATATTCTTCTCCTTTCTTTACACACTTCCAGGTGTTTCATATTTGTCATTAATAATAGACTTGCTAAAAAGCAAATCTAAATTAATCGCTATATAAATATAACACTTTATTGTATGTTTGTCAATAGTCTTTATGCATATTATATCAAAGGAATAATACTATCGATTAATACTTTACATACCATTTCATCGCATATTAAATTAATACAAAATGTTTTATACCCTATTCTATTAATGCTTGTCCCACAATGATATACTATCATGTCATCTAAAATAAAATATCTATCATGAAAGGTGTTATTATATACTACTTTAAGATTATGGTATTGCTTATTATATTTATTAATATCTTCTTTAGTTAATAATTTATCTGTTGTTATCAATATAACTTCTATATCTAATCTTTTAATAATATCTAATATACTATAATCAGCATAACTATCGATAATTATCAATTTACTTTTAGCCTCACTAAATATATCTAATATTTTACTTCTAGCATCATATATTTGACCTTCAAAATATATTTCATTTATTTTTTTCTTTTCTTCAAATTTATTGAGAGTCTCTTGTAATAGTTTTACATCATTATCCAGCTCTAAAACTTTAGTTTCTACATTAGACAATCTATATTCATTATTACCTATATAATGTCGCATGGCTACAAACGCACGCATAATAGATATAGAAGTTTCAGATGCAACCTCGGTATGAAGAACCGAAGAAAGCATAGCTACGCCCTGTTCTGTAAATACGCAAGGTGAAGTTCTAGACATAGTTTTCCATTTTGCGGTCCCAATTTGTGACCGCAAAAAGCTAAGTTCCGTATTGGTTAACTGAAAATAGAAGTCACTAGGAAACCTATCAATATTTCTATTAACCGCCTGATTGATTGCTTTAGTTCCATTTTTACAATGATAAAGTCTAGCTAAATCAGAATCCAGCATTACTTGTTTACCTCTTATTTCATATATTTTATTTTTTATATCATCTTCTATTACATCAAGCATATTCTCACCTCCTATATTTGAATTTCATTAATACAATTTATCAATAAGTTAATTACGTCTATATCATTAAGTAGTGTAATACTAAATGTTTTATACCCTATTCTATTAATGCTTGTCCCACAATGGTATACTAAAGTATCATCTAATATAAAATACCTATCATGAAAAGTATTATTATATATCACTTTTAAATTATGATACTGTTTATTATATTTATTAATATCTTCTTTAGTTAATAATTTATCAGTTGTTATCAATATAACTTCTATATCTAATCTTTTAATGATATCTAAAATATTATAATCGGCATAACTATCAATAATTATTAATTTACCTTTAGCTTCACTAAATATTTCTAATATCTTACTTCTAGCATCCCATATTTGACCTTCAAAATATATTTCATTTTTATTTTCTTCAAATTTGTTAAATGATTCTTCCAGTAAATTAATCCTATTATCATAGTCAATCATTCGTGTCTCAATATTAGATATTCTATATTCATTATCACCGATATAGTGTCTCATGGCTACAAAAGCACGCATTATTCTAATGCTCATACTAGCCGCTATATCTGTTCTAAGTATTGTTGCAAGCATAGCCACTCCTTGTTCCGTAAAAACATATGGCATATATTTAACATGACTCCCTCTTTCTTTTAAGGTCCCAAGTTGGGACCTTAAAAAAAGATACTCATCATTTGTTAATTGAAAGCAAAAGTCAGAAGGAAATCTATCTAAATGCCTATTTGTAGCTTGATTAATAGTCTTTGTGCCATTTTTACATTCATACAACATAGCTAAATCAGAATCCAGCATTACTTGTTTACCTCTTATTTCATATATTTTATTTTTTATATTATTACCATCATAAGGCTTTATAGCGGCAAAAGCACCCATTATTTGAATTGAAGTTTGCGCTGCAACATCGCTTTTTATAATAGTTGCAAGCATAGCCACTCCTTGTTCTGTAAACGCCCTTGGATTCACACGTGACATATTACTAATATTTGTAGTCAAAAATTTTGACCGCAAATCACTGATTTCTTCATCTGTAAGTATCCATGAATATCTTTCAGGAAACTTATTTATATTGTTCTTTACAGCTTGATTAATCTCCTTTGTGCCATTTTTACAATGATAAAGTCTAGCTAAATCAGAATCCAGCATTACCTGTTTTCCTCGTATCTCATATATTTTATTTTTTATATCGTTATCTATAACATCCATCATAATTTTACCTCCTACTAACTATATACGACAAAAATATATCAAAACCCTGCTTGTAAACAAAAAAAGTTGAAGAAAATTCTTCAACTTTAAGGTAGTTAGAAAGTTATTTGGTTTTTACATTATTTACTAATTATTTTAATTACTCTACTATTCTATCACCTCCAACAATTACATTATAAATTTTGAATGTGATAAAATAGTGATAAAAAAATGAAAAAAAGTAAGTAATTAAACACTTACTTTAAAAACCTCTTTTTCTTAAGAATGATGGAACTTCAGTTTCCCCTTCGTCATCATCATCTGGAATTTGATTTACAGTTGTTGCATATGAATGAAGAGATTGTGGATCTTCTTCAAATCCTGTTGCAATAACAGTAACTATTAATTCATCATTTAAATTTTCATTGATAACAGCGCCAAAGATAGTATTAATATCTGTATTAGCGCTTTGTCTAATAACTTCAGCAGCCTCTTCAACTTCAAATAATGTTAAATTAGTACCACCTGTTACGTTAATAATAGCATCAGTAGCACCAGATATACTTGTCTCCAAAAGTGGACTTGATACAGCTTCTAAAGCAGCTTCTTTAGCTCTTCCTTCACCTACACCCATACCAATACCAATTAAAGCATTACCACGTTTTTCCATAACAGCTTTAACATCAGCAAAGTCAAGGTTAATTAATCCAGCTACAGCTATCAAATCACTTATTGATTGAACACCACGTCTTAAAACATTATCTACTTCTTTGAATGATTCTAATAATGGTGTTGATTTATCAATGATTTCTCTTAATCTATCATTAGGTATTACAATCAAAGTATCTACATGTTTTTTTAATTCTTCTAGACCAGATACAGCTTGTTGCATTCTCTTACGTCCTTCAAAGCTAAATGGTTTAGTAACGATACCAACTGTTAAAGCACCTAAGCTTTGAGCAATGTCAGCAATAACAGGAGCAGCGCCAGTACCAGTTCCACCACCCATACCACATGTTACGAAAACCATATCAGCGCCTTTTAATGCATTTTCAATTTCTTCTTTGCTTTCTAAGGCAGCTTCTTTTCCGATTTGAGGGTTAGCTCCAGCACCCAATCCATTTGTTAAAGTTTCTCCAATTTGTATTTTTGTTGGTGCTTTAGAATTATTTAATACTTGTAAATCAGTATTAGCAACAATAAAATCTACTCCTTTAACACCTGATTCTATCATACGGTTAACAGCATTATTTCCGCCGCCACCTACACCTATAACTTTAATATTAGCTAATTGATCCATTTCTAATCCAAACATGTATAAAATCCTCCTTATTCACCAAAGAAATATTCAACGAACTTACCTAATACTGAATCTTGATTATTCTTTTTAGGTGTCGCTAAAGTTTCCATTTCTTCACTGCTTATCATTGAATAGTTTTTTCCTTTTAATCTTAGCTTACTTACAAAGTAAATTATATTACCAAAGGCTGAAGAAAACTTATTGTTCCTTAAACCTATTAAGTTCACATTACCTATTATAGCACACTTTCCTAACTTTTCTCTACAAATTTGTGCAAAATTTAACATATTTGTTATTCCACCTGTTACAAATATGTATTTAGGACTATGCTGTGAAAGGTCATTTAATTCTTGTTTTACCGAAGTAAGTAACTCATCTAAACGCGAACCAACTATCTCACTTACCTCATATTGATTAATTTTAATTTCTTCATTTAATTTGTTTTTAACTTCCTTAATTTCATTTAATGAAGCACTATTACGTGTTGCGGAAGCAAATGTCTCTTTTAATAATCTTGCTGTATCTAAATCTAGCTTGTACATATATGCTATATCATGGTCAACATTTTTACTACCCATATTAACAACATTATGTTTAACAATGATACCTTTGTTATATAAAGATACTTCTGTTTTTTCATACCCTATGTTAACAACAGCACACAAATCATCTTCAACCTCTTCATTTTTCAAAGCATATATATCTCCGATACATCCTAAAGATATATCTACTGTTTCAACGCCAATAGAGCTTAAAACACCTATAACAGAATAAATATTTTTCTTAGGTGTAGAAACCATAACAGCTCTTGTCGCTAAAGTCGTACTTTCTTTCCCTAATGGATCTTTAATATATCCTTCATCAATAGTAAAATCGATAGGAATAATGGTTAGCATTTCCTTAGTTGCTAATTCTTCATTCTTCATAGATTCCTGTAGAACACTAACAACATCATCACCAGTAACCTTGTGTGAAGGAAACTTTACACTACCCTTAATCATTTTAAAATCAGAATAATAACTAGGAATAATAGCAATAGCTTTATTTAATTTAAAGCCAAGCATAGCCTCAGCCTTAGAAAAAGCTAAATGAATACATTCCTTAGCTTCTGAAACATCAGTAATCAAACCTTTTTTAATACCTTTGGCAGGAACACAAGAAGCCGCCAAAAGATTATATCTTCCGCGATATAATTCACATGTTACAACTTTAATTGTATCAGATCCTATATCAACACATGTATATATATGACGCACTTGTTCTCACCCTACATTCTAGTATAATTATACAATACTTTTAATATTTTGAAAAGACATTATTTTAGAATTTCAAAATTATTGCCCCAATCCAAATTCAAAATACCATTCTTATCTGGCAAGCCTTCTTTTATAGAAAAATACTTGTTTAATTTATTAAATGTGGCAATATTAATATATACTAAATTGCCATCCGTCATCGTTAATAAAAATAAATTGTCATCAACATCTGTTGGCACAAATTTAATTTCTGAAATCATATTTAAAATATCTCTATCTAATTTAGACATTTCTTTCACAAATTTGTCGTAATATGTATCAGTTATATAATTAACAACCGTAGGTATGGAAAAACTACCTGTTGTTTTAGTACCATCACTAAGTATAACCGTTAAAGAATCTTGATAATAGAATAAAGGCTTATTTTCGACAACCTCAATATATACTTTTGTTAAACCTTTTTTATATACTTTAGCAGTATTAATGTATATGTTTTTTTGTAATCTGTTTTTAATCACAAATGAAGGATTCACAACTGTTGAAGGATAGCTATCAATACCAGCTAATTCCAAAATATTTTGTTCTTTGACAAATTCATTGCCCAAAACATAAATATTAGTTATCTTCAAATTCAAAAAACAGACAATACACAATGTGACAATAGACACAAACAAAAAGAAAATTAATATACGATCAAATCTAAGTTTTCTTTTTGGTTTCATATATATCCCCTTCTAATCTACAATTTCTTGTTCTTCTATTAAATCAATATCATATTTTTCTTTTACTTTTGTTTTAACTTCATTTATTAATGCTATAACATCACTAGATGTAGCATTATCTTTGTTAATAATAAAATTAGCATGCTTATCACTGACATAAGCTCCACCTATATTTTTACCTTTATAACCTAATTCTTCAATTAATCTTCCAGCATAATCATTTTCAGGATTTCTAAAAACACTTCCTGCTGATGGATATTCCAAAGGTTGTGACATTAATCTTCTTTGTTTTCTATCCTCAATAACATCCATAATAGCTTTCGTATTACCTCTTTTCAAAACAATCTTAGCAGATATACAAATATATCTAGGATTTTGCTTTAAAAAACTTGTACGATAATGGAAATTTAAATCCCTGTTATATAAAGTTTTAATATCGTAGTTTTCATCAATAACTGTAACTTCACTAACAATATACCCCATATCTGATTTATAAGCTCCAGCATTCATAAATACAGCTCCACCTATAGTACCAGGTATACCAGCTGCAAATTCCAAGCCAGTTAAACCTTCTTTAGCTACTTTCATACATAAGCGAGGTAAATTATAACCAGCCTCAACATCAATTACTGTATCATTAATCTCTAATTTTTTAAACTCACTCAATTTAATGATTACGCCATCATATTGTTCTTTAAAGATTAGATTAGAACCATTACCAATAACTTTCCATTTAATCTTATTTTCATCTAAAAATTTAATTAGTTTAATTAAATTATCAACATTATCAGGTATAACCATAGCTAAAGCCTTACCACCAACTTTATAAGTTGTATAATCTTTCATAAGTGGATTAACAATAACTTTACCAACCTTCATTTTTTTTAATTTATCAATCATATTTACTTCCTATCTAATAATTTTACAATACTATCATAAATTATTGTAGCACTATTTTTAACTTGCATTTTTTCCAAATTTTGTTTAATACTTCCTATTTTTTGATCATCATATATCAAACTATCAATTGTTCTTACGATGATATCACCTTTTAAGTCTTTTTCTTCAATTAACATACCAGCATTATTATTAACTAAATCCATAGCATTTTTAAATTGATGATTATTAGGTACATATGGACTTGGAATCATAATAGCAGGTAATTTTAAAGCAATTATTTCACTTAAAGTTGAAGCTCCAGCACGTGTTACAATGATATCAGTTTTCTTCATAATTCTTGTCATTTTATCAATGTATGGAACAACTTTAACATTTGAAGGAAATTTAATATCTTTAATTTTATCATAATCATTATTACCAGTTACAAATAGTATTTCATATTCTTTATTATTGAATAATGTCATCGTATTTACTAAAAATTCGTTTACCTTACTAGCTCCTAATGATCCCATAACAAACAATACTAGTTTTTTATTTTCATCTAAACCAAACTCTTTTTTAGAAGCAGGAACGACATAATAAGCATCCTCGCTACATGGATTACCTGTCATAATAACTTTATCCTTAGGAAAACTATCCATAGTTGATGCGAAAGAAACACCAATTAAAGAAGCATACTTAGACAAATATTTATTAGAAGCTCCTACAACACTATTTTGTTCATGAATAAATGTTTTGTAACCTAGTTTGCTTGCCGCTTTAATAACAGGCGCTGTGACATAGCCACCTACACCTATAACAACATCAGGATTAAAACTTTTAATTAGTTTTTTACATTTTCTATTTGCTTTAATTAAGCATGATATCGTTTTAAAATTTTTAAACACATTTTTTCTATTTAAACCATATATTTCAATTGACTCAAATGGAATATTATATTTAGGAACAATGTCCTTCTCCATTCTATTGTGTGTTCCAATATATAAAAATTCACTATTTGGTTCACACTCTTTTATTTTATTTAAAATTGCTAAAGCAGGATATATATGACCTCCTGTACCTCCAGCACTTATAATTACTCTCATCTACATTCACCATATCCATTATACCATAATTATATGAATAATTAATACCTAAAATGCGATATATTTTTCAAGTATTCACTTTTATAAAAAAATAGTATATAATGTTTATCAAAAGGCTAAAATGAAAGGAGTATATTTTAGTTCTTAGCGCCAGGACCATAATGGTTGACGAGGATAATAGTTATCGAAAGATTCGGCGGGTACTATTACGGCAAGTGCATTCGTAAGATATATTAAAAACCATAAAATCAAGATTATGACAAAAGATATATCACGCACATTTTTTTATGATGGAGGAATTTAAAAAATGTGTGGAATATATTGTTATATTGGTAAGAAAAAAGCCTTACCTATTTTAATTTCGGGCTTATCTACCCTAGAATATAGAGGTTACGATTCAGCTGGTATCGCTTACGTAACCGACAAAATTAATATTGCAAAAGAAAAAGGTAAACTTAAAAATCTTGAAAATTTATTAGATAAAGAAACTGATACCTACATGGGAATTGGGCATACACGTTGGGCAACACATGGTGAACCTAATAGTATCAACGCTCACCCACATAAACAAGGTAAAATAACTATTGTACATAATGGTATTATTGAAAATTACAATAAATTAAAAGAAGAACTAAACGATTATAAATTAAAAAGTGAAACAGATACAGAAGTATTATGTTGTCTAATTGATAAATTGTATAATAAACATAACGATATTATCAAAGCTTTATTAGAATTAAAAGATAAAGTTAAAGGTAGTTATGCTTTAGGTGTAATTGTTGATGACGATTTAAACAACATATACACAATAAGAAAAAATAGTCCTTTAATTCTAGCTACAAGTGATATTGGTAATTTCATTGCTAGTGATATACCAGCTATATTAGAATATACCAATAAATACATCTTACTTGACAATGATGAAATAGCTAAACTAAATAAAGATACAATTACTATCTATGATAAAAATGGTGTGATAATAGATAAAAATATAAATACCTTTGATGGCAGTTACGAAAGTTCTTGTAAAAATGGATATGAACATTTTATGTTAAAAGAAATATATGAACAACCAGAAGTTATTAAAAATACAATTAATTCATTAGATTTATCTACTCTACCTGACCTATCTAAATACAACAAAATACATATCGTTGGTTGCGGCTCAGCATATCATGCTGGTCTCGTTGGTAAATATTTTATTGAAAAATACAACAATATTGAAGTAAATGTTGAGATAGCTAGTGAATATCGCTATAAAAAATGTTTTTATGATAAAAACACTCTAGTAATTTTCATTTCACAATAAGGTGAGACAGCTGATACTTTAGCTTGTGTTAGAAAAGCTAAACAAGATGGTATTGATACTTTAGGTATAGTAAATGTCATCTCTTCGTCAATAGCTCGTGAAGTTGATAAAGTCATTTATACAAAAGCAGGATGTGAAATTGCTGTCGCCACAACCAAAGCATACACTTCACAAGTAGCTATACTATCTATTCTAGCTTTAAAGAAAGAATATAAAATTGAAAACATAGAAGAATTAATGAAAATAGTTTTAAATAAGAACTATGAAGATATCGCTAAAAAACTATATCAACAAGAGCATATCTTCTTTATCGGTAGAGGTTTAGATTATGCATTATGCTTAGAAGGATCTTTAAAACTAAAAGAAATTTCATATATCCATTCTGAAAGCTATGCTGCTGGTGAACTTAAACATGGAACTATATCATTAATCGATAAAGGAACATACGTTGTAGCTATAAATACAGAACGTGACTTAAGTGAAAAAACAATAAGCAATATTAAAGAAGTAAAAGCAAGAGCCGCTAAAGTATTATATATAACAACTGAAGAATTAGATGAAGATAATGATTTCTACGATCAAAAAATCGTTATTCCTCAAACAAAAGAATACTTACAACCATTAGTAACTATTATTGCTTTACAATTACTTGCATACCATGTTGCTAAATTAAAAGGTTGTGATATTGATAAACCTAGAAATTTAGCAAAATCTGTTACTGTTGAATAAAAAAACTCTTCCTTTTTTGATGTGAACCCCAATTGGTAGACATCACTAAAAAACGCAAGTATATTAAAAAGAGAAAAGTTATTTTTCTCTTTTTGTGTAAGTTTTTCTCTTTTTCTTTATTTTTGACTTTAATCTTGTTGTGTTATAAAATAA
>JAEEGL015014464.1_pt1 | contig 12129 bp, 13 predicted proteins | sample 9134231 | NCBI WGS metagenome assembly JAEEGL01 (sample SAMN16246548, study PRJNA631951) | gut metagenome | biome: gut microbiome; feature: rumen; material: fiber-attached | host: Bos | place: Iran: Karaj | collected 2018-10
CCCTGTTACAGCTGTATACCGGATTATCAAAATTTGATGCATAATGAACCTCGCATCCCATCCCCTGTAACAGCTTTACATCATTTAATTCAAACTGCGGCAAAAATCCACTGATTGTTGTCACTATTAGGATTTTTTTCATTCCGCTATTTCCACCCTTTTTCCAAAACCTCCGCCCTTCATGCAGGATACCTTTTCAGACATCCTGCACTCAGGTTTCGGTTTTCCTAAATTAACCACATAATTTTCGGAATCATAAGCTTATGATAGATTTTTAAAACTACTGTCTTGCAGCCTTTAATTTACGGCCTGTAACAAATGCACCTGCTGTACCGACACAGATAAGAGCGATCACTCCTACAGGGATTGTCTCTCCTGTCTGGGGTGCATTGCCTGCTGCTGCAGCCTGTCCGTCGAATGTAATCTTTACAACGACAAAAGGTGAACAGCTGGTCGACTTTACTTTAGCGTAACCGTTGCCTACTTCATAAGGAACAAGTGTGTTCCAGAATCCTTCGTAGTGCTCGATTGCGATGATATCGCCGGCAGCAATGCCCGCTACTTTAATTGTGATGTCATAGAAACCATCGGCACCCTTTACTGCTGAAGTAGGTGTAATATCTACTGCAGAAAGGATAGTAGCTGTGACTTTTGCATTTGAATTATCTGCTGTACCAAGAAGATCTGTTCTGCCAAGAAGTACTGCTGTCTTCTCAATGTTGTTGAGAAGGTTGTTCTGAACAGCTACTCCTGCAGAAGCTACGGTAGTGTCAGAAACCTTTGTCTCGGTAAAACCTTCTGAAACAGATGTGTTTGAAGCATAACCGCTTGCATCAGTTGACTGCTTAACTTCTGTCTGAGCCTCCTGACCTTCTACTGCTGTCTCTGTAGTACCTACAGTAGGGCTGGCAGCAAAAGCTGTCACAGATGTGCATACCATCAGCATTACTGCTGACATAACTGCTAAAAATTTCTTTTTCATGTTTTTCCCTCCTTTCCTCAATATTATGTGGTATATATCAAACCGGTAGTGTGGTCCCCCGGCATGATACCATGATCATCACCTGTCTATTCAACAGGTTCGTAAAACAGCTCTACTATGAGAGCCTCCAGTGCATCTTCATCAGCATAAAACTCTTCAAAGAGATTACCCTGAACTACCTCTCCCGTAAGGGAATAAATATGATCGGCATTAAAATCGTACCCGATATATTCTGTGGCAAGATATGTAAAGCTTGACAGATCAATATCTGTCACCATGTATTTCTGCAAAGTTTCATACAGATTTGTAGCTACACGGATATCAGACATGGCCATATTTTTTGCTGTAGCGGCAAATGTAGTCAGATACTGTTTTTGTCTCTGAAGACGTTGCTCGTTGGAATTAAAAATATTCTCATTACGAAGTCGTACGTACCAGTATGCTTTTTCTCCGTATAAAGTAACCGTATCCCCCTGATGCAGATCCATATCGTATTCGGGGTATATGATGTCATCGAGAACCTCGACTGTTATGCCACCGACTGCATCATTCAGTTCGGGGAGTGCATCCATACTGATTGCAGCATATGCATTTATAGGTATGCCATGAAACAGTCTGGATACTGTCCTCACCTGACGTTCACAGCTCTCCGTCCCGCCATCTCCGTATCCATGCTGGAGTGCTATCTGCTTTACAAAAGCTCCCTCATAATCACCGGCTGCATTCCATACATCCACATCAGTCATAGTGTTTCGGTTTATCGCTACTATACTGATATCCTCCTTGTGAGGATTTATAAGTATGAGAAACAGTGCATCTGCCTGGCCGCCTGTGTTGGTATCGCCCTCCTCAGCTTCCCAGCTCTGACCGCCTACCTCAACCTGGGTTTCCTTATCTATACCCATAACCAGGATTGTGATCATATCCTCGTTGTAAGCATATTCGACACCGTTATATAAAATCCTGTTTTCGCTGTCGCTGACAGATTCGGCATTGTTAACGGATACCACTTCTCCTATCTCGGTTATTCCTTCTCCGGTACCATCGATGGCATTTTGTACCCGCTCTTTTCCTATCATTCGCAGGACGACTACAATACCTGCAATGACAAGTGCTATAGTAAATAATGTAGCTATCGTCATTGCGCCTATGCTCATTTTCTTTTTTTCGGTGACTTCCCGTCTGTCAAGCATATCCAGGTACCAAAAACCGTTTCTTCTATATTAAATAAATCAGTACTCTTCCGAGGTCAGATATTTACCGACAACCAGATATCTGTATGAATGATCCTGGTTGTTTACGCATGTGGAGAGGGTCACTATCCTGTCACTCATATTGAGCTCGGTATCCGCTCTCATGTTGCTCACTCCGAGTGTGTCTTCATAAGACAGTCGGAACATATCTTTTAAGTACTGCTCGTATACATATATGTTTTCCATATCGTAGTCTTCAAGCAGATGTTTTGCAGGAAACTGATATGCTCCCACTATCAGGTATACCCTGACTGCATCTTCCGTATATATATAGAAGAACTGGTTTTCAAAGGAAATATCCATGGTCTCAAAGTAATGAAGCGTGGCAAACATTGTCCCGTCTTTCATATTGTGACCGTATATAACAGTGTTATAATCACTAAAGTCTTTACTGTTGTAATTTTCTGTATAAAGACATGCCGGATATCCGTAGCTGCCATCTAAGTTGTGCATTAGGTAATATTCATTATCAGACGGATGCTGTACCACCGGATAATCAACCAGAGTACCCGGTACACATATCCAGGCATAGATATCTTCGTTGATACCATGCAACAACTCCCAGTCCAGTGACTTGTCCGGTATAACTGCTCCGTAATATTGCAGAGTAGGATTATCACTGCCTATCTGAGCTTCATCAGATGAGACAGAATCCTCGCTGTTTACATACTCGCTGATCGTTACGGAATTGACTGATTCAGCTATCTGAGCATATGTATCCTGTGCATTGCTCTTTACTACTTTGTTTCTGAGAAGTATATATATCCCTACCGCATCTATAAGCAGAAAAAGAATCAGTATTATGATATAAACTGTCTTCAGTTTTCTTTCTTTATCAGTTTTTCTACCGGACTTATTACTTCCCATCTTTTCAGCAAAGAACACAAAAACGGTACCCCCCCCTTGGTTATTTTGCACAACATGAGGGTGTATCGATTTAACACTTTTCTAAACATTAAAAATATAACCCATATGGGTTATTTTGTCAACCGCGGTTACTACTCCTATGTATATGCTTTACGGCTTTTTTATAATGGTATCTTTAAGTTATTGTGCGAGATTTTTTCAGAATATTTTTATTTTGATAAGGTGAGATAGATGGATCTGACAAAAAACGAAACTCTCATAAAAATTGAATATTATATGAAAAAACGGGGATATTCATTGTACAAGCTTGCTCAAAAATCCGATGTTCCGTACACCAGTCTGAATAACCTTTTTAATAGAAATAATGAACCTACAATATTCACTCTTCGGAAGATATGTAATGGTTTAGGCATAACGCTGTCTGACTTTTTTGCTGATGAAGCTGCTCCTCTTTGCATGGATTTAAGCGATGACGAAATAAATCTTGTTATCGAATATCGATCCATGAAACAGAACAAACGAAATCTGTTTATGACTTATGCTTACGGTCTTAACCAGAAACTGCCGCCGATGAATAACGATGAAGAACAGAATGATACATCCATAAAATAAAAGCAGAGCCTTTTCATGACTCTGCTTTTATTTCGCTTAGGAATGTCTCAAGCTCCGACATACTTTCGAGCTCACAGGCCTGCCTCCTAAAGTGGGCGGCATTTTTGCGACTGCCTATGTACCAGGCGATATGGCTGCGCATCTCCCGCATTCCCCGGTATTCTCCCTTATGATTTACCATCATTTTGGCATGACGCATTATCATATCACAGAGTTCCTCATCCGATGGCCTCTCCGGGATGATACCTGTCTCTAAATATGATGTGATCTCTTTAAATATCCATGGATTGCCCTGGGCCGCCCTGCCTATCATGACTCCGTCGCAGCCTGTCTCATCAAGCATCTTTTTTACCGACAACGGATCCTTTACATCACCGTTTCCGATGACCGGGATGGATACGGCATCCTTAACTTTTGCTATATACTCCCATCTGGCTTCTCCGCTGTAGTACTGCTCTCTCGTCCTGGCATGGAGGGCTATGGCTGCTGCCCCGGCATCTTCAAGAATCTTCGCCATCTCCACGCAGTTAATATTATCATCATTAAATCCGAGCCTTATCTTTGCTGTGACAGGTTTATTTATGGCACAGCTTGTCTTTTTGATTATCTCAGCTGCTAATTTCGGATCCTTCATAAGTGCTGAGCCCTCACCGTTTCCGACTACCTTCGGCACAGGACATCCCATGTTAATATCCAGGATATCAAAAGGTCTTTTCTCCGTATCTGCTATACGCTTTGCCATCTCCGATATGATAACCGGATCGTTTCCAAAGAGCTGGAGCGATACGGGCCGCTCCTTCTCATCAATTGTGAGGAGCTCCTCTGTATTTTTATTGTTATAATAAATGGCCTTGGCACTGATCATCTCCATACAGATAAGACCTGCGCCCATCTCCCTGCAGATAATGCGGTACGGCATATCGGTCACTCCCGCCATGGGAGCCAGTACTACATTGTTTGGCAGAGTCACATTTCCGATTGTGAGTTTTTTCAGCTTGCTCATATCATTAAAATTCCGGAGTATATGATAAATTAGCAGTTCATTACTCCGGATCTTGTATTCTTAAAAATATTTTTGATGTTTTATGCTTATCTGGTATTCTTTTCGTAGATTATCCTGAGTCCGTCGAGGGTCAGATTTCTGTCATATACAGATATCTCCTCCACTTCTTTTGCGATCATGGAACCGAGACCGCCGGTGGCTACCACATGGAGAGAGTCATAGCCTTTTTCTTTTTTGACTCTGTTGATTATATATTTAGTCTGGCCTATCTGGCCGTATACGAGACCTGCCTGCATACTCTGGACAGTATTCTGGGCCAGGATGCTCTCAGGCTTTTTAATCTCTATCTCGGGAAGCTTTGCCGTTCCTTCCGTCAGGGCATTTGCACTGATTCTGATACCGGGAGCCGTGATGCCTGCACAGAACTCGCCTTTTTCATTCACCAGGTCGTATGTAGTCGCTGTACCAAAGTCGAGTACAAGTACGGGACCGCCGTATTTCTCATACGCACTGACTGCGTCTACCACTCGGTCTGCACCGAGCTCCTTGGGATTTTCCGTCACTATCTTTATACCGGTCTTTAATCCCGGGCCTACTATCATGGGCTTTGTATTAAAATATTTCTCTATGGAGCTGGTGAGGGAATGCATGATACCCGGCACAACAGATGCGATGATGACGCCGCTCACCGATTCTCTCGTATATCCGGAGAGCTTGAGCATCTCGCTGATGGATATACCGTACTCATCACTTGTACGTTGCTGCTTGGTAGTCATACGAAAGGTACATGCCATTTTGTCTCCTTCGTATCCTCCGAATGTGATATTTGTATTTCCTACGTCGATTGCAAGTAACATATTTTTTACTCCGATTTATTCAAACTTTTCATGAAGATAAAATACTCTGTAAAAGAGACTGATGGACTCGAGGAGTTCTTTTCTGTTCATCCTGATCTTGTTAATGAGGAGTCCGCTGCTGATCTCATCATAGTAGTAATCATCCTCGGCGCACCGGGTATCGAGGGATACACCTCCGTCAGGCTCTACAACTATGGTGATGATACCACCTACCTCCTCGGTAAAGAGGACACATATGATATGGAGGTCATCCTTTATCGACTGGGGCATCTTGCCAAACATCTCTTCATTAAAATAATATTTTTTTTCATATGCATTGGCACCGCATACGACTACTCTCTCATTTAAATTAATATCAGACATATCCATAAACTCCTCTTACGGAAACTTCTCCTGAATCGACTCTCGCAAATCCGCCATCATCTTTCTGGACAATGAGCTCGCCAAAATCGTTTATACCTGTGGCTGTGCCTGTGTACTCACCTTTTGGATCAAGGACTTTAACCTTTTCATCCTTGTTGATGAGATAGCTCTCGTACATGCTCACGATATGGGACAGATCGCCAAACTCCTCAAACAAGCCGTAATAATATTCAAAGTAGTCCATCACACCGAGGATGATGTCAGACCTGGCACTCGTCACTTCATCATTTTCTATATAGAGGGAGCTGGCATGATCAAGCTCCTCGGAGAAATACTTCTGATTGACATTGATTCCGACACCTACAACCACATGGTCTATATTGCCTTTATCATCAAGACCCATCTCGGTCAGTATACCGCAGACTTTCTTTTTATTTACCAGGACATCGTTGGGCCACTTTATCTTTACCTCTCCCTCTGTTAACTGGGAGAGTACATCTGCTACGGCAAGTGCCATGATGAGTGTGATACGGGATGCCTGGTCGGGATTGCACTTTGGCTTTAAGAGCAGGCTCATTGCGATATTGCCCTGACCGTTATCCTCCCATGCCCTGCCCCGTCTGCCTTTACCGGATGTCTGATGGTCTGTGACTACCAGTATGCCGTGGGCGTTTTTATTGCCGGAAAGGTTTTTGGCATCATCATTTGTCGAGCCCGTCGATTTTTTATACATCACGTTTTTACCGGCCCACTCGGTCTTTACCCGGCTCATAAGCTCGACTGCCGTGATATTCTCGGGATAACTGTTTAAATGAAAACCTTTATCCTCTTCATATTCAATGTCATAACCCATGTTCATCAGCTGGGTCACTGCATTGTAAATCTCATCCTCCGACATTTTACATGCTTCCGTTAATGCCATGAGGGACATATATTCTTTTGTGCTGCGGATCAGCCGCAATACATCTGCTTTCAAATAGACTGCTTCCTGATAATTAATCCATCTTTACTTCACTTAATGTAACTGCCATGACAGCCTTTATCGTATGCATACGGTTTTCAGCCTCCTGAAATACATGGGAGTAGGGAGCTTCAAATACTTCATCTGTTACCTCAAGCTCAGTGAAGTTATACTTCTCTCCCATCTCTTTTCCTATCTCTGTCTTGAGATCGTGGAATGCAGGGAGACAGTGAAGGAATATGGCGCTCTTCTTGGCCACCTCAAACAGCTCCTTGCGGACTTTATACGGTGACAGATCTTTGATACGCTTTTCCCATACTTCGTCGGGCTCACCCATGGATACCCATACGTCGGTGTAGATGATGTCTGCATCCTTTGCTGCCTCAAAAGCATCTTCTGTTAAGAGGATGCTGCCACCTGACTCACTGCAGTATCCCTCACATGTCTTTACAAGCTCGGGATCGGGGAAATACTCCTTTGGAGCACCGGCCGCAAAATGCATACCCATCTTGCTGCAGAGTATCATGAGGGAGTTTGCCATGTTGTATCTTGCATCGCCCATATATGCGAGCTTAAGGCCCTTGCACGAGCCGAATACTTCCTCGATGGTGAGGAGATCTGCCAGCATCTGTGTAGGGTGATACTCGTTTGTGAGGCCGTTCCATACGGGAACCTTTGAATATTTAGCAAGCTCCTCCACATTGGACTGGGCAAAACCTCTGTATTCTATACCGTCAAACATAGAGCAGAGTACCCTTGCTGTATCTGCTGTACTCTCTTTTTTACCGATCTGAGAACTCTTGGGGTCAAGATATGTGGCGCCCATTCCAAGGTCCCTGGCTGCTACTTCAAATGAGCAACGGGTACGGGTACTCGTCTTTTCAAATATGAGAGCAACATTTTTGCCGCGGCATATATCGTGGGGCTCTCCTGCCTTTTTCTTTTTCTTAAAATATGCTGCTACATCTACCATATACTGAATCTCTTCGGCTGAAAAATCCTTGAGAGTCAGGAAATCACGTCCTTTTAAATCCATTTCAAAACCTCCGTTAACAATCAAATAATCTCATAATATCTTCATAAGTCTCTGCACGTCTGATGCATTTTACCTCACCGTTTGAAGTGATGAGAACCTCGGCGGGTCTTGGTCTTGTATTATATGAAGAGGCCATCGCATATCCGTATGCACCTGCATCAAGTACGACTGCCAGGTCACCGGGCTCTACCTCCGGGAGCATCCTGTTCTTTGCCAGGATGTCACCTGATTCGCAGATATTACCGGTAACGGTCTGCTCTGTCATGTTTTCTCTCTTAACGATCTCATTGTCTCTCATAAATTCGATATCGTGCCATGAGTCGTACATCGAAGGTCTGACAAGTACATTCATACCGATGTCCGTACCGATATATTTAACTCCCGAATTCTGCTTGGTCGCATGTACCCTTCCAAGGATCACTCCGCTCTCTGCCACACAGTATCTGCCGGGCTCTGTCTTAAACAGCGGTGCATATCCGTACTCTTTTACAAAATCATCGATCAGAAGTTCAAAATCTTTCTTGAATGAATCCATGGGGAATTCCTGCTCATCATCAAGCTTGTGATAGGGAATACCATATCCGCCTCCGAAATCTATAAACTCGAGGTTCTTGAATTTCATTGCTATACGCAGGAAGTTTTTAACCGCCTGAAGAAACGGCTCAGGATCCATAAAGAGCGAACCCACATGCTGATTGATTCCTGCAATGGTGAGGTCGTACTTTGATGCGATATCAAAAATCTTGTCTATGTCTTCCTCTGCGATGGCAAACTTGGTTTTCTTACCTGCTGTCACAACCTTCTCGTGATGACCTGCACCAACGCCGGGATTGATCCTGACTGCGCACCTGCCGCCTCTGTTGATCTCGCCAAACTGCTCAAGCTGGCTTAAGGAATCAATGCTGACAAGAATATTATTGTCTATCGCAAACTGCATCTCTTCTCTTGAGACATTGTTGGACACAAAAAATATCTTTTCAGAAGTGAAGCCTGCATCCAGCAGCATCCTCATCTCTCCGATACTCATGGCATCAGTGTAGAGACCTTCCGAAAGAGCTATCTTCAATATATTTATATTTGTATTGGCTTTTATGGAATAGTTTGAGTGAAACTCATACTTGGTAATAATCCTGCTGACTCTGCGCATACGATCCCTTAAGATATCCTCATTGTACACATACACGGGGGTACCGTATTTTGCCGCAATGTCCTCAGGATTATTGCCCTTGAAAAAATTTGATTCTTTAATAAATGATTCCATAAATATTCACCTGCTTTCCTCAATATTTGGAAAAACATATTATACCATATTTCGAATATTTATAGAATATTTTTTGTTTGTGTACTGATCTTATACTGATCCTTTGAACTGATCCTGCTTACTCCTTGGAAGCCTCATACTCTTCCCAGGTCTGCATTGTCATATCATAGGGAGAAGTAACACCGATCTCTTTACAGAAGGTATCACAGATCTCCTTGTAATACTCTATATCTCCGTTAACTTCCACCAAAAAGAGACAGTTGCCTGCAATAAATTGAGCCGTGCGATTCGATATACCACCGTTTAATGCTTTTCCGATGTTCTTCACATCCAATGTATCATCAGATAATACATATACATCCTTACCATCTCCGCTGCCTATTTTTACATATGTAGTCAAAACCGACTTATGGCTGTTGTACATCTCTTTGGCACAGTCCGGGCTGTCAAATGTGAGTGCCACAACTGAAAATCTGGTACCGAATTCTCCGACTTCATGATCATACAAAGAGAAAAATGTCATTTCACTCAGATCACCGTTGTAATCCTCATTGTCAGAAAAAATATAGCTATCTAACGGCAGACTGCTTGATTCCATGTTGTAATACTCACCAAGCTCCCGAATCTCATCCATGCTCTTGCATGATACATAATATCCGGTCTTTGCATCAAGGTTATCCGCAGCATAATCCTCGATAGTCACCTCCTGATATTCAAGAGTCTGACATACATTTTCAAGATGCTGCGCAGAGAGAAACGATCCGTCAACCGCTTCCTCCGGGGCAGCCTCGTTTCCTCCGCATGCACAAAGCCCCATACATAGCAATACCGATGCCAACAACGCAAAACACTTTTTCATAAATTTATCCTCCGAATCTAAATAAAAGTTTTTTTTCGATTGGTATTGTACAGTATGTAAAGTAAGATTTGCAATAATAAAGTTATTGTAATTATTTGGATAATGTAATATAAATATGTTCGGAAATACAAAACACTTTTTTCATATATATTAATCGGAGGAAAGAAATGAAAAATTATTGGAAAAGAGTTATTGTTGGGATTGCTATATTTTCTGTATTTGCCTTAGTAGCATGTTCCAATTCTGCTAAAGAGGAGCAGGAAGCCCCTGTTGAAGAAACATCTAATGTAGTACAGGACGCAGTACCTGCGGGGTTGACCAACGAATCCGGCTGGATATGCAGTAATTGCGGTACAGAAAATCGTGGTTATTTTTGTTCAGAATGCGGCGTAAAAGCTCCGGAGGAGTATATTAACGACTCTACTGAATCAGATTCAGAAGCTGATGATTCTGCTGATGAGGCAAACAATTAATATTCAGTCAACTGATATTTTATTTTTCAATTATTGCTTTTACTTATCGGCATTATACAGACCATCAGCAAATGCCGAGATATCAAATCCGTCAAGGTTCGGTGCTGATGTCATCACACTGTATGATACATCGAAATCGGGATCATACCATGTGCAGACCTCCACACTCTCGGCCTCACCGATATATGTATATACTGTTGCCTTATCGCCCCAGTTTGCAAGATCACGATCGGATACATCTGTCCACTCATAATATGCTCCTGCAAGCTCCGTATCCGGATCATCCCCTGTGCCCGCGATTGCCCTTACTATATAAAATCCGTTTTCATCAGAAAATGAAACCTCTACCATGGCCTTGTCCTCAAAGCTGTCATTTGCAGACCATGTGATATTCTCTGCTCCGTCCGGAACCTTTATAAGATGATTGCAATATGAATACGAATCTTCTTCCGTAATACTCTTCCATGGATTGACCATACCTGTCTGCGCCCCGCTTTCTGCCTCTGTATCAGCTGTTACATCCGCGCTGCCTACATCAGTCTGTACATCTGCCTGACTCTGCCCGCCGGCTGCTGCGCATCCTGTTACTACAGTCATCATCATTGCTGCTGTTAATACTATTGCAAATACTTTTCTCATAATCATTATCCTCCGTATGTTTAATTTAAATGATAAACATACTTTAATACACAAAGTGTCACAAAAGTGTTGCAGACGGGTCCCGGGAATTTAAATCAATTATTTGGATACGACTTCCTTAAATGTAGTCGCAAGTCCTGCAATACCCTGCAGGTCTGAAGGGATGATGATCTTTGTGGACTGGCCGTTTGCCATATCCTTAAGAGCTTCAAGGCTCTTGATCTGAAGCACTGCGTTGTCCGCTCCCGCTTCCTTTATCATCCTGATACCGTCTGCATGAGCCTGCTGTACCTTAAGGATAGCTTCTGCCTGACCTTCTGCCTCGCGGATGGTCTTTTCCTTCTGAGCCTCTGCCCTAAGGATCGCTGACTGCTTCTCGGCCTCTGCCTCGAGGATTGCCGACTCTTTCTTACCTTCTGCAACGAGGATCTGTGATGTCTTCTCTCCTTCTGCCCTTGTAACGGCCTCTCGTCTCTCTCGCTCAGCCTTCATCTGCTTCTCCATTGCGTCCTGGATGGCTGCAGGAGGGATGATATTCTTAAGCTCTACACGGTTAACCTTGATACCCCAGGGGTCTGTAGCCACATCGAGGTTTGATCTCATCTTGGTATTGATCACTTCACGGGATGTAAGTGTCTGGTCAAGCTCCATCTCACCGATGACATTACGAAGTGTTGTAGCTGTCAGGTTCTCGATAGCCATAATAGGATTCTCAACACCGTAACTGAAGAGTCTCGGGTCTGTGATCTGGAAGAATACGACAGTATCGATACGCATCGTAACGTTATCCTTGGTGATCACGGGCTGGGGAGCAAAGTCCACTACCTGCTCCTTTAAGCTGACTCTCTTGGCTACACGGTCAAGGATGGGCACCTTGATATGTACACCTACGTTGAATGTACCTGTATATGCACCGAGACGCTCCATTACATAAGCTGTAGCCTGTGGCACGATGACGATACA
>JAEEGL016705990.1_pt1 | contig 12129 bp, 12 predicted proteins | sample 9134231 | NCBI WGS metagenome assembly JAEEGL01 (sample SAMN16246548, study PRJNA631951) | gut metagenome | biome: gut microbiome; feature: rumen; material: fiber-attached | host: Bos | place: Iran: Karaj | collected 2018-10
ATCTTTACGATATACAAGATCTACGATATGATCTTTTTCGACTATTTTCTGCTTTGCAAATTTCATTTTTTCCAGGCTTTTACTCCGGAAGTTACTCCAGTATATACAAACAGAAAGTATGGCTACAATATCAAAAGCCAGCTGATTAAACTGATCGTCATATTTCCGGCGGCATCAGCGCTTGCGGCCTGGGTGTGTACATTGTAGATGCGCCGGATATGGGTGGAAAAGATAATCCTCTATGCAAGATATTCTGTATGACTGATGAGATGGCATACGCAAGTCTTACAAGACATGTAAAGTTTATAAGGCATTCAGATATGTCAGAAAGTGATGTGTGTCATGATGAGGTGATAAGAATCCGGGAGAACGGACTATTAGAATAAAGAAATGAATCGGAGTGCTGATAATAAGAGAATATATGGTGTTGCAGGAGTGGTAAATCATTGAAGAAAGAAATCTACAATTACCGACGTAATGGATTTGAAGGTATTCTGTACAATACAGAAAATGATGATGACAGGGTTTTGATCATAATACAGGGATTGAAAGGCCTTGAATTGCCTGAAAAATATGCAGCTCTGTTTGCGGAAAAAGGATATTCATCTTTGGCTATGTCTTATTATGGTAGAGAAGGACAGAAGAAGGATATGCGAGCCATTCCTCTTGAACAGTTTCAGAGGGCTTGTGATGAACTGAAAAAGCTGGGCTATAAAAGGATTGGAATATACGGTAATTCCAAAGGGGCAGGAATGGCACTTTTAGCCGCAAGCGTTGTTCCTGATATAAGCCTTGTTATCGCAGCATCTGCATTCGGGCACATTATGCAGGGAACAGGTAAAGAGTGCGATGATCCATGTAAGGCAATGGTTTCATTTAATGGGCAGGATTTTCCTTATGTGGAGAAAGGAAAGCTGTTTTCCGATTTTATAAAGCGATGCATCAGGGAAAGAAAGATCCGGCTGCTTTACTTTTTTGACGAATGGGATCGGAAAGGCACGGAGGAAAATGAAATACCTGTTGAGAGGATAAAAGGTGATATTCTTTTGCTTACTTCTACGCATGATGAGTCTGTACCGGCAAAAAGAGATGCGGAACTTCTCATTAAGCGGCTTATGGGAAAAGATTTCATGTATGGGTATAAACATATCAATTCGGAGATGGGAAGCCATAATCTCGGGATCTTTCCGGTTAATAACAATATGTTGCCAAGGGAAAAGAAATATCCGGAAGAATGTCAGAAGGCCAGAGAGGAAACGTTGGCTATCATCCTGGCAACATTGGAATCCTGGCAAGTAAACTGATTGTCGAATAAAGAATAACAAAAGGATGGAAACACCGGCATTTGTCTGATCAGGAAACAGCGCTTATTCCGCTTGCGATCAAAGCGAGTGAGACGGCAAGACCCAATGCAAGGATTAAAGATATCAAGGCAAAGGAGATCATTGATCCCCAAAATGGCGGGTAGCTGCGTTTTGTGTGTGGCTAACCGCTTTTTCTTATAAAAAAGTATTGACAGAGTGACTGTGAAAAGTAACTATGTTCAAAAAGGAAATTTCCTGATGTGTTGATAACAATAGTGAGTTTTGATATACTGATATAGATTCTGATGTTTTTTGTATCGGGGGTGATGGTGATGACTAAAACAGTTGCGATCGGTTCACAGGATTACTCAAATCTTATAGAAAACATCCGTAAATACGGTTTCGCATTTCGTGGCAAGAAGTGCCTGATAAAAGCATAGGATATGAATAAGATTGAGATAAAAGATTTTGATGCGCCGGAACTGCACGTTTTTTCGGGCATTTCGGAGGCACAGCTATACAGGTATTATGAACCGGAATTGGGTATCTTCATTGCGGAGAGTGCGAATGTCATTATAAGAGCGCTTGAAGCGGGATATGAACCTCTCTCGATGCTGGTTGAAAAAGAGCGGCTGGAGTCTGAAGCGGCGCCAGTTTTTGCTGTGATAGAAAAGCGCTGGGGTATACAAAAGCTGGAATCGATGCCGGTATATGTCGCAGGGCATGAGATCGTGACAGAGCTGACAGGATATACTCTGATACGTGGATTGTGGATGACTCTGCGAAGAAAGAGTAGCCAGCCGGTAAGCGATTTTTGCATTGGCAAAAACAGAATAGCCGTATTGGATGATATAGTGAATCCGACAAATGTCGGTGCGATAATCCGGTCTGCGGCAGCGCTCGGAGTGGACGGCGTTGTGTTAACTCATGATAGTGTGGACCCGCTTACAAGACGTTCATCGAGAGTCAGCATGGGAACCGTTTTTCAGATCCCATGGACAAAGGCTGGAAAGGAGGAATCGGAAGGGGATAATCTTATCCGTCTTCTTCAGTCATATGGCTACAAAACAGTGGCAATGGCTCTGACCAATGACTCAATTGGGATCGGTGATGACGAGCTGAAAGCACACGAAAAGCTTGCCATTGTGCTGGGCACGGAGGGTACAGGTCTTCCTGATGAAGTGATAGCTGCCTGTGACCATCGGGTTATGATCCCTATGTATCATGGCGTGGACTCGCTGAATGTAGCTGCGGCAAGCGCCATAGCTTTCTGGGAGTTGATGAAATAGCGGAATTTAGCAATAACGGGAGGAATCTGTCATGACAGAGAATATTGATGTTTTTACACAAAACAGCATTCGTATACGAAGCGGAGTAGGGACAATATACATAGATCCCTTCAGGATGAATGAAGAACCAAAGGATGCGGATTTTATACTGATAACCCATGATCATTATGATCATTTTTCACCGGAGGATATAGAGAAGGTCAGTAAACCGGACACAGTCGTCGTAGTGCCCGAGAAGATGGAACGGAAGGCGCGTGAGATTTCCGGAGCTGTTGCGGGGATTGAGACGGTGAAACCCGGAGAACACAGAGAGATCGGCGGGCTTGAGTTAGAGACTGTTCCGTCATATAACACTTTGAAACCGTTTCACCCGAAGAGCGCGGGATGGGTAGGATACATACTGTGCATTGATGGCAAACGTATTTATGTTGCCGGAGATACGGACGCGACAAAAGAGGCTGCAGCGGTTAGGTGCGACGTGGCTCTCGTGCCGATCGGCGGAACCTATACCATGGATGCAAAGAAAGCGGCAGAGCTTATCAATGAGATCAAACCGGCTGTTGCGATACCGGTTCATTATGGCTCTATTGTGGGTAAGCCGGGTGACGGGCAGGTCTTTGCAGATAATGTAAAAGAGCCGGTCAGGGTTGAGTTTAAGATGTATGTTTAATGATTTTTTGACGATGAGAGGACGGCATAATGAACCGATCATACAGGATCCTGCCATGTTATACGGGAGATGTGTCGGGAGCAGCATCTGCGCTCTATGAGCTGGGGGGAATGGTGGTTATACACGATCCCTCAGGGTGTAATTCCACATATAATACACATGATGAAAACCGCTGGTATGACAAAGACAGTCTGATATATATCAGTGGGTTGAGCCAGCGGGAGGCTATCTTTGGTGATGATAAAAAGTTTATAGAAGATATAGTGGATGCTGCGGCAAAACTTGATCCGGGGTTTATAGCTCTGCTCAGCAGTCCTATCCCATTCATGAACGGTACGGATTTTAATGCCGTAGCAAGGCTGGTGGAAGCTAAAACGGGTGTATTCACCTTCCCTGTGCAGACCAACGGGATGCATGATTATCTTGTGGGTGCGGCAAATGCATTTGAGGCGGTGGCAAAACATCTTCTGAATTCAGACTTCTCAAGGGATTTGGGATCAAAGCAGGAAAGACCGATAGGGGTTAATATTTTGGGGCTGACACCCCTGGATTTTACCGAAGGCGCGGCAGCGTACATAAAAGAAACTCTGATCCGTGCGGGATTCCACATTGTGTCTTCGTGGTCTTACGGATGCACATATGAGGAGATTGCAGGATCTGGAGGAGCGGATGTAAATCTGGTGGTATCAGCGACCGGATATAAAGCAGCCCGGATTTTAAAGGAAAAACTAGGCATACCATTTGTCGTGGGATGTCCCTCAGGTGGTCTTGCAAATATCATATTCGATATGATAAATACCTCGGCAGTTGACCGGGAAGATCGTATAGCTTATGATCATCCGCACAGCTTTTTAATCGGCGATAACATAATCCTTATCGGAGAGCCGGTGAAGATGTCTTCTTTGGCGTGGGCGCTGGAGGAAAGCTACGGCATTTCCTCAAAAGTTGTTTGTCCGCTGGAACTTAACACGATAAATGCTTTCGCACTCTTGCGAAGAGGCGATGTTTTGAGTGACGGTGAAGAGGAGATAGAGAATATTCTAAGGGGAGAAAAATATGTTTTTGCGGATCCGATGTACTCGCATGTATTGCCCGATGGCGCAAAGCTCTTCGGACTGCCGCATCTTGCATTTTCAGGCAGAGAGTTCACATGGAAGAAGGACAATATAAAGGACATCTTCAACATTTTTGAAGGTGATGAGCTTGATTCACTTTTTTAGTATACTTTGCAGTATGATCAAAATTATTTGAACCTTGCAACCAAAAAGGTTTTTTGGGTGTATGTCTTAATAGTAGAGATGAATATGCCGGCATAAAGGTGACAGAAAACATCAGATCACCTGTCGATATATTTGTCTGTGGAGGTTAATATGGGATTAAACGAGACGCCCTCGGCAGAGAGGGTGCACATTGGATTTTTCGGCAGGAGGAACGCAGGAAAATCCAGCATACTGAATGCAGTTACAGGTCAGGATCTGGCTGTAGTATCTGATATACCGGGCACCACGACGGATCCGGTATCAAAGGCCATGGAGATATTACCCTTGGGCCCTGTGGTTGTCATAGATACGGCAGGGTTTGATGATGAGGGAGAGCTTGGGGAACTTCGTATTAAAAAGACGAGGCAGACCTTAAACCGTGTGGATGTTGCGGTTCTGATAGTGGATGCCACGGTGGGATTGTCTGATACGGACGAAAAACTCATGTCCCTTTTTGCTGAAAAAAACATACCGTGGATAGTGGCATGGAATAAGACAGATATGCTCAATTCCGATGAAGGCAGAGTATTGAAATCCACAAAACAGACATCATATGGAGAGGACCACAGCTATACGGAAATATATGTTTCCGCAAAGGATAATTTCAACATATATGAGTTGAAGGAGGAAATTGCCAAGGCAGGAAAGATTTCGGAGAATTCCCGGAAGCTGGTGGGAGATCTCATAAATCCCGGAGATCTGGTCATATTAGTGATACCCATAGATGAATCCGCACCGAAAGGAAGGCTGATCCTTCCGCAGCAGATGATGATAAGGGATATACTGGATCACGGCGGAATGGCGCTGTGTGTTAAGGAAACAGAGCTGGCGGCTGCGATTTCTGCTTTGGACGGAACTGATAAAAAGATCAGTCTTGTCATAACCGACAGTCAGGCTTTCGAGTATGTAGCCGGTATTGTGCCCCAGGATATAAGACTTACATCGTTTTCAATATTGATGGCGAGATATAAGGGGCTGTTAGAGGATTCGCTGAAGGGTGTCAGGGCTGTAGAGAATTTGCAGGACGGAGATAAGATACTCATCAGCGAAGGCTGTACTCATCACAGACAATGTGGAGACATTGGCACGGTGAAGATTCCCGGATGGCTTAAAAAACACACCGGTAAGGAGCTCGTGATCGAGACCTCGTCGGGAACGGGATTTCCGGAAGATCTGAGCGGATATGCCATGGTGATACATTGCGGAGGCTGCATGTTGAATGAACGTGAAATGCGTTATCGCATGAAATGTGCCAAGGATCAGAACATACCAATGACCAATTACGGTTTGGTGATAGCGTATATGAAGGGCATTCTGGAGAGATCCGTAGATTTCGGTATTAACCTGTGATGTGAAAGAAGAAAACATGTATATGGAAATATGGCATACATAATGTAATATGAGATATAATACATTTAGTATTAGAATGCATAGGATGAAATCGGTTTTTGACCCTTGATTCATAAATAGGGAGTTTAGAGAAAATGTTACCTTCGGATATAATATGGATGACAGATAAATTACAGCAGGAACAGGACCTTCCCGATGATGAACTCAAATACTTTCTGGAAAAGGAATTCTCTGCTGCTGATGAGGATTATCTGTACCACAGTGCGGATGATGTCAGAAAACATTTTTATGGCAATGATGTTTATCTGCGCGGGTTGATCGAGTTTACCAACTACTGCAAAAACGACTGCCTGTATTGCGGCATAAGACGCAGCAACAGGAATGCTGAAAGATACAGATTGACAGAGTCCGATATATGGGACTGCTGCAGAAAGGGCTATGAGCTTGGTTTCAGAACTTTCGTTTTGCAGGGCGGTGAGGACCCGTATTTTACTGATGATAAGATATGTGAGATAGTAAGGGGTATAAAGAGGGAGTTTCCGGATTGCGCAGTGACACTGTCCATAGGTGAAAAGGAGCGCGATTCATATCAGGCGTATTTTGACGCCGGAGCCGACAGATATCTGCTGAGGCATGAGACGGCTGACCCGGAGCATTACGGTAGACTGCATCCGTCGGAACTGTCGGCGGAGCACAGGCAGGAATGTCTGTATGTTCTGAAGGATATTGGATATCAGGTGGGCTGCGGTATCATGGTGGGAAGCCCTTATCAGGAGACAAGACATATCATAAAAGATATAAGATTCATGCAGAAGCTTAAACCGCATATGATAGGAATCGGACCTTTTATCCCGCATCACGATACACCCTTTGCCAAAGAAAAGCAGGGAACTTTAAAGGACACCTTAAGACTCCTGTCGATATTGAGACTGATCTTTCCGCAGGTTCTGCTACCGGCTACCACCGCACTGGGAACCATACACCCACTGGGACGCGAGATGGGCATAAAGGCAGGCGCCAATGTGGTGATGCCTAATCTTTCGCCGACAGCTACGAGGGAGAAATATCTTTTGTACGACGGAAAGATCTGTACAGGAGATGAGGCGGCTGAATGCAGCCGTTGTATGGAAAGACGAATGGAGAGCATAGGATATAAGGTTGTTGTAAGCCGCGGGGATCATGCGGATTTCAAATAGTAAACGTAAATTGTAACTACAATCGTTTACAAGTATATAAACGTTAACAAGCATATATAAAGGAGGACAGAGCTGTGCCGGGAAAAAGAAAGGAAGAACAACAGAAGTTAATTCAAAAATGGAATAATGAGCATCCTGATATGCAGGGGTCATATTATAATGAGAAATTGGAAGGGCGTGTGAAATTCCTGCAGAACTATCTGTGGCTCTCTAATTATGCGGATGTGCAGGATGGTGATGCCGATAAATTAATGGATGCCACAAACAGCAAATTGGCACAAGATCTTCTCAAAAACATAGCTACAAATATAAATAACTGGGAGGTGGCGATTGAACTTTTAAACGATGCTTATTTCAGGAAAGCGGTATTCGGAGATCTTTTAAAGAATGACGAAAAGCTGGCTCAGATTGATGGAAATACTGCTGCGGGTATGTTCAGAACATCTTCCGTTCCGGATAAGATGCATGACAACAGGGAAATCGGGTTCAACGGAGGTAATACCCAATATACGGAATTAACCCGATTATATAATAACAAGAGTACTATACCTGAAAAGCTGGAGTTCCTTATGGATTATCATATCTCGTTTACGGCAAGAGAGCAAAACGGAGAGATAATACCTGAGGCAGAAAAAAAGCTTAAAGAAAAACTGGAAGAGGATTTCTTTGACAATTATGTGACAAAGGGAACGGACGAGACGAGAGAAGTTGTTTTCAAAACCCTTGGAACGATGAGGGGAGAAAATTATGCCCGGACTCTGGACGAAAAGGAAAAGATTGAGAAAAAGTTAATAGAGAATAATGAAGTTACGAGCAGTAGTGAAAGATCGTATTGGCTGGCAAGAAAGCTAAAAGGCGAAGTAAGGCACAAAGCCATCGACAGATTTAAAAAGCAGGCAGTTTCTGCCATGGAGGCCGGGTATGGGAAGGCTTTACCTAAAAATCTGACTGATAAGATTAAGGATTGGATAAGAGATGGGTTCAGAGAATTCATAGATTGGCTTAAGCCCGATGCGTTCAAGAGTGCCGGTTTAGATCGTGTTAAGCATGACATTCAGAAGGATGAAACACCGAATGAAATAAAGGCGTGGAGTGAAGATAAAGCGCAGAGGATTCTGAAAGATCCCAATTCTGAATTTGGCTTAAAGAAGGCAAATGAGGAGTTGATCATAGAATTCAATTCAAAACATATAAATAAAACGTATGAAAATGCTTTGGACAAGTTTAACACAAAGCGTCTTTCGGCATTCAGACAAGAGAGCAGAACTCATGCCGGGGTACGGGTTGCTGCTGAAAATATGATGAATTTCCAGAATTCTGCCGGGTACGGAGATACGGATGCCACACTAAAGGGGATACAGGATCCTCAGGCCAAAAAAGAATATGCCAAGAAATGGCTTGATACCGCCAGAACACTTAATTACGAGGCCGATCACTACGCAAAAGTGAAAACGCCGTGGACTTTTGCAGGCTCTGACAGAAGGTCCGGAGCGATCGATCTGCGTGATATCTCAAGGCATGAGTACGAGGCTTGTGAGAGAGCTATTGCCAAAGTGGGAGGAAAAGATTTTGACCTGACCGGTCTGTACAAAGAGATCGCATCGGAAAAGCGTGAAAGTGCGATCAGGGAATTTGAAAAATTGGATCTGAACACGCCTACTGAAAAGAAAAACGGAAAGAGTGTAAGCGATCAGATCAAGGATCAGAAACTGGCTGTGCTACATACCATATACAAGTCTATTGCAGCTCAGTACTCTTGGGAGGAGATGCAGCTTTATCCGGAAAACACCGACAAGGGTAACTACTACAATGTACTGTCAACTCTTGATAATAGTGTTAAGCTGATAATGTCGGTAGACAGTTTTCTGGAGAAAAACTGGGAGAATAAGGACAACATTAAGAGTGCCCTGAATGAAATGGGATTAAAGACTATCATGAATCACTTGAAAGAGTCCGGGGTGAATATAGACGCAATGGTAAATCCGGAGCGTGCGAAGAAAGCCGTGGCACAAAAAACACAGAAAAGTAATCTTCAACCCAAAGTACCGAGTTAGAGCCGTTTTATCAGCTGTGAGTAGATGAGAAATCTATTCACAGCTTTTTTTGCGTCAACATTAACCGGGGGCAGATCATCGTGTCTGTGGAAATTTTATTTTCTGAAAAAAACATGTTGACAATTCAACATCAAATCTGTATCATCTCAAATGTTGATAAATCAACAATAATTCCGAGTCAATAGAATGAACGGGTTTACAAAATCACATTGTTGATACACATTAGAAGGAGGATTATAGGTTAACATGGCTATTCGGATTATAGTAGATTCCACGACGGATCTTTGTGAAAGAGATGCGGATAAATTTCGTGTGATCCCGCTGTTTGTGCACTTTGGGGAGGAGGAGTATCTTGACGGCGTTGACATGCTGAAAGATGAGTTTTATGACAGGCTGGTAAACGGCAACGAATTGCCGAGTACGAGCCAACCCTCACCGGCAACATTTCAGTCTGTCTTTGAGGAGATCACATCACAGGGAGACAGCGCAATCGTCATCACTCTATCTGCAAAGTTTTCCGGTACTTTCCAGAGTGCATCCATCGCAGCAGAGGACTTTGATAATGTGAGGGTCATAGACTGCGAAACAGTGGCTATAGGAGCAGGCATCCTGGCTTCTTATGCCGCAAGATGCGTAGAGGAAGGGAAGGACATTGATGAGATATGCAGTCTCCTGGAAGAAAAAAGAAAGCATGTGAGAGTAATAGCACTACTGGACACATTGAAATTCCTGCAAAAGGGAGGCAGAATCTCAAAAACAGCTGCTTTTGCGGGAAATGTGCTGAACATTAAGCCGGTCATATCCATAACAGACGGCGTGATATCGGTGATGGGAAAGGCGCGAGGTTCCAAGAAAGCCAATAATTTCCTGAATGAGGAGTCGCAGAAGCGGGGTATTGATTACTCAATGCCGGTGTTGCTGGGATACACGGGACAGTCCGACGAACTTTTGCAAAATTATATTGAAGACAGCAGGGATTTGTGGCAAAATAAACTGGACAGACTTGATATCGCTCAGATAGGATGTGTTGTTGGTACACATGCGGGACCGGGTGCGATCGCAGTTGCTTTTTTTGACAAAATATAAGAGACTAATATTATGCAAAACAGATTTGAAACATTCACTGTTTCGATATTCAAGATCATGCATTATTGGAACAGGATAGCGACAGAAGAGATGAAAAAACATGACCTGAAGGGTGGATATGCGCTGTATTTTGTGGTTATATCCAATCACGACGGAGAGCTTACATCCGCTGATCTCGCAAAGCTATGCGGCAAGGACAAGGCGGATGTGTCGCGTGCTGTGAGTGCTCTTCAGAAAAAGGGATTGTTAGAGCCGTTTGAAAAAGGGACTTACAGGGCTCATCTGTGTTTTACTGACGAGGGCAGGGAGATAGCCGAGAATATAAAAAGCCGCGCATCGCTTGCCATCGATCTGGCAGGGCGCGGACTTTCCGACGAGATGCGGGAGAGCATGTATCAGAGTCTTTCTGTCATAGGAGAGAATATGAAGACCATGTCGGAAGACGGCCTTCCCGGAATTTAAAACGAATATAGTTTACGGTTCGTTTATGACCGTATGGTTACACAGATATTATGGTACAGGCATAACAGCCCCTGTAAATCCATATAGGATTTATGGGGGCTACTGTCTATTATTGGTGGGGGATCATGAAAAAAGAAGAAAAAACCAATGTCATGCGTATACTGGATGGCAGGAAGATAGCATACGAAAGCCATTCTTACGAACCGGATGCAACACTGACGGGAGAAGATATCGCAGGAATCCTGGGAGAGGATGTAGGTCATGTGTTCAAGACCCTGGTGACACAGGGAAAGACGGGGACATATTATGTTTTCGTGGTGCCTGTGTGTGCGGAGCTGGATCTTAAAAAGGCGGCAAAAGCCTCGGGAGAGAAGGCTGTGAGCATGATAAAGCAAAAAGAGCTCCTTCCTCTGACCGGATATGTCCATGGCGGCTGTTCACCCATAGGTATGAAGAAACCATTTACAACATTCATACATGAGACGGCACGGGATATTGATAAGATCTTTGTCAGCGCCGGAAAGGTGGGATTCCAGATAGAGCTTGCGCCGGAGGATCTGATAAAACTGGTTGGATGTAAGGTTGAGGATATTGTATAAAACGGAGGGTTACGGTTATGTCATATACAGTGCGTCGCGCGGCAGAGCGCGATATACCGGTGATAATGGAGTTGCTCAGGCAGGTTGATAAGGTCCATCATGACGGAAGACCGGATCTTTTTAAGCTGGCGACCAAATATACAGAGGATGAGCTTAAAGACATTTTCAAAAATGATGATAAACCCGTGTTTGTGTGCGAGGATGACGAGGGGAAGGTTTTGGGTCATGGCTTCTGTATCATGCAGCGCCCTGAAAATACGATCCTTTTGTGCGATAACCTGACGCTCTACATTGATGATATATGTGTGGATGAAGGCGCAAGAGGCAGGAATGTGGGCAGGGCGATCTATGAGCATATCGTGGTCTATGCGAGAGAACGCGGATGCTACAATATCACGCTGAATGTCTGGACTTGCAATCCTGGCGCCATGAAGTTCTACGAAAAACTGGGGCTCACTCCGTACAAGACCGGCATGGAGCTGATATTGTAGAGCTTGATCAAAAGTATTGCGAAAGGTGGTTTTTATGTCCAAGATCACATGGAAACCGGGAAACATGCTGTATCCGGTGCCTGCAGTCATGGTGAGCTGCATGCGTGAAGGAGAGAAACCGAATATCATCACTTTAGCCTGGGCAGGTACCGTGTGCTCGGATCCCGCAATGGTATCCATATCGGTCAGACCGGACCGGTATTCCTATGATATCATTAAGTCAAGCGGCGAGTTTGTGGTAAATCTTGTAAACGAGAAACTGACTTATGCCTGTGACTGGTGCGGTGTCCGATCCGGGCGGGATTTCGACAAGTTTCACGAGATGAAGCTTACTGAGTTCAGATCGGATATCATGGAAACGCCTGCCAT
>JAEEGL017274927.1_pt1 | contig 12129 bp, 14 predicted proteins | sample 9134231 | NCBI WGS metagenome assembly JAEEGL01 (sample SAMN16246548, study PRJNA631951) | gut metagenome | biome: gut microbiome; feature: rumen; material: fiber-attached | host: Bos | place: Iran: Karaj | collected 2018-10
ATTGCCGCCCACAAATACGGCATCGGTATACTGCTTCATGACATCCACAAAGTCCTCAGCCGCGGAAACCGTATTTTCATTCATAAGAACCACTATGGGGCCGTTTAATCTTCCGGGCGTTTCAATATGAACCGCTTCTCCGTTTTCTGTCTTGTAGAAAATATTCCTGCCCATGCAGTATGCTTTATACTGTTCAGGGGCATCTGCGTATTTATCTTTTGCCTCTTCAGGGGTTAAGGTCTTATATTCCTCCACAAACATGGACCAGGCCTTATAAGTGGGTTCGTAAACCTGCGTTTCTCCCTTGCAGCTCTTAAAATCTCCGTCTATAAACAATGCCGCTATTTTATCGGCGTTATTGCTGTCACCGCCGGAGTTGCCTCTTACGTCGATGATATAGCCCTTCGCTTTCTTCAGCGTATCGAAGTCGGCATATATCTTGTCCGGCATAGAACCGTCTTCAAAAGAAGTCATACGGATAATCGCTATATCGTCCTCCGTCATCTGAACCTTGTGAACGTTGGAACTGCTTATTTCTTTAAGCTTGTAATCTGGGATTCCCATGGCACTCTTCTTGCTCCAGACAAGGGCTGTGGGGTCTTCTCTTGTAAGTTCAAGTTCAAAAAGGCTGTTGTCCTTTTCAAAGGTTATCCTAATCCTGCTTCCCCTTCTTCCGAACATGACTCCGCTTATCAGGTCCAATCCGCAGGCTTCCTCATGGGCGTGCCATATATAGGGATAGATATTTTTCTCAATGTATTCGGACACATCCGTGTCATCAATCTTCTTAATAACGCTGCCTATCGGTATCTTGTCCTCAAATTCTTCTGTAACCGCAAGAACTGTGAGGTCGTCTCCGAATTTCCATATCTGAATCGGAAGCATGGAAAAATACTCCACGCTCTGCCTTACTTCCTGTGGAAAAAGAATGCCGCTGTGACCATCGTTAAGAAGGCAGACAAAGCGGGCCAGCTCCCTGTAATAATCATAAATAGTGTCAGTTTTTAATACAACCGAAAGTGTTTTTTTGTACTCTTCGTCCCAATTTATGTTAACCTTATCCCAGAATACAAAATTGTACGCCGCTTCCTTCCAGATTCTTGAAACCTCATAAATCTTTAACTCATCCGTCAAATTCATAACCCACCCATTCCTATGAAAAATCTATTTTATTGTTAATTTCTTAAACGCCTTATATATCTCTTTGTTGCGCTCCAGCAAATCATATACCGCATCCTCCGAAAGAACACCTCTCTTTAAGTCTTTTGGAAGTTTGCCTGCTTCATCGGCTTCGTAGTCCTTTCGCCACTGACCGCCTGTGTAATAGGCATCAAGCTTCTCTATCTTCTTTTGCAGATTGGCGTAGCGCGAAACTGACGTTTCAAGTTCGTCCAAAGAAGCATTTGCCTCGTCCAGTATGGCTTCCATTTTCTTTATCCTGTCTATCCTGCTTTCGCTCATGTTATGCCTCCCGCTTACGCTTCTTTAGCCTCTACATGTTTCCTGATGGTCTCCCAGTCAAAGCATCTGGTGTAATTGTCCCCGGGAAGCTCATGCCCGTGATTCCAGGGTCTGTCAAACACCAGCACTTTAAGATTCGGAAGATGATTAAAGTACTTAAAAGCCAGTGGCGAATCCTCCACCGCAAAATCAAAATGCATCTTGTAGTAGTCTTCAAGTCCAAGGCTGTAATCCGTATTGTACAAAAAATTGGTGCCGCCGTATTTATTAAGGCAATAAAGCTTTATGCGCTTAAGTCCGTGTCTGTCAAGCCACTCTCGCGAAGGCTCGTAGGAATTAAAAGGGCGCCCGGTGATAATGGATACGTTATAGCCCTTATCCACCCACTCATTAAGTGTCTTAACCGCTCCGGGAGTCTCATCAAAACCTAATAAAACCTCCGGCTCGTGGCCCTTAATCAGCAGCTTCTCATACTGCTCATCATCGAGATTAAAGGACTTCTGAAGGTTAAAATACGCCATTTTCTCATAGGGCACATCCATATTAAACAATTCATCCACAAGTCCAGAAAAAGCTCTTCCCGTCTCGCAGAGACAGTCGTCAAAATCCACGTAAATGTTCATATATCGTTTCCTTAAGCCTTAGTTTTTTTGTAAATCAGATGGTGATAAAAAGCAACCTTTTGAAATTCCTCCATGGCACAAGTCTTTAACTCAAGCTCGAACATCGAATTGTACCATTCGTCCGTAAACTTAACGTCGTTGTTGGATGACAGGCCAAAGAAAGTCCTTATCCCGCAGGTCTTAACAAGCGCCATCTCATCCGACAAAAACTCCGAAAGCCGGCTGTCGTCGTACAGTTTTCTTTGTCCGAAAGCGCTGTCTTCCGCTCCTTCTTTGGATAACAAATCCAGTGCTGCCTTGGGATTGTCGTTTAAAACAGCGTATGCCATCACTTTTCCCGGCTCATTGTGTTTAACGATTGATAATATGCCTTCAGGCTTTAAGACTCTTTTAAATTGAGTAAGCACTTCCTGCACGTTGTCCACGTACTCCAAAACATTATGGCAAATGACCAGGTCAAAAGAATGGCTCTCAACCTTCCTAAGGTATTCAACGCCCTCAGGAATTAATGCATAGTCGTGATTATGAACCCGAAGCTTTCTCATCTCTTCTTCAGGCTCCAAAGCGGTTACATCGTGCTCACCCGCATAATGGTCCGAAGTAATGCAAAAGCCTGCGCCACAATCCAGAATCTTAAGCCTTTTATCATTCGAAATATCAAGCTGCCTGAATATCAGGTCATAAAACATTTTACCCCACGGCTGTTCCACCATGTTTCTGTAATTCTCAATCGAACTTGCCACGTTTATTTACCCCTTAAGTTTTTCATTTAATAACTTATTAAATCTGCCTGTATTGAACACAAGAAACTTATATGTCTCTCCCGACTTCATATTTATTGAATAGATGGGAAAAAAGAGTACCCACTTTTTGGAAAAGCCCTGAATGTCACTGTACTTCATTTCAAGGTTCCTGTATTTTTGTGAAACCGTTACCTTATTGGTTCTGTAGGTAATGCTTTCGTCATTCGCAATAATACCCCCGCCCAAAACGCCTTCATGACAAAGACTGACTATAAAATAACGCTTCATATGTACCCTCCTATAACATTCTTTTTAAAACCGTTTTAATCGCTTCATTACCATTCTTCAAAACATACTGAATAACATCTTCCTTCTTCAGGCAGTTCTCAAAAAAAGCCGGCTCCGCCTTTCTTAAAAATTCCTCCGGACTAAGCTGTGCGTTTTTTCTTATAGCCTTGAGTATTTCGGTATCTTTAAGTTTCCTTGCGGCCTCGCTTTTGGGATAGCCTTGCCCGAAGGGCTCCGAAAAAAGAAGTTCTACAGTCTTTTCAAAGTTCTCTTCGCCCGCCCAGGTGTATTCTTCGCCCATGGGAAGAGAAATGCAGTTTCCGTTATTAATCTGGGCAAACAAATACGCATCCTTGGGCGTGGGCGCGTAACCGCATAAAACTCCCGGCATGCTGTTACATGCAAGCATCATTCCCTGGCCCGACGAGCAGCCGGTAACCACAAAATCAACAGATTCGCTTTCAAGTAACAGCCCTATAAGTATGGAAATATCCACGTAGGAATATTTATTAGTTTCTTTCGGGGTACAGCCAAAATTAATAACTTCTGCACCTTCGGGGGCGAAACGCCTGACAGTCTCATAAATGTAACTGTTTCTGCCCGCCTGCGAACTTGCCTGTATAACGCCTATTTTCATGATTAATCCCTTAGTATTCGACTATTTGTCCATCTCTTTGACTCATTGAATTAATAATACCACATCATCCTCGCCCATACTCATAAATTCTTTCATAAATATGAATACATGCAACAAAAATATATAGTTTTTTACCTTTTTTTGAGCAACGTTCGAACACGTCAACCGAAACATCCGGAGCCTCCGCGTGCCAAATAATGAATATTAACTTAATGTAAACCGGAATTGTGAATTGTGAATCCCAAAAGCAACCGATTAACGGTCGCATTACGATTATTAAGAAATCATTTTAACGGTATCGAATATAACTTAAAAAGAAATCAACCCCCGAGACTGCACATCGACAAAATAACCGGAACCCTACTATTCGGATTCCGGTCACATGTCCGTCCTAAACTATGAATTACTCTGTATCCTGCTCATTCTTGCATAGCTTCCGCCCAGAGCCACCAGTTCATCGTGGGTGCCCTGCTCGGTAATCTTGCCCTCTTCAATCACCAAAATCTTGTCCGCATTTCTGATGGTGGAAAGTCTGTGAGCGATGGCAATGATGGTGCGCGAACCTACAATGCCCGTAATAGCATCCTGGATCTGTCTTTCCGTCTCCACATCCACTGAAGCCGTTGCCTCATCTAGTATGATAATCGGGGACTTTCTGAGAATTGCCCTGGCAATTGAAACTCTCTGTTTCTGTCCTCCCGACAGTCTCAGTCCACGCTCACCCACAACAGTATCGTAGCCGTTTGGCATTGCCATGATATCCTCGTGAATATTGGCTATTTTCGCAGCTTCTTTAATATCGTCAAGGCTCGCCTCCGGATACGCATAACCGATATTCTCGGCTATTGTTCCGTTAAAAAGAAAAGTATCCTGAAGTACCGGCGAAATATTCTGCCTCAGGCTCTCAATGGTCACATCGCTTATATCATGACCGTCTATCAGTATTCGTCCGCTTGTAGGCTCATAGAATCGTGAAATAAGCTGAGTAAGGGTAGTCTTGCCCACACCCGTAGGCCCTACTAACGCCAGCATCTTGCCGGGCGCACAGTCAAAAGAAACTCCGTCAAGAACCGGTATACCTTCCTCATAAGAGAAGCTTACGTTCTCAAATGAAATGGCGCCCTTAACATCCTTAAGGTCTTCCGCATTCGGTTTATCATTAATCTCGCAGGGAGCGTCGAGAACCGCCATAACACGCTCCGCCCCCGCCAGAGACTGCTGCATACTCTCAAGCAAATTTGCAAGTCCGGTCACCGGCGCATAGAACAGTCCGAGGTACAAAAGAAAGGCCACTATATCCTGAACTTTAAGGCCTTCTTTGTATGCAAGAAGCCCGCCGAAAGCAACTACCAGTATGGTGCCGATTGAAGAAATAAACTCTACCGTAGGATGGAAAATTCCGCTGTACTTAAGGGCGGTCAGCATAGCCTTAATATGCTCGAAATTGGTCTCATCCACTTTATCTGTCTCGTACTCTTCGCGGCCGAAGGACTGAATCTCGTGGATACCCGAAAGATTGTCCTGAAGTTTACCGGAGAGCTCACCCATTTTCTTTTGGGAAATTTTAAAGAAAGGACGTACCTTTTTGGAAAAAATAATGCCTGAAACAAAGATTAAAGGAAGCGGCGCGCAGGTAATGAGCGCAAGTTTCACATTTATGGTAAGAAGCATGATTAGTACGCCCGCGAAGGTCACAAAATTCGTGATGGTTTCGGGAATCATGTGAGCATAGAGAAGTTCGAAATCTCTGGTATCGTTGACAATTCTGCTCATTAAATCGCCGGTCTGTTTGTCGTGAAAATAGCCGATGTGCATGTGCTCAAGCTTGTCATAGACCTTGGTGCGCAAATCGCCCACCAGATACCAAGCGGCCTTGTGAGCAAGGTAATTACTCAAGAATCTGAAAAGGACCCTGAACAAATACAGTCCCACCAGAACTACGGTAAGAATCAGGATTCTGTGCATGCCGGCTGCATCCACACCCTCGCTTACGATTCCCGTCATAGCGGAAAGTGCTCTCGGCGCCGCCAGGTTAATGGCTGTCAGCATGAAGGTTGAAAAGATGGCTATGATATAAAGGTTTTTGAATTTGATGGCTTCTTTACTGAGTTTTAGAAGCATTTTCATGTGTATATCCCCCGATTGAAATTCTTTACCCCTTTATTATTTCATAATTGCAGTCTTCGCACTATCAAGATAACTCACTGTTTTTTTGTTATCTCGCAAGATGTCACATTCCGTATTCTTTTATATACTCGGCAAAAAAAGGAAGTGCAAGGGAAATGTAAGCCTGACGCGCGTTGACTATACCTCTTTTGATAAGTCTGTCGCGGTATACCGAGTAGTTTTTGGGCTTGTCCATCCGGGCCATAATGTGCTCGCGTTTATTGTCCTCAGTATCTGTTAAGAGACGCGCAAGCCCCCTGTCCTCTTCTGACAATTCTTCCCATATCTTTTCATAGGCGTAAGCGAAAAGTTCGGTTTTAAGGTCAGCACAGATGTTGTCAAAGCTTGTTTTTTTGCCGTTCTTAAAGTAAAGAATGCCAAGTTCCTGAAATGCATAGGCATAGCCTTTGGTGACTGCCGCCAGTTTTCTGGCTTCTTCCGGTTCTACCCCCAGTTGCTGCTTGTATGCCTCAGCCATTCTTATGGTGTTCAGAGGCTCTGTCTTAACGGTTGTGGCTCGTCTGAAGAATGTAAGATTCTTAACATTGGCCAGTTGCTCAATATTGTCGTAAAGACCCGTGCAGACGAGATAAACTGCGTAGCCTTCTCTCAGCCACTTGCCGAATTCTGCTGCAAATACCACCATTTCTTTGGTCTTGGATACCTCGTCAACACCTATAAGAAGTTTCTTGCCTTTTGCGGTCATATTCTTCAGAGCTTCGTCAAGCTCTATTCCCACATCAAAGAAATCGTCACCTTTTGAAGCCGACACTCCCACCGTAGCTCCGGTCCCAAGCACGTTTGCGGATACGCTGGCGCCTTTGTTCTTGGTTTTTTCTTTTAGCAGACCCTTTTTGTTAAGAAGCGCCGCAAGCTGCATCAGCATATCTCTGTTAACGGTAAGACTGCAGACGGTCCAGCCTTCTTTTTCCCGCTCCCCAGTATTAAATTCTTCCTCAATCTTGGCCAAGAGTACGGTCTTGCCCGAGCCCCTGACACCCGTGATCTTATACACCGATTCGGAAGGACTGTCGTAGCTGAAATTTTCAATAATATCAACGCTCTGGCTGGTCTTTATGTATGTGTTGGGTATCTTGCTGAAGGTAGTGGTAAAGGGTATCTGCATGAGGTTCCTCCCGGATGGTGTATGATGAAATACTTTGTTGATTTCTTTATACTTTTTATTTGTTTTTATAGTTTTTATACTTTTAACATGATTTTATACTTTTTTATACTTTTTTGTCAATGCTTTCCCGCCCGGCGCAAGCTATTATACCCCGACGCCCGCCTTTTTTTGCCTTGGTGCCTGACTCATCCACGATACTGCTCTCCGAAATGGGTATATCACTGTCCGAAACCCTTCCATATACCTACCCTATGGTCAATATTCTCTCCGAGGTGGGATTCTTTGGGCCTGAATATTTTAAAAAAACCTACCCTATGGAGCTTTTTGCTCATAAGGTAGGCCATCTTAGCCGTTATAAGAATTTTCTTTTCCTACCCTATGGAATAAAAAGAAAGCGAGGTGGGTATTTCAAGATTAATTCACCCCATCTTATAAGAATTCTGTTCAATAGGGTTGGAGCATCATAATTTATGTAAACCAATTTGCCCCGACCCTATGTAGCAAGTGTTCAATAGGATTGGAATATCCTGATTTATGTTAACCATAGAAGTGTTTTACCACCGCTACTATCATCTTTCAAATAATCTGCAAGGGCTTATTCACGCTTAGTACACCTTCTCAATCTCGCCCTCAATCCCATACAGTCGCTTGAATTCATTCAAATCGGCAGCGTCACGGATTAGCATGATTTCTTCGAAGGCTCCCGTTTCAAGGTTTTTAAAGCCGGCGACCTGCTCGCCGTTGCAGATACTTGCCTTGATGAGGGGCTTGCGTGTATCCGGATCGTATGAAAGTATTGGGTGTTTCCTCTTAAAAAACATATAAGCCTCCCTTCGTCAAATTCAGGACATAATTGTCTGCACAACTTCACTTCTACTTATACACCACTCTTGCCCCGAACGGACTTAACGACAAGCGTGCAATCTTAAAGAACTGCATACCGAAGGGAATCCCCACAACAGTAATGCAAAGGATTACTCCGATGACAAGGTTTCCCAGTGCCAGTTCCAGACCGCCAAATAAAAACCACAATATATCCAGAAGGCAGGACACTGCTCCGCCTTCAAAAACCACTTCCTTGTCAAAAGGATTCAGCGAAAGGGAGGACATTTTAAAGCACTGCACGCCAACGGGTATTCCCACCACGGTGATGCACCAAAGAAGACCTGCTATCCACCAGCCGAGAGCACTTAAGAGTCCGCCGCAAATAATCCAGATAATGTTACCTAATAATCTCATAAACATTCCTCTTTCCGGCCCTGAGAAGCGGGGCCGCCAATCTTTTCCGGCACTTGCAAGCCGGATATGTATCGCTTATATTGTAGCGCATTTTTCGCGATTGTCGAAGAGATTACCTCAAACAGTTTTTACACCTTGACATTTCCTCCGAAACTGCCGATACTCATATATATGTTTACAGGAGGAAAAAGAAATGGTTGAAAAGAACTTAAAGAAACTTAAAGCCAAGAAACATCGTGTAATGGCAACCTTCAACACCGGCACCCGGGACATGAAGCTCAAAACTGCATACCGCCGCAAGAAAAAGTGGTCAGCAGATGATGCTGACCACTTTCATTTTTCACATTTATTGCGACTCGCGCCGATAATTTAGCCACACCGTTCTTATCCTCTGATTCTGTCAACAGCCGCCCCTATCGCCTCGCAAATCGCATCCACTTCATCTTCCGTATTATCGGCGGAAAGCGAGACTCTTATACAGCTTCGCGCCGCATCGGCCGATAACCCCATAGCCAAAAGAACGTGACTCGGCTCCACGGACTCCGTATTGCAAGCCGCACCTGTTGAGACACATATCCCGTTTAAATCTAAAAGAAGCATCAGCGCTTCACCCGAAACGCCTTCAAACCCGAGATTTACAATTCCAGGAAAACGGTGGGCTTCGCTGCCGTTTATCCACATTCCTTCTACGTCGCTTAAGCCCTCTAACAGACGATTCCTAAGCATTTCCAGTTTCTCTGTATTCTCGGGCATTTTTTCCACGCTGTCGCATAAAGCCGCAGCCATGGCGACTGCACCGGGAACGTTCTGGGTTCCGGGGCGCTTGTTTTTTTCCTGACTTCCGCCGTACATAAGATTGGCAACAGGTATTTCGGAACTTACGTACAATGCTCCTATCCCCCTCGGACCTCCGAATTTGTGCCCGGAAACAGATAGCATGGACACCCCATTCTCCTTCACATTCACCGTCATATGTCCCGTAGCGGCAACAGCATCCGAGAAAAATAAAATGCCTCTCTCCCGGCACGCGCGCCCTATTTCAGCCACGGGAGCCGCCGTTCCGACTTCGTTGTTTACGGACATCACTGCCACCATGCAGGTGTCTTGTCTGAAAGCCTTTTTCAGTTCTTCAACCGAAACAAGACCCGTTTTATCCACAGGAAGCAAAGTCACTGCAAAACCATCCTCCTCAAGAGCCGAAATACAGTTTAATACCGCATGATGCTCCGTCTGAGAAATAATCATGTGACGCTTCCCGTTCATCTTTCCGTATGCTGCCGCCGTACGAATTGCCTGATTGTCCGCCTCGGTGCCGCCGGAAGTGAAATAGATTTCTCCGGGCTCAGCTCCGATGCAGGCCGCAATCTTTTCCCTGGCCGCCTTCAAAGCCTTGGCCGCCTCACGCCCGCATGCATGAATGCTCGAGGGATTCCCGTAATACTGCCTCATGCAGTCGGTCATAACCTGCAATGCATGCTCGGAAATCAGTGTGGTTGAAGCATGATCGGCGTAGATTCTGTCCATTTTCTTTCTCCTATACAAATCCTGTTTATTATGCTACATTAATCCTAAAAATAGAAGGGGAAACAATATGTTCTTAAAGCGTAAAAAGAAGCGTTATTTAAAAGTCACACTCAATAAGGCGGTCCTCTACGACGGTCTTTGGGACAACCTGCCCATTACGGAAGAAGTCATTATAGAAAAGAGCATCGAATTCTTTAATGACCCCGAACCCTGCGCCATCCACCGCGGTGCTGTGCAGATTCGCCTTCTGGCGGAGCTCGATACGCTCCAATCCACCCCGGCTTTTAAAGACGTCTTCTCTTCTTACACCGGTTTCCCCGCCGAGTGTGAGCTTAATTTCTCAGAACAGTAAGCTTACGAACAGCACAAAGAAAAAGATGCTGTAAGCAAGCTTGGCAACCGGCAGAATCTTAAGGGAAATGTGTGATGCCGACATCACCGATTTTCCTCTGGACACTAACACGGTCAAAAGAATCATCGGCACACACATCGCACTAAGATAAATCACAAGATTTCCCACTATCTCCCCGTTAAATGCACCGCTTTGCCCCGCCATATACAAAAGTGTAGCAAGATACACCTGTCCCGTGCACAGGAATTCTCCCGCCGAAATCACTATTCCCAGAAGAAACAGCATCGGATACCAGAACCAACCCTGTACTCCGGAGAGTTTCTTTATCATGTTATGATTCCATCTTCTGAACCCTTCGGGGAGTCTTAATTTTTCCTTGCCGTAATCTTTCTTGAGAACATGAATAAAATCCATTAAATAAAACAGTCCGAAGCCCAAAGATAGTATTGCAAAAACAATATTTATCGCTTCATGCACCGTCTTAAATACCGCGCCCTCAATAACGCTGAACAGCGAACCGAGGGTAAATCCCAGCAAAAGGTAAGTCAAAAACTTGCCCGCCAGGTATGTAAAGCTTCCTCGGAAGAAACTCTTCCCTGACATTAACAGCACCGACAGCACCATAAGCAGCATGGATATTCCGCAGGGATTTAAGCCGTTTACAAAGCCCGTTACCGCAAGCTTAATCTTAGAAATGCCTGTGTCTTCGCTCTCCTTAACAAGCCCGGCTGCCACTTCATCCCAGGAGCCTGCCACAGCCTCGCTTTCAAGGCAGTTAAGGGCATCCTTCCTGATGGCCTCCCCGCCGGACAGATACCCGTTTTTCGTAAAAAGCAGGGGAACCTGCTGCAGGCTGTCAGGCACCTCATAAATCTTCATGAGCTTCCTGAGAACCGCCGCATTGTCATCTTCCATAATGTTGTAAATCTTCATGCTGCATCGCCCGTCGGCAAGAACTCCTCTCAGATACTCTTCCGCCCGATTACAGCTGTCGCAGGAGCCTGTCACAAATAAAAGCATGACAGTCTCGTCTTTTCCTATGTTGCGAATGTCGCGATAAATTGCGGAATCCGTTACGCTTTGGTGTTCCGCACCGGCATCACCCGGAGTTTTTACATCGGACGCCGGCCCCGTTCCGTCACTCTTATCCCTGTTTAACAGATACTCGCTCAGAGCCTCTCCAATCTCCGAATATGTTCCAAAAAAAGCCTCACCGCCCGCCACAGCCACCGGCAATTCGTTTATGGGAATATTAAGCCCGTCCTCTTCTTCAATCTCTTCCAGGCGGGTTGCGCCGCTTTCTTTGTAGGCATTGTAGACCTTGCACTCGTAATCCGTTATTCCGGCCTCTGCCAGTTTTATCTTCACTTCTTTACTAAACTTCTCTTCTTCATGACAGCTTTCGCAGGGTGCAAAAACAAACAGTTCTACCACGCCGGACGCCGCTTTGGCATATACCTTTCCACAGCAAAAAAACGCTCCCGTCAAAGCAAGAACGACTGATAAAACCGCTGCCCATATAAATTTGTTCTTTCCCGAAAAAAACATATGCTGTCCCATACTCTGTATTTTAAAGAAAACCGGCCGGAATCCCGGCCGGTTTAAACTAGCTAATCTTTATTTACCGGCTGCAGCCATGTATGCATCATAACTACGCTGATATGCGGCAATATATTCGTCTACGCCCATAGCCTGAAGCTTCTGGATGTAAGCATCCCAGTCCTTCTCAATGTCAAGGCTGCCGTCAATGAACTGAACCTGAGCCTGGCTGACATATCCGCCGATGGTAAGTGTTCCCTCAGTAACAATCTTAGCATCTTCGCCTTCAAATGCAAGGTTGGGAACAAGAGTATCTGCTGCGGGAGCATACTTGCTGTAAAGGTCAGCCCACTGCTGTAACCAGTATTCGCCTGAATGTGCGGGATCGGCTACTTTTAAAGAAGCTCTCTCTGCTGCGGGTGAACGCTGAA
>JAEEGL017395713.1_pt1 | contig 12129 bp, 10 predicted proteins | sample 9134231 | NCBI WGS metagenome assembly JAEEGL01 (sample SAMN16246548, study PRJNA631951) | gut metagenome | biome: gut microbiome; feature: rumen; material: fiber-attached | host: Bos | place: Iran: Karaj | collected 2018-10
GATGAATTTAATATTGAGTTATTTTCATTTATATAGTCTACGACCTTATTCCAATCTTTTGATGTACATATAGAACCAGGAGACGGACATCTATTAAATGTAACTAGCGCTATTAACGCAACCAATATGAACAGATTGGGAACTCGTTGTTTTTTATAATCCAGACATGATAGCAAGTAAACACTAATTAATGGTAACAAAAGTTGAATATGATATGTGACAAAAGCCCCTCTATTGGTACCCAAAGGATAAAACAAGGGAATGGCACATAATATGATCATAATAACTATGTCTCTATTTCTCCTCAGGTCCTCTTTACGACTTACAACCATCCCAATCAATAATAATGGAAACGTTTTAATTAAGAACGCAATAAATTGTATAGAAGAAAAAGATAAATCAATAATTTGTCCTGCATATGCCTCATGCGAAGACATGGTCTCATAGAAATAGAGTGGGAACAATTTAAACACCGCTATTAACGATATAAAAAATACTGAATGGAAAATTAAATTATACCACAAACACTTCTTAAAATAGTGTAAAAAATAGGCAAAACTTACAATATACCATCCTAGTATGTAATATGATTTTGTATAAAATGCAAGAATACTCAGAACAGCAGCCATACAAAGCCTCCCCCCAGAATAATGGTTCCTTAATGGAAGCAATATAGACATGGTGAACAAGAACGTACCTAAACCGTCAGGACGTAATGTTATATTTACGCTATAATTTATTAAAACGTAAAGTGATAATAATATAATAATTCGTGAAATATCTATCACCTTTGGCAATTTATAATAGACAACTCCTATTATTGTCATCAAAAGGAATAGCTCATTAATTATTCTATGAAGAATCAAGCTATTTCCAAACAACAATGCTAGCGGATAGACTAACAGATTGAATAAGATTCCATAACAATTATAATATTCTGGATAGGTTTCCAGAGACCATGGAGTTATACCTTTCAGAAACAAGTACGTAGGTGTAAATGTATGTCCTTCTCTAAACTCTGAGACAAATGGATTGAAAATGATATTTGCATAAGTTGAACTATAATAGCAAAAAACAACAAACATAATGAAACACAAAGAGTAAGTGGTTGCCTTATTCTCCATTTTATCCATTATCCTTTTTATAAACTGGCTCATGAATATCAACTTTCAATAATATTATAGATTTTTTCCACCTCAGAAGAGTTATCCACAACCGTCTTTTCCAAGGAGGTTATATACTTCTGCCTAAGTGCTTCGTTCTCCAATAACTCTCTGATCTTCAAATAAGCATCATCTGCATCCATTTGGCAGATACTCGCATTGACCCCATTAGAGAATTGATCATTAACACTCGAGAAGTTAGTGACAACTATCGGTTTTTCGAGTATCTTTGCTTCATCCAAAGAAAGAGACTTACCTTCAAAGCGTGAAAGCTGTACAAAGATGTCTGCCTCTTTTACATAAGGATATGGATTATTAATGGGACCGAGCATCTTCACATGCCCACTCAGATGATTCTCATTAATAAACTCTTCATAATTATAATCATTATGAACTTCTCCTATAAACAGCCATTCAAAATCAACGCCTGTTTCTTTCAGTTTCTCAGCAACATTCAGAGCAATATCAGAGCCCTTTACTTTGCTGACATGGCCAACAGATACAATTACATACTGATGAGATCTTTTAAAATCTATTCTTTCATCAGCCTTTTGCCTTATCTGGGATACATTAGAGATATTTTCCATCAAATATACTTTATGGGAAACTTCTGGGAAAATATCTTTCATTGACTGAACGCATAACGGTGAAATCGTAAAGATCGCATCAACCTTTGGATAATACTTCTTATCAACAGATTGATAATATGCCCATTTCTTATAGTCACTATGAAAAAACGACACATTTTTCTTTCCTTTAAGTTTATCGACCATATAATAGAGCATCTGTTGACCGTTATAATCTACAATTAAGTCATACTCTTCTTTTGTAATGACGGGCATCAATTTAGATAATAGCAACCCACCCCATCCACGATTAAGCTGTGAGACAACCAAACGGAGAATACTCCCTAACATCAAAAACAATTGACCTCTCTTTAGTAAAGCCATCAAACCACCTACTCCTGCATCAACATATGAAAGTATGGGATCAGTGTACACCTTAACACCCTCTGGCACTTCACTAAAATGTCCCTGATCGCCTCCAACAACCAAAAGGGATATATCGTATTGTTGTTTATCTATAACCGACAATAATGACAGAAGGCTCTTAGCCACGCCTCCATTATCCAGCCGTCCTATTGTGAATAGTATCTTTTGCATCTTCTCTCCAATATTTCCTTGATTATCTTAGAAAACTTTGCGGCCCCCACTTCTGTTAAATGATTTGTATTATAGAAATCATCGGGATTAAACCGAATGTCACAAGTAAAGTCATAATACTCCACATTGGGGTAAGTTGCTTTCAGTTTTGAAACAAAACGCTCTCTATCCCTAACTATTACATCATTCATATTATCCCAAAAAGTTTTATACATAGGTGTTCCAAGCAATATCAGCCTTATTTTATTGTTATAAGTAACCTGAGCCATATCTTTATAATAACAATATAACTGATCATATGCTTTCTGATCTATTGTTTTAGTAGAATCAATATGTTTTGGCAAAGTTGAACATTCCCACCTTTTCTTTTTATTCTTCAAGCTCAACATCTGGTAACCCAAGGAATCACATTCTCTTGCACTCTCATCTGTCATTATGATACGAGACATATAATTTAATTTGGAATTTAACAATTCGGGCCAATACCACCAATTTGTTCTGACATTCATATACTTAAAATACATACATTTGATGGTTGACTCCTCCTTGGATTGATTAACGGTCTTTTGTACAACAACCTCTCTACCCAAATAAAATCGTTGATAGTCTAGAGGCATTATTACAACCTCTAAATTATTCAATAACGGGACATATTGTTTTATCAACTCGACATCATAATATACTGGTCTGGCAGGAATGGCATGATTAAAAACGCCATCCCCTACTGAGTCTGGAATAATGCTATATAAAATATGAGAATTCCCCATCACAAGAACCTTAATCTCATCTTTATGTGATAACACATATTGGTGTTTATATGAATATATGTTTGTTTTGTATAATAGCAACACTTCAATGGCAATTGAAATGACCAACAAGATTAATAATAGACCTAATAGTTTCAAAAGAAACTTCTTCATAGCAGATTAAAATTGGAAATAGAGAAAAGTCTGACTATAACCTGTAGCGGTGATAATATACAAATAGAACATGACATATAAAGCCCATCTTGCTGACTGGTGCTGAAATAACCAGTTGTTAGGCAACTGTAATGTATGCTGTTTGTTACGCTGAAGCCATTCTATAAAGAGTAAAACTATGACATTAAGTAAGAATGTCTTGCCATATATCTGAGACGAATCAAAGAATTCATTGGCAAACAAAGCTCTTATTATATCCTGAAACTGCGTCATACTCTCTGCCCTAAATATCATCCAGCCAAACATCACAAGCAGGAATGTTATTATCATCATTAATATATCTTTGATAGATGAGAACCTTTTTCCAACTACTAAATCTTCTTTTGGCTTCGTATTGATACCCAACATGATAAAAAGAGCAATCAGACATGCATGATATAGTCCCCAACAAATAAAAGTCCAATTGGCCCCATGCCACAGACCACTTATCAAGAAAACAATAATAGTATTTCTGATCAATTTCCACCTTGCACATCTGCTACCACCTAGTGGGAAATAAATATAGTCCCGAAACCATGTCATTAACGAAATATGCCATCGCCTCCAAAATTCAGGAATACTACGTGAGAAATAAGGATAATTAAAATTCCTCATAAGATTAATACCAAAAAGGCGAGCAGTTCCTATAGCAATATCAGAATATCCTGAGAAGTCACAATAGATTTGAAATGAAAACAGCACTCCTATTAGAAGAATCGAGAATCCTGGAAGCAGGTCGTAAGAATCCCAAAAATTATTAACTGCATAAGCACAGTTGTCTGCAACAACAAGTTTTTTAAAGAAGCCCCATAACATCTGCCGCATACCATCCACACTCTTTTCATAATCAAACTGACGTTTATTTTGGAATTGAGGCAACAAATTTGTAGCTCTTTCAATGGGGCCGGCTACAAGCTGAGGGAAAAAACTAATATAAGCAAAGAACTCTATAATATCATGGGTTGGTTGGATTTTTCTCCGATATACATCAATGGTGTAACTAAGAGCTTGAAAAGTATAAAAGCTAATTCCAACTGGGAGAATGATGTCAAGCGTAATCATGTCCTTCTGATAACCAAAAGAACGGAACAAAGCTTCGAAATTCTCTATAAAGAAATTATAGTACTTAAATATACATAGAATGAAGAGATTAATAACAATATTGGAGACCGCCATAATTTTGCCCCCCCCAGATGGGTTGAGGGATTGATGCCCAATCATAATACCGCTTGCATAACTACATAAAGATGTTAATGCAATCAACAACAAGAATCGCCAGTCCCACCACCCATAAAAGACATAACTTGCTATGACCAAGAACAAGTTTTGCATCTTCCTTGAACGGAAGATAAACCAATATACCAGGAAAACTATTGGTAGAAAAACTAAGAACTCGATAGAATTGAAAAGCATATTATCTAAATATAGCTACGCTATCTCAAGCACTAACTACTCTCTTCAGGATTGTAACAAATATAATAGCCATTTTGGTTCTTTTCCTGATTCTGCTCTACATTAATCAAATCAGAGAATTGATTCCTAAGTTGATACGAACCTTTCTCTTTACACTGTCGTATGAAATATTGCAGAAGTGACGTAATTCTTACCTTAGGGAACAAGTAGCCATTATACATGCATGTTGATGAAAAGAAAGTAACTAATTCAACGAAGCTAAAAGATTGAAGATAATACTCTACTGGAATATTAAACTCCTCACCAAGCAAGCAATATTTATGTGATGAACCAATAGCCCGTAAGACGTTCTCTCGATATTGTCCTGTCTCTCTTGGGTGTAATTTGACATAAACCATAATATCATTAGGGATGTTATTCAAATACTCTCTTAATACTTGAAGATATATAGTATCATCCATTGACACAAAAAGTTCATATGCTGGTGTTGTCATAAGTAGTATTCCTTTATTATGAACGAGATGTGTCAATTCCTCATTAAGATACTTTTGCAACCGTTTAGAGAATATATTTGAAACAATAATTTGTTTATCAAATGATTCTTTATAAAAAGGTATTATACTATATCTCGTGTCAATAAGTAATTCCTCAAATCTAAGGTCTTTTATAAAAATATATTTTGCGAAATCAATATGATATAAAGGTCGAAAATATAATGCATCTAGAAATTTACAAAATAGTTTGATATAGAATTTTGATTTCTTTGTATGATTAAAACGATCACGAAATGCATAATGATTTGTACCCTCTTCAAAAAAGGCAATTTCTAAGTTATGCTTCTTAAAAACCAAATCAGAGAACTTACAACTCAAATTGTTCATATCACCCAGGAACAATCTATGAACATTAAAGTATGATATTGTTTTGGAAATAACTCTATAATTAATGTATATTCTTATTAAATCGCGGAAGAAGAAACTTTTGGATAAAGATGCCCATTGAGCAACATTTACCATCTGCACCTTCCTGGACCAATAATCATCTATACAAGTCAAATCATATATCTTCAGAAAATGTGAATTGCCACTTACATATCCATATAACATAATATTGTCACTTAGCTTTTCCATATTTATGATTTGCTGAGCAACAAGGAGTTGTAACGGTGTATGAATAAAGAAGAGATTTGCCACTACTTGTTATTTCCGAGAATATAGTCTATTAAACTTCTTACACATCCCTCACCACCTTTATTTTCTATGATTATGATGCCAGGAATCTGTTTTACAGCAGCCTGTGCGTCTGTCGGACATGCCGCACAGCCAACATGTTCCAACAACTCGACACAATTGATGTCATCTCCTATATATGCAACTTCATCTATTCCAATTTCCATCTGCTTGCAGACATCTAACACGGCAGACAACTTCCCTTTTCCTTTCTGCCCTTGTATTAAATAATCTACTTTTAATTTCTTTGCCCTATTCGCTACAATTTTCGTATCTTCTGAAGTTATTATTCCGGTTTTAATACCAGCCTCTCTTAACAGTTGGAAGCCCATGCCATCACGCGTATTGAATTTCTTCAATTCATCACCTGTTTCAGAATAATACATACCACCATCCGTCAACGTTCCATCAACATCCGACAAGAACAACTTTACCTTTTTCATTGGTTGATCAGACAAAACGTGTTTTCTCATCAGTTCCTCAATAATATACCAATCATCAGGCTCATCAATTTCTGTGGCTGTATATGCTGGCATCTCATAAATACCTATCTTTCCAGAAAGACGATTCCCACTCTCTAAAATGTTTCCCACCTTATTGATGTAAAAAGCTCCATTTTCCATTAATAATCCCTTAAAGTCTTGACGACGAGGACGATTCATAAAGTCATAATTCAAACTACTTCCATCCTCATTCCAATAGAAGCGGTAATTTCTTACGCATGAAAGCATACTGTCATATGCTCCATTTGAATAGGTCTGCAAAGCCTCATTGAAGTGTGTTGACTGTGTAAGAGGGGATGTGGCCTGAACTAGCATAAAGACTGTATCATTGGACAAATGAGTGGAATTTATATATTCCAGCATCACACTTTCCGTGCTTGCTGTATCGCTGGCATTTTCTTTAAGACGACGAAATAATCTTGTTTTATGATATGACTTCGCCTCAACAACCTTCCATATCTCATCAGAATCAGTAGCCACAATAATTTCATCCACAAGGCCACAAGTCTCCAATGCCTCTATATTCCAACAAACTAACGGTTTTCCACACAATGGCTTTATATTCTTTAGCGGGATAGATTTTGAACCACCCCGGACAGGAATAAATGCTACTACCTTATTACTCATTACCATTTCACTTGATTCTTCTTCAATTTATTGCGCTGAATTTCTTCAATATCAAGGACATCCTTACTCTTAAATGTCATTGCTTTTGCCACAGCCCTGCAATTACGAGCCAGCTTTCTTACGCCATCAGGTTCCAAAGATGCCGCATGATCAGTTCCTTTCCATGTTCGATCCAAAGTGAAATGGCGTTCGATCCATTCTGCACCTAAGGCTACTGCTGCATTATCTACAGCAATACCAAGATGATGGCCAGAAAATCCTATCGTCTTCACACGCTTTCCATATTTCTCCTTTATCCTTGTTATCTCAAGCAAACAGACATCTTCAAAAGGCACAGGATATCCTGAAGTACAACAATATAAAACTAAATCTTTTGCTCTATTTTTATCTTCAAAAAAAGACACGATCCGTTCTTCCTCATCTTTGCTGGTCATGCCTAAAGAAAGATGAATCTCGCCATCGAAATTGTCACAAAGAAATTCCAAAATCGATTTATTGAGATTACAAGCGGAAGGGACTTTGATCATTCTTGGATTCAAAGAAACGATTTCTTTCGCCGAAGTAACATCCCAGACTGAAGTGGAGTACTCTATCCCATATTCCTCACACCACGCCTTTAACTGTTTATGCTGATCCAATGTGAACTCCAAAAATTCACGATGTTCTCCATATGTTTTACCATATGAATTCTCCGGATGGGGATGTGGAGCTTTATATTCTTCTAATGTCAACATCTCCTTGACACATCTTTTCTGGAATTTAACGACATCGGCCTTGCAGAAAACTGCTGCGGTTTCTATCATTTCTCTCGCAATCTGCATATCACCTTTGTGATTGCATCCAATCTCTGCGATAATCTTTGGTTGAATCATCATCATTCTTTTATTATAAAACATGGTTTCTGGTGTGAAAAAGAGAACTTCTGAAGCTTACATTTCTTATCCTCTAAGAATTCATCTACAGCTATAGTCTCTCCCTCTATCTTGCCATAATCATCAAGCACTACTATTCCACCAGGTACTACTCTATTCCAGCATAGATCCAAAGCAAGTTTTGATGGCTCATAAACATCTGTATCAATATGAAGTAATGCAAACCTCATAGCCGGATTCTTTTCCAAATATTCTGGCAATGTATCACGTATATCGCCTTTAATTAATTCTACGTTTTTAAATCCTTTGTATTGCAGGCTTTTCTCCAATTCTTCCTTTGTCAGATATTCCAAGGCTGTTTCTTTATTCCATTCCTCTATAAACTTTTTATCACTTTTAACTGTAGTAGACTGAGGGAATGGTCCAAACATATCAAAACCAACAATTTTTCTGGACTGCTCATTTTCCAATAACTCTCGGAAAGTAGCCCATTGAATAAGAGAACCACCTTTAAAAACACCGAACTCAATTACCCCCCCCACTATACCTGTTATCATTTTATAAATCTCATAATGAGCTAACATATTCCCTATACGGAAAGGCATGCTCGTCAAATTAAAGCCGTTTTCATAGAAAAAAGCCTTTGTTTCGTCAAATTGATTAATCATATATTAATTTTTTGAATTATAATTCCCCGTATCCTTCTCAAGTCAGCCTTCTCAAACCCGAATAATAAAACAGATATAAGCATCACAACTATTGAACATACCGTCACTAATATTACACGATAAATAGATGGAGCAGAATAATAAGACAGGCACGAAACCGTACCTATTATAATAAGAGTTATCATTACCTCTCTTAATAAAATCTTCTTAAAGAAATCATATATCTTTAGTTGAGCAACTCTATTAGTAACTATAACAATAGAAGTCACATATAAAATTGACAAAAATAGCTGTATATAATAAGGATACATAACTTCAGACGAATTGTACTTTAATACCAAATAAGCCAATGGTAGATTCATTAAAAGTATTACGCAGCTTGTTAGTTGACACTCCTTGATCTTATTCATTGCTTGAAGCACAGATATTAATTGATTTGTTATTGTTTCCAAAATAAGACATATGAGTACAACTCTGGTTATTTCGACTGTATATACAGGCACTTCATGTAGCCACAGATCAAGTATTGTTGGCAATTCAAAAATAGCTATAACGGATATCGTCATCACTAAATAATATGCCAGTAAACTTGTTCTAAAAACAAGTCGCCACATGCCATCTGAATCGCCACATGCAAAAGCCTTTGTTATCTGTGGACGAGATGCCTGATACAAATTACCCACTAATTGTGAAACAACAGAGTTTATCTGTACAGATATGGCATGAGCTGCATTCAATATAGTTCCAAAAAACACATTTATCAATACATTCATACCCTGACTCCTAAGAGTCAAAGCGATTCCCCCTATAATATTGTATCCCGAATATATTAACAGTTCCGCTCCCTCCTGTCTATCTAAATATAATCGTGCAGACCGACTTTCGGGAAAATGGATATAGCAATAGTACTGATCTGCCAGTCTTTCGACAACCTGAATTATTAATATCGTGAAGGCATAAAAAATTAGAAGATCATAACTAATAAATTGTAGTATTATTGCAGCAAGAAGTTTAAATAGCGATGATCCAATACTTATACATGCGTAATAATCCATCTTTTCATGGGCAATAACAAGTGCCTTATACGGTGTTGACAGAAGGTTTACGCAGAAAGCAATAGTCGAAAATTCAAAAACCCAGATAGCCGCTTCATATCTTCCATCGGGAATTTTCATTTCATTATTTACAAACCATATACCTACTACTTCCAAAAACAGCAGTACAACAATTGTAAGAATTACATTGATAGTTCTTGTTGTTATAAATAAGTTCTTTAACTTTTCTTGATCATTCTCCCCAATAGCAAAAGAAAAGAAACGCTGGCAACCAGAAGTAAGAAACCCGACCAAAGCCACAAGAGCCATGATACTGCCAATCACATTGTATAGCCCATAATCTTCTACGCCCAACTGCTCTAACAAGACTGGAACAGTATACAATTGAATGACGACCATAATAAATAGTCGGAAATACAACAATAATGTATTTCTTGCTATTCGTTTATTGTCTATTACTTCCTTCATCTGATTAAAAGCGCCTTATATTCAAGACGTTAAAAATAACCTTTTTTAGAATTCCTCTGATTTTTGATTTCAATTTATAATAATACTGGAACTTATCCACTCTGCGTAGGTAGTTGTTTATGAGATGAGGATAATCAGACAAGATTGTAGAATTAATATATTCTACATCTTTACTGTAAGGCGTATTTTTCCTAACTATAAACCTACATCTTTCATCTCCGTATAAAATGTCGAATCCATTCTGTTCAAAAAAGGTAATCAGATAATCTTTAAAATAATTATAAACATGAGCATTTTGAAAATAACGAAGTGGATTATAATAATCGTTATGGATATTAAATATTCCAGGGACTTCAACATACATATATTTCCCTGTTTTCACTTTGGGGAATAAATTCTTAATTTCTTTTATAGGATCTAGAAAGTGTTCTAACACATGATTTAATAATATCAAATCAAAATGATTATTCTCTGAAAGTTGATAGAAATCCCCATAATATAACGATAATCCCATGCTTTTTCCATATTCCAGATAATCATGATCATAATCATATCCAGAAACCATCATACCAGCCTCTTTAAATGGCAGCAAACATCCACCTGCCCCACATCCAACTTCTGCCACACTACATATCTCATTTGGTGATATATATTTCTTTATCAAATTTAGAACAGTTTTTCCTCTTTTACTTTCATTTTCAAAGAGGGTTTTTGCAGGTTTTTCCCCTGAGGACAGATATATTTTTCTATAATATTCTTCGTAGAATATACGATTGGACGTCTCGTCCAAAACCATTCCACTCCTTATCAACCCACATTTTGAGCATATAACTTGAGGTATAGCAATACCATATCTATCTTTCTCAGATATAATTATATCATTTTCTGGATGCTCATTATGACATAAACATTTATTTTCAATAAACTTTAATGTGCCATCTTCTAATGCACTTTTAAATGCTCCTAATGCCTGCATTCTTAATGGTAATTGTGGTTCTATACATTTACCATCATTAAAATATAGTGGTTTTGATTTCATAATTACTTTATATCTTACTCTCAGAAATATCAAAGGTTAACAGAAGAAACTATATCCAACTGCATCATGCGACCAGCTTCTTCAAGATTGATAAACTTTTCTGTCTTTATCAGCTTCAGTAGCTTTTCAAAGGCATGTTTCTTGCCAAGATTCGACTTGATGTGCCTGATGTATCTATTCTTAAGAGTTCCTGGTATCTTAAAATAGGACTCAAAGTCCTCCTTAGACATTATACCGTTGGATTCTGGAATTAAGTCTGCGATATGGAAATAGGTCATTGTATAATCGGCTTTCTTCATCTCTTTCTTCACGAAGCCGAGCGGAAAGAAACGGAAATAGCCGCCTCCAGAATAAGCAACTTCCTGCCCCCAAATCCGCGTGGTTGATATCGGGAATTCCTTAATCGAGATATTGTTATAATGTACTACTGTTGGTGTCTTATGCCCAAACTGTGCAAAACCGCCGAAATCTCTGCCTGCCGGGAATACAGAAGAATCACGCTCTATACCACATTCAGCCAGCACCTCAAATGCCCATTTATTACTTTCCCCGATAGAAAAAGCGGGGGCACGATAGCTTTTCACTTTCTTGCCAATACATTGCTCTAAAGCATCTACCGCTTTATGGGTATCAGCCGTAACCTCTTCACGAGACAGTTTATTAAGCCATGTATGTTGGAAAGAATGACATCCGATCTCATGCCCGCGGCTATCTATCTTCCTGACGACCTCTGGAAAATCCGTTGCCATCCCCCCCACGCAGAAGAAAGTTGCCTTAAATCTACGCTCATCAAGCGAATCAAGTATCTGCTCCAAATACTGATCAAACAGGCCATATTTCTCTGGATGATTCCCAAAAAACATTTTCTCCAGATACCACTCTTCTATATCAAATGTCAAAATATTCATCTCAAGGATCAAGCGACATCAAAATCAATCAATTGGTAGAATACATTATCTTTTGTCATGGC
>JAEEGL011267410.1_pt1 | contig 12128 bp, 6 predicted proteins | sample 9134231 | NCBI WGS metagenome assembly JAEEGL01 (sample SAMN16246548, study PRJNA631951) | gut metagenome | biome: gut microbiome; feature: rumen; material: fiber-attached | host: Bos | place: Iran: Karaj | collected 2018-10
AGTTATTCTACCATCATCTAATATTTGAAGTAATATGTTGAATACATCAGGATGGGCTTTTTCTATTTCATCAAATAATACTATTGAGTATGGATTTCTTCTAACCGCTTCAGTCAATTCTCCACCTTCATCATAACCTACGTATCCTGGAGGAGCACCAAGTAATCTAGATACATTGAATGCTTCCATGTATTCAGAACAATCTATTCTAATCATATGTCTTTCATCATCAAATAATTCATAAGCAAGTGATTTAGCTACTTCTGTTTTACCTACTCCAGTTGGTCCCATAAATATAAATGAGCCAATAGGTCTATTTGGATCTTTAATACCAGAACGTGCTCTTATAATTGCATTACTTACAAGTTCAATTGCTTCTTTTTGGCCCTTAACTCTCTTCATTAAATTTTCTTTTAATGATAGTAGTTTTGCTTTTTCTCCACCTACTAATTTAGATACAGGAATATTAGTCCATTTAGAAACTATTTCAGCTATATTATCTTCATCAACTATATCAGATAATACTTCTCCTCTCATAGTTAATTTTAATTGAGATAATTCACTTTCAGCTTCTGGTATTTCACCATATTTTAATCTAGCTGATTTTTCTAAATCATATTCATTTTGAGCTTTTTCAAATTCATATTTTAACTCTTCTAATTTTTCTTTCTTTTCATTAATTAATTCTTTTAATTTCTTTTCTTCTTCCCATTTCATTCTAAGGTCATCTTGACTAACTTTTAATGCTTCCATTTTCTTTTCTATCTCTTTAACCTTAGCTTTACTAGATTCATCATTTTCTTTCTTTAATGCTTGATTTTCTATTTCAAGAGTCATTAATTCTCTATTTATTTTATCTAAATCAGCTGGTACAGAATTCATTTGCATCTTAATAGTAGCACATGCTTCATCTACTAAATCAATTGCTTTATCTGGTAAAAATCTATCAGTTATATATCTATCTGATAAGTTAACTGCTGCAACTAATGCATTATCACGAATAGTAACACCATGGTATATTTCAAATCTTTCTTTTAAACCTCTTAGTATTGTTAATGTATCAATAACACTAGGTTCTTTTACCATTACTTTTTGAAGTCTTCTTTCTAGTGCTCCATCTTTTTCTATATACTCTCTATATTCATTTAGAGTTGTTGCACCGATTAATCTTATTTCTGCACGAGCAAGCATTGGTTTTAACATATTACCAACATTCATAGCACTATTAGAACCAGCTCCTACTATCATATGTATTTCATCAATAAACATTATGATTTGTCCATCTGATTCACTAACTTCTTTTAATACTGCTTTAAATCTTTCTTCAAATTCACCTTGATATTTAGCACCGGCGATTAGAGCACTTAAATCTAGTTCCCATATTCTTTTATCTTTTAAATCATCTGGAACATCTCCTCTAATAATTCTTTGTGCTAAGCCTTCTACAATAGCAGTTTTACCTACACCTGGTTCACCTATTAATACTGGATTATTCTTAGTTTTACGAGATAAAATTCTAATAACATTTCTAATTTCTTCATCTCTTCCAATAATAGGATCAATCTTATTATCTTTAGCAGCAGAAGTAATATCTCTACCAAATTTTTCTAAAGGATCCTTAATCTCTTCTTGTGGATACATATATATACACCTCCTTTTAACCAGATATATTATACAATAAAAATTAGCACTCGTCAATAGCGAGTGCTAATAATATAATTTTATCTTAATTTCCAACTTTTTCATAATCAGGAACACCATATGCATATAAATATGGATGACCTATTGGATACTCTTTTCTCTTAACATAATCAGAGTTTGCATTTCCTTCAATAGTATATACTATTCCATTTTCTACTTTTTCAACAATACCAACATGATCAACTAAATAATCACTTGGAAAATCAAAGAATACTATATCACCTGGTTTAGGAGTATATTTAGAAGCATATTTAAATTGATTTTTACTCTTGAAGTAATTAATACCCTGACTAACAGCAGTAAACTTAGGAATATGTGTATTTAATAAACTAGTTTCATTACCAAGCCAACTAACAAATACACAACACCATTCCATTCTTCTCTTGAATCCCATCCAACCCCAATATCTACTTCCATGAACGCCAACTTGTTTTTGAGCAAGTTTAACTATTTCATTTCTTAGAGTTTCTTCTCTATTTAGTTTTTTATTTATTTTAGCTATACTTATATTTTTAAGATTCCAATTTTTATTTAATAGTATTTTTACTTTAACATCTTTTTCAATTTCAAATACATCTTTAAATAATTCTCTAGCTTCTTCTCTTTTATATTTTATTTCTAATACTTTATATTCATTTTCATCATATAATTTTATATTTTGATCTTTATAATACTTATCAATAATATCATTATATATTTTAGATAAACTATCTCCATAATCTATAAAACCATTTATTTCTTCTAAAAACAAATTAGCCATAGCATAATTAACATATATAGTATTTCCTTTCATACTAATCATTTGTTCATAATCTTTTTCATTATAAGAAACAGATGTAGGAAAGAACATACTATCAACTATAAGATATGTTAATAATATTGAAGTTAAAGCAATTACTAATCTAAACAATTTCTTTTTCATAAGCCTTTTTCCTTTTCCTTCTTACTATTAATATAACAATGAATATAATTATTATAATGATATCAAATATTATTAAACCAAGTGATATATATGATTTAACATTTTGAAAAGTGAATTTAAAATTAATGGCTTTACTTTCACCATTTTTAATATTCCATACTAAAGTTTTACCATCATTTAATACAGTATCTGCATTAGATGATAAAGCTTTTACTGGTAAATTAACAGTAAAAGTATTTTCAAAATCTACATTTTCATAATTATATTTATCATTTAAATTATATAAAAAATTAGCATTATAAATACCATTCTTTTTAGTAAACAATTTAGTATTTACTATAGAATTCTTATTTAATATAACAGCTACATTACTATCAGTAGTTACTTCTTCTAAATTATCTACTTCATATAAATATTCATTTCCTACATACTCTTCATCTTTATATTCAGTCTTAATAAAACCATCTAGATAATCATCTTTTAAATTCTTACTAACATAATCTCCAATATCTTCATTTTTAGTAGTTTTTATTATATTAGTTTTTACTAATGATTCAACTAATGATTTATCTAATGCTATTAAAACATTATATTTAACTTTACCATTTTCATCTATAGTAAGAGTATTCTCATTCTTAACAGAACAAGCACATAGTATAAAACAAACAATTATAAGAATTATCTTTTTTAATGTTACTTTCATTCTACTTCCCTCTACTATAAAACATTATATCATAAAAAAAGAGATTATTCATCTCTTCCCATACTTAAGCCTATATAGTCCTTAATTAGATTCTTAAATAATTCTTTAGTTTCATTATCTATATTTTTAATATTTTCAATTAAATGATGTAATTTTCTAACATTACTTACTTCTTTTAAACTCTTTATTTCAGCTTTCTCAATAGCAGTAAATAACTCAGTTACTGCTTTATCTTTTTCTAAATCAGAATGATTCATTAACCAAGATATTATATTCTTTTCTAGTTTCTTACTTTTAGAAGATAAGCTTCCTTCTTTAAAGTGATCATCCTCTATTAACCAAGTTGTTGCTTCATGTGCCATAATAGATTCTTTAGTAGCTTTAACTACATTATAAATATCATTTCTAAGAAGAACACCAACAACACTATACTCTGGTATTATATGAACTAATTTTCTTTTAATTCTTCTATATTCACTTGAAGTAAATTCTCTTAATCTTAAACCTGGTCCATCATTACTATAAATTTTCTTTAATCTAAATTGTTTTAATGGTTTAAGATACATACCTGCTACTAATGCTAGATTACCACCTTTAGAATGTCCTCCTAATATTATATTAGGTCCAAATATTTTAATATGTTTATTTGCATAATCAATAGCATCTCTTTGAGCGGGTACTGGAAATACACAAGATAAATATAAGTTTTCTTTCCATCCACTTATTAATTCATCTGTTCCTTCATAACTAATATATTCTAAATTATCATTTATTCTAAACATAACAGCACTAAACTGTTTATTAATATTAGCTCTATATACATAATCATGCATAATAATGTTTTTATATCTTTTAGTTTTAATAACTATTTCCATTAGTTTATATGCATCTTTTTGAGCAACACCACGTTTTCTTTCATTTAAAAGAGTATGTGATTTTAAATATTCTTTTCCAATAAACTCAATAGTATGGTCTCTAAGAACAATACTAGTATCATTATATTCAAGATAAATAAGCATAGAAAAAACTAAATTATCTACATCATTAAATGGTTTTTCTTCAAAAGTATAATTACCATATTTTTCTACATAATCATATACATTCATATTATTTACCTCACATTAATTATAACATACTATTTTCTTAAATCACTAAACAAAACTATTAATGGGAATATTTCAAGTCTACCAAGTAACATACCAATAGAAAGAGCTATTTTAGATAATGAACTAAAATCAGCATAATTATATATATTAAAACATAAACCAGTATTAGCAAAAGTACTAAATACAGAGTTTAAAGTAACATCAAAATTAAATCCATTCAAACTTACTATAAACATTATTACAACAATAAATGTAGCATATAAGAATAAGAATGTATTATTACTATTAATAGCTTCTTCACTAACTACTTTTTTATCATATTTAATAACATGTACACTATTTGGATGTATTATTTTTAATATATCTCTTTTAATTGTTTTAAACATAAGAATTAATCTTGATACTTTAAATCCACCACAAGTACTACCTCCACATGCACTAACAAGCATTAAGAATAAAAGTAGTACTCTGCATGAAGATGGATATACATTAACATTACTAATAGAAAAACCAGTACTTGTCATTATAGATACAGTATGGAATACTGAATTTAATAATCCACTAGCAATACTTGAATATAATTTATATGTCTCTAAAAATACAAATAGAATTGAAACTATTGTTAGGCATACATATACTCTAAACTCTTCACTCTTAAATGCACTTTTGAATTTCCTTATAACAAGTAAGAAAAATATATTAAAGTTAACACCACTTAAAAACATGAAGATTGCCACTATTAATTTGGCATATGGATTTATAGTAGCTAGACTATTATTCATAAATGTTAATCCACCAGTTGAAACAGTAGACATTGTGATTAGAGTACTATGAAAGAAATCTACTCCAGTTAATCCTAATGATATTATTTCTGTTAAAGCTAGTCCAAAATATATTAAGTATAAATATACTAACATTCTCTTAGTACTAGATACCATCTTTTCACTATTATTACCAGGCATCTCTGCATTTAATAAATACATAGATTTATCTTTTTTAGATAAAGGTATAACAGCCATAACAAATGTAATAATACCCATACCACCTATAAAATGCATAAAACTTCTATAAAACAAAACTGATTGAGGTAAACTCTCTACATCACCAAATACAGTTGATCCAGTAGTAGTAAGAGCAGATATTGCTTCAAATAATCCACTAACAAAATCAGTATGATGTCCAAAGAATAATGGTAAAGATGCAAATAATGATATTAATATCCATGATAAAGATACAATAATAAATCCATCTTTAGCATATAAATATTGACTATCAACTTTAATTCTACTTAGTAATAAACCAACTATAAAACACATTATAGATGGTAATAAAAATGGTAATACATTTTCTTTAAATATTAAACTTACTATCATTGGAAGAATCATTAAAATAGAAAAAGTAATTAATACTTTACCAACATATTTATATATTATTCTATTCTTCATGATCTACTCCAATATGTCATTTATATCTTTTAATTCTAGAGTACTATCAATTAATACAACTGTATCATTTTCTTTAATAACAGTATTACCATTAGGAATAATAATATTCTTTCCTCTTTGAATAGCTATTATTAATACATCTTCTCTTATATTTAAATCTTTTAATTTAATATTAGTCTTTTTAAAGTCATCTTTTAATACAAATTCTTGTATTACTACTTGATCATCATCAAATGTATATATTGCTTCACAACTACTCTTTTTACTATTCTCAAGAGCTCTTACAAATTGAACAATATTATCAGTAGCAATTCTATGTGGAGTAATAACAGTATCAATATTAGCTGCTTCAATAACTCCATCTAAATCTATATGATTAACTTTAGTAATAATACGAGGTACTTTTTTTAGAGATGCAAACATAGAATAAACTATATTTTCTTCATCTATACTAGTAAGTGATATAAATGCATCTGCTTCTTCAATACCTTCTTCATATAATACATTTTGATTAGAAATATCTCCATTAATAATTAATGTTTTATCTAATAATTCACTTAATTCTTTACATCTATCTGGATTAATTTCTATTATTTTAACTTTTATTTTCATATCAGTTAAAAATCTTGCTAAATATACACTAGTAGTACCACCACCAGCTATTATTACATTTTTAGTTTTATTACTAATTAAATCAGCATAATCTAAAAATTCTCTTATATCTTTAATAGTACCAACTACATTAATCTTATCTCCTGCTTTTAATTTAAATTTTCCTTTAGGAATAATAATTCCTCCGTCTCTTAAAACAGCACATACTATTACACTAACACTATTTTTTCTATTTAAAGCACTAAGACTCATTCCATCTAAAACACTACCTTCTTTAACTTTCAAAGATATCATTTGTAGTCTTCCTCTTAAGAAAGTAGTTGCTTCTAGTGCACTAGGTATACTAAGAGCTTTAGCTATATTTAATGCAGTTAAATACTCAGGATTAATTATATATGATAATCCAATTTCTTTCTTCAATAAGAAAGCTGAATCATTATTATCTCTATTTCTAATTCTAGCTATTGTATGTTTAGAACCCATCTTTTTAGCTAGTAAAGAACACATAATATTCTTTTCATCACAATCCATTACTGAGATAGTTAAATCACTTTTTTCTACTCCTGCTTCACTTAATATTTCACTATTTAGACCATTACCAGTTATATATTTAACATCTTCATTACTAATAAATGTTCTACTAGTAGTAAAATCTAAATCAACAAGAGTTACATCATTACCATCTCTAACTAAACTCTTTGATAAGTATTCACCAAGTTTTCCAATTCCAACAACTATTATTTTCATAATATTACCTCTTCAATATTCTATCATAAATAAAAAAGAATTAAAAACAATTCTTTTTATATTTCTTTAATTATACCATCCATTATTGAATATAGATACACATTTATTTTCTTATTAGATTTAGTACTAATATAATTCCTATATCCATTTAATTGATCAATATATTTTTCATCACTAATACTCTTTAATTTATAGTCAATTATATCAATATAATCATCATATTCAAGCATTAAATCAATAACACCATTTAATATATTATTATCACTCATATAACTAAATTCATATTCTTTATATATTTTAGCATTCTTAATATTTTTGAATAATTCACTATTCATTAAATTATTAATCTTATCTCTAATAAGCTTATCTTCAATAATAGATTCATCATAATTCTTAAAATCAGTATATTCAAGTATTTCATGTACTTTAGTACCATACTTCATTTGTCTATATTCTTTTTCACCAATTAGACCTTTTACTTCTTTAGAAAAATGACTATTATCCACTTTTTCATTAGTGATATTTATCTCATTTACTTCAAAATCAGAAGTAGTACTCTTTAATTTAGAATTAATTTCTTTCTTGAATAAATAATTCTTAGTAAGATTTAATTCATCAAGATTAATACTTTCAAAATGATCACTTAAATAATCTTTAATATAATAGATATAATCAGATAATCTAGATATATCAAGTCTTCTAATTCTATCAATTATTCCATTTTCATCTAATTCTAATTTCTTAGTATCTTTATATGGAAGAACAATAATAATCTTTTCTCTTGATCTTGTTAAAGCTACATATAATAGTCTTAAACGTTCACTTATTTCTTCTTTTATATAATCATATTTATATAATTCTTTTATAACACTAGGAATATCATCTTTAGGAATAATTAATCCATAATCATTTGATACGATAAATTCATCAGTTAAATCTCTTAAATTAAATTCATGATCTAAATCAGCAAAATAACATATTGGAAATTCAAGACCCTTAGATTTATGAATAGTCATTATTTTAACTGAATCACTATTACTCTTATAACTATTATATGTAATATCAATACCACTTTTAATTAAGTCATCCAAATACATTCCAAAATCACTAATATCATAACCTAGTTCATTAATATTAACAGAAATATTATATAAAGTATTAAGTCTTACATTAATATCTTCATATTCACCAACTTTATAAATCTTCTTATAAAAATCAGTTACTTCTAATATACGTTCTAATATGTTAGATGATGTCATACTATTAATGTTATCAATAGTACTTAATTCTTTATAAATACTAGTATCTTTAAATGTATTATTCTTAAATATTTCAAATATTTCACTATCAGAATATTCATATAAGAAACTTCTAGCTATACTTATAAAATCATATTTAAATTCAACACCAATATCTTCATTATTAATTCTAATAACTATATCAATTAGGGTCTTTAATAATAGAATATCTTGATTATTATTTAATTCTTCATCCTTAAGAACAGTTAAGGGTACTCCAAAATATTCAAATACTTTTTTATAATCAGTGAAACATTTACCTCTATCAAGAATAATAACAAAATCATTATATGTAATATCTCTTAAAGTATTAGTTTCTTTATCAAATACTTTCATATGAGAATTCATTTTACTCTTAATATCATTTACTATCTTAAATATTTCTATTTCACTATTAGTAAATCCTGAAGTATCATTTTCATATTCATAAATATCTATATCATATTTAAAGTCTTTTACTCTTTCAGTGTCATAGCTAGTATTACCATATACCATTTCATGACTTACTTTATAATCTGCTCCACCTATTTCACTATCCATTAATAATTCAAATATTCTATTGATATTGTTAAGTACTTCATCTCTACTTCTAAAGTTTTTAATTAAATCAATCTTAATACCACCATTATTTGATGAATATAAGTCATATTTTTCTTTAAATATATTTGGATTAGATCCTCTAAATTTATAAATTGATTGTTTAATATCACCAACCATATATACATTATTATTACTAATTAAACTAATAAATATGTCTTGTACGTCATTAGTATCTTGATATTCATCAATCATTATTTCTTTAAATGAATCCCTTAACTCTTCACGTACACTTTTATTTTCTTTTAATATCTTAATAGATAAACTAGCTACATCATTAAATGTATATATATTATTCTTACGTTTATAATCATTTAATCTGTTAATAAACTCTTCTACTATATCAATAATAGTATTAATATCATCTTTAGTATCTAAAATAGATTTTCTAATATCATCATAACTACCATATTCACCTAAAGATAATAATGAATCTATCTTATTCTTTAATGACTTTTTAGCATCTTTTGCTTCCTCAGAAGAACCTCTTGGGGCATTAGGCATATTAACACTCTTATATAAGTATAAATCACTATTATCACAGTTTAATAGGCTATCTAAAGAGTTTTCTACAAGTGATACATAGTCACTTTCAAAATAATAATTTAAATTATCTAGTTCTAATCTAATAATACTTTTCTTTTCATTAATTAGATTATCAAAATCACTAATTATTTTATTAATATTAGATTCACTATAGTACTCTTCTCTAATAAACCTGATATATTCTTCTTTATTAATATTACTATTAATTTGAAGAGCTATTTTTAAAACGTTTTCTCTAATTCTATAATCATTCTTAACACAATTATTATTAATTAAGTTAATAAAGTTTTCTTTTCTTTCACTATATAGTTCTTCAAATATTTCATCTATAATCTTTTCTTCTTCTATTTGTACTATTGATTCATCAGTTATTGATATATTATTATCTACATTTAATAAATAATGGTATCTTTTTAATACTGATAATGCAAAAGAATCAAATGTTGTTATATATGAAGATGATAATAGATCAAGTTCATTTTTTAATTCTGCATTCTTTGCTATTTTCTTTCTAATTCTATCTTTCATTTCAGCAGCAGCTGCATTTGTGAATGTCAAAATAAGTAGTTCATTAATATGAATACCACTTTCAAGTTTATTAATTACTCTTTCAGATAATACAGCTGTTTTACCACTACCAGCACCAGCAGATACTATTATATTAGTTCCACTTTCTTTAATCGCAAGTTCTTGTTCAGGAGTCCATTTACTCATCATCTTCACCCCCAAACAATTTCTTTTCTTCAAGATTTACTATATCTTCATTCTTCATATAACAAATATCTTTATATTTACAGTACATGCATCCTTTATTAATATTCTTAATAGCTTTAGGATTAATATCAAATTCACCATTTAATATCTTAGTACTTGCTTCTTTTACTTTATCATCTACTATTTTACAAATAATATCCATTTCATCATCACTAAGTACTTTACTATTAGAATAGAAAGTACCATCATTCTTAATCTTCATTCCTCTTATCACATTAGAATCTCTAAATGATGAATCAACTTTTTCTAAAACGTCCATATCACTATTAGAATATCCTTGTAACTTTAATGCATTTATTTTATCTTCTAATGTTTTTTCTTTACCAAGTATCTTTTGTAAATATAGTCCACCTATTCTAACATTATTTACAATATTAGAATTCTTTATTAGATACATATAAACAGGTAACTGCATATCCATTCCATATACAACATTATTTAAACTAAGAGGTGGATTGCCAGTTTTATAATCTATGATAGCTACGATAGTCTCACCGTCAAATTCACCGTACATAATCTTGTCAACAAAGCCCTTAAATATAATATTTAGATCTTTATTTACCGTTATTTTTATCTCTTTTTCATACATAAATTTATCAAGTTGTGTGTATTTTAATTGATTTTTAATAGTTTCTACTATTAATTGTAAATCACTTTTCAATTTATCTAAAAAGAACTTATCAGTACTGTTAAATTCATACTTAGAATTGTTAATAGATTCTTGATATGATGACTCAAAGTCAAAATTATCATTAAAACAATTAGATAATACATTATGAAAAATATTACCAATAGTTATTTCAAATGAATCTTCAAATTTATTAATTCTTAAAACATAATCTAGATAATATTTAAAAGCGCAACTATAATATTCATTAACACTTGAATAAGATAATGTTAAATACTTGTTTAAAAATTCATATAAACTATTTTTATCAATACCACTAAACTTATTATCATATGATAAATAATCCATATCTTTATAATGGCTATTTAATAATAATAGTTCATCACTAATACTTCCATATTTCTTATTTTCATCCTTTAGACTTACTAGTTTTAACATATTATATAGATTTGAGTGCTCAAAACTAGGTTTAAACTCTTCTATATCAAATAAACTTTCATCATATGAAGACGACATATATAGCGGACTACCACCATCATATTTAGGATATGTTATAACCAAATTCTTAATTCTTTTTATACCAGATAATAAATTCATTAAACTATTCTTATTTAATTCATAAGACACACTTAAATTAAGTGATTCTTTAATCTTATCACTCAAATAATCCTCATCTTTATGATTAACTGGTATTACGCCTTCAGTATAATTAATTAAAAATACATAATCATCTTCACTTAATAAATCATCTATATCTACAATATTAACTGCATTCTTTAAAATAGTATTCTTTATTTTAATACTATTAATATCATTAAAGATAAACTCTTTTTTATCTTCATAATCATCTATAAAACTATAGCTATTTATAATGTTAATTATTTGTTTATATATATCATTATCTGCATTAGTCTTAACATATTTATTAACTTCTTCTAAACACTTATCTATTCCAAGATCATAATTATCTTTAAATACTTTAACTATCTTAGTACCTAGAATATGTTCATCGCTTCTTAAATTAACTGGAATATTATACATTTTAAATA
>JAEEGL011599974.1_pt1 | contig 12128 bp, 9 predicted proteins | sample 9134231 | NCBI WGS metagenome assembly JAEEGL01 (sample SAMN16246548, study PRJNA631951) | gut metagenome | biome: gut microbiome; feature: rumen; material: fiber-attached | host: Bos | place: Iran: Karaj | collected 2018-10
AAATGTGCCCGGTCGCCAGGACGATGTCGTACTGCTTGATAATCTCCAGAATCTTCAGCACGCTGGGATGGAGCTGCCCCCCCTCGTCAAGGAGGGAGATCCCCTCTTCGCTGACGGGGATGCCCATTTTTCTGTAAACGTTCACGCTGTTCGCGGCGGAAAGCGTGGGCATCCAGACGACCTTGGCCCCCATTTTGGCGGCGGACTCCACCGCATGGCAGTTCAGACCGCCGCAGTAAGCGTTGAGGCACTGGCTGCCGAACAGGGTGACGCCCGGGACCAAACGGTTGATCATCTCCGCCATGGGCGCGTTCGGGTATCCGGTATCCTTCAGGACGACGCCCCGCATCCCGGCCTGGCTTGCCTGCACCGCCAGGTCGTATGCGCTGAAGCTGCCCCCGCCGGGGCCGTGATGGACGTGCATATCGATGGAACCCTTCATGACCCGATCGATATTGACGCTGCCGACTCCAAACATGATCCATCCCCTCCAAAACAGAAGATGCGTTCCTTTTCTTTGTCCGTCCGATCATCAGGCTGAAGATCCTGTGAGTCATTATCCGCAGAACGACTCGTTTTGCCGCGGGAACGATCGGAGCTGCGATCATTCCTGCTGTCTGGTGTTGATTATAGCAGAAAAACGGAGGCAATTGTTGAAAAAAACCAAAATAATCTGTTTGACATCAGGGCTGGTTTGAAAAATAAAAGTTGCACAAACGCATAGATTTATGTAAACTGAGCGCATGGGAAGCGATCAACCGGGACAAGCGCGGTTTTCGTGTGAAAGCAGCGTCTCATGAGGATATGACCCTATGATCTGGAAAGTAAATAACCTCCTCTACGCCGCCGGGCCGGAGCTGGCAAACACCATTCGCATCGGGATCACCCTTACCGAGCCGATCGACGGGCTGGCGCTTCGCCTGGCACTGACGAAAGCAGCGCGGCGGTATCCGTATTTTGCGGTAAGGCTGTCGCGGCGAGGGGAAGAATACGTCATGGAGCCCAACGATCTGCCCTTCGTGGTCTCCCCCCACGGCGGCACGGTAATGCTGGGATCGGAGGAGAGCAATTTCCATGTCTTCGCCTTTGCTTACGAAGGCAGCCGGATCTACCTGGATACCTCGCATTTCTTTACGGATGGGAACGGCATGTTCCCTTTCCTCAAGACACTGCTGTATTATTATCTTCAGACGGTGCACCCGGACGTTCCTTTTGAGACCGCCGGAATCGCCCTTGCCGGAAGCGGGATCCCTGCGGCGGAGGCGGAGGATGACCCGTATCCGGCCGAGCCTTTTCCGGTGCAGCCCCTGGGCGCCCTGTCCCGCCCTGAGAATGTTTTTCAGCTCAGCGACCAGCCGCAGGGCTATGAGAACGCCGGCAACTGGACGTCCTTCCGTTTCCGCATTCGCCAGAAGGACATGATGGCCTTCGTCTCCGGTGTGGACGGCAGCCCTGCGACCTTTATTGCCTCCCTGATCTATAAGGCCATCGCGGATGCGCATCCGGAAACGGAGCTGCCCCTGGTCTGCGGGATGCAGCATCAGTTCCGTCAGGCCCTCGGCGCGCCGCTGAGCCATATGTGCCATGTCAACATCGTGCCGATCATCTATCCCGGCCGTCTGCGCGGAAGGGACGTGGAGCAGCTCAACACCATTGCCCGCGGTTCCCTGATCCTCCGGGCGGACGACATGAACGATCTTCTGACGGTCAACACGCACATCCGCAGCGAAAACAGGATCCGTGACATGAAGCTTTCCGAGAAGCGCAAATACATGCGTCAGGTGATCCTCGACGGGATCGGAGTCAACACGTTTGAGGTCAGCTATACCGGCCGCGTTCCCTGGAGCGGGCTCGACCGGTACATTCTGGACGTGGCTCCGTACTTTGATCTGACCCTCAGCGGCGGCTTGTCCGTGGAGATCTTCTCCGTTGGCGGGAATTTCAGCGTGAACATCATGCAGCGCTCCCCCGTGACGGAATATGTGGACCGGTTCGCCGCTTTGCTGAGGGAATATGGCGTCGGGTATACCGCCGACCTGCCCGAGCATTTTTCCCTGTGTTCCTTTCAGCTGCCGGGATAAGCAGCGAACCGTGATCCCCGCTTTTGCGCCGCTGTGCAAAGCCCTTCGTCGACGCAATGGGGCATTCGCCTCAATGAGGATGAGCAGCAGAAGGGATGATAATCATAATTCTGAATGGAGGATGCTCTGATGACTGGCAAAAAGCGTACCGCGATATCCATAGTCCTTGCGCTTACGCTGCTTCTGGCGGCAATACTCTGCGGCTGCGGCAAAAAGGAAGCCGAGGCGAAGCCCGCGGAGCCCGTTTCGACCGGGACTCCCGCCAGCCGGCCGACCCCAACCGAGCCGCCGGAAATCGGCGCCGATGCCGGAAGGCTGGACGGTGAGCGATTCGAAGGGACCGTCATCCTCGAAGGCATGGAGGAAACCGTCCGATACGAGCATGTCCGGGACGAGGATATCGGCTTTGAGCTGGACTATGAATACGAGGTGCTGGAACGGCACCGCGCTTCGGATCGGGAATACTTCCTTTCGCGTTACGACGACCCCGACGATCCCTGGAACTATCTGGAGGTGACGTACAGCGCGGAAGACGCCGATGGGGCCGCCTCCGCCGTTATCGCGGAGCTTTCCAAGGATTTCGACGCGGTCACTTCGGAAGCCCTGACCCTTGACCGCGCGGGTGAATGCGTGAGGATCGATGCGTCCGGCGCAAAGGCCGGCGGGGCGCCCGCCGGATCCCTGGAGCGTGTGTACATCGTCCCCGCCGCCGACGGCTGCCGCATAGCCACAGCACATTTTACGGTGGAGAGCGCCGAAGGCTTCGGCGCGAGGTTCGCCGCCATGATGGATACCCTGATCGTCACAGGGGCCGCTTCTCCCGCGGCGGGACAGAATGCTCCGGCAGCGGGAACAAAAACGCTGGTAGTCGTGTTTTCCGCTACCGGTACGACGAAGGGCGTGGCGGAGAAGCTGGCAGCCATCACGGACGCCGATCTCTATGAGATCGTTCCGGCGGAGCCGTACACTTCCGACGATCTCAACTATGGCGACAAAAACAGCCGCGCCACAAAGGAACACAATGACAGGACCATCCGCCCGGCCATCGGCAGCGACCGGATCGATCTGGCGCAATACGACACGATATATCTCGGCTACCCGATCTGGTTCGGCGAGGAACCGCGCATCATGGACGCCTTTGCGGAGCAGTATGACTTCAGCGGAAAGACCGTGATCCCCTTCTGCACCTCCGGGAGCAGCGGGATCGGCAGCAGCGGTCAGAATCTTTCCCAGTGCGCCGGGACCGGAACCTGGCTGGAAGGAAAGCGCTTCAGCGGAAGCACGACGGAAAACGACCTGAGGGCGTGGGTCGAAGGACTGAGATCCGACGGATGAACCGCCGGGATTCAGCGGGGTGATCGCGGCCGGCCGGTTTCGGGGCAAAGGCCACAGGGGCGCGCCGCGGCCCTCAAAATGCAGACCCTGGCTTTGCGCCGCCGGCATTCCGGCCTGCCCTGCGCAGGGCGATAGAGGATCGTCGAGGGCATAAGGAGGAGAAACGCCATGCTTCCCGAACTTAAAAACGTACTGAATGAACTTCAAGGCTATTACAGGCAGGGCCTGATAAAAAGATATCCGCCGGATCCCGAGCCCAAAAAACAGAATGCGCCTGGGACTGTTGCAAAATACCGAATCCGAAAGAACACGGCAGGTAATACGCATTGGGAGCGGACAGAAAGTCCGCTCCCAATAACATTATTGTTTACTATTCTCGGGCAGAACTGTATTTTGCAACAGCCCCAAAACGACCCTGCCCAGGGGGAAAAGGATATTGTCGAGCCTGAAAAAGAGCTCACTCCCGATCAGCAGGCGCTGATCGCCCTTACCCCTCAGGAGCATAAGAATCTCTGTCTGAGCGCCATTGCGGGAAGTATGGAGAAGCTGCCGAAGGACGACCCGGACTACAAGGAATGCTCCTTCCTCTCCCGGGCCCTCAGAAACGGCTGGCTCGTTGACGATATACCGCTGCTCCGGGATATCTATGCCTCCCTTTCCAGTGCTCCGAGCGCGTACAAGCCTGAGGCGAATAAGATCCTCGATCAGTTCACGACCGTAAAAGCAAACAGGCTGTCCGACAGATTCGATATGCTGGATATCACCGGCACCTTCCTGCTCAACCTGGGAGGCGCTTATCCGAAATTCCAGAGCACAAGACGCAGCATCATCGAACACAACAAGAATAAAAAGATCTATCCTCTGGAGTATCCCGATAATGAGGGCTTTGGAAAGATGGCGGCAGGAAAGGATCCCGAAAAAGGGATCGGGTATGCTGACGTCTTCAAGGATGGGGATGCTTACCGGGCCGAGCGGGATGAACTGGCCAGAGAGAACACGGAATATGTCTTCGACGAGATCCCCGAAAGGAAAAGGCAGACCGATAAGGAAAAGTCCTTCGTGCCCAATGCGGGCCAGCTCCGCAACAAGATGACCGTCTCTGCCAGCCAGGCGGTGGGAGAAGTGATCGGAAGCGCCGTATATGACGAGATCGACGAGATGAGCCGGGGGAAGCTCGCGGACCGCAGGGTCAGGCTGCACCATTCCACGGGCACAAAGCACCAGAAAGCGGGGCACGACGTCCTTCAGCTGGAGTTTGCCGGTTCCGGCGGACATGACGTTCTGAAGATGCACAAGGGCCGCAACGGCGGGATCAGCGATATCAAGGGTATGACCAAGGAGGAGGCCGAAGCAAAATACGGCAAAAAGGCGAAAAAGCCCGGCAGCACGAAGGAGGAATTCGACTACATCCGGTACAAGGAGTGGACGACATATCGCCTGGCGGGTGATACCCTGAACGGGGCGGCAGATATCCGGCCCGGAGTCATCATGGATGACAAAACCGGGAACAGCACCCGCGGGTAAGCGCTCCGGATTTCCATCCCTGTCATATAACGGAACTTAAGTGCAAGTGAGGAGTAATAACCATGCCGGATCCCAAAAAGCTCATTCCCCAGATCAAGAAACTCCCCGACGATGTATTGACGACGGACCTGACCATCCGGCTTCTGAACCGGAAATTCACATCCGGAAGCTTCGTCGACGCGCTGGGGCTGGACCTCATGAAAGCGGGAGACAAGGTCCCGGAAAGCAACGGCGTGCCCCGGATCTTCCTTTTTCAGGGATGGGAAGGTCTCTTCCCTGGAGGAAAGCGGGATGGAGCTGGGCAGCCGGGATTTCTGGCAGGCGGCAGCGAAGGGTCATGTCTTTGCCTACCCTGCCGGAGAAAAGCTGCCGGTGCAGCTGCAGCTGCAGAATCTGGAATCAATCGCGCCCAATCTGACCTTCAGCGATCCGCTGGATCCAAAGAAGCTTCCCCAGATAGCGCTCCCCCGGGAACCGAGAAGACCCCGGTGGTATCACCGGGTGTTCCCCTTCGGAGGAAACCGGAAGCTCTGTCAGGAATACGACGGCTACATGGCGGAAAAAGAGCGCCAGGCGGAACTGGCAAAGGCCTGTGCGGAGACCGTTCGGAAGACCTATGAGGACAAGCGCATCCAGACCAGCCTCCGCGCGGAAAAGCAGGAGGCGGAATACCTTCGGACCAGTCTCGCGGAGCAAAGGCAGAAAAAGACGCTGCGCGGTGAACTGAACATCAAGACCGAGGATCTGGGGGGAGTACAGCGGGGGATCGATACCGCCGTGAGCGTATACGGGCCCGCGCCGAAGCAGTTGGACGGTCTCACGGGCAAGGTGTATACCCAGAAGCAGTTCGAGCTCCTGAAGCCCATCGATCTGAAGGGCGCCCAGGTCGAAGGAAAAACCGTCACACCGCGGGAGTTTGCCTGCATTGCGCTGTTTGCGGCAGCGGACCCGGAGCTCGCCATGGAAGCACAGAAGGTAGCCGGGGACACGGAACCGCTGCTCAGCGCCTTCGAAGCAAATGGGTACTCCACCGAAGAATCGAAGGGGATCGTTGCCGAAGCGGGGCGGGAGATGTACAGCCGTTCTCTGATGGATCACAGAGCGGATACAGGAAACTATTTCGCCCCTGCGGTGGAGCCCGCCCGGCAGAACGCCCAAAAAGCGCTGGATGCATATCAGCGCGGGGACAAGGGGCCCCTTGCCGACATCCTCGCCAGGACGGTGGGGAATATCGGGCGGGACGCCACCAGCAGTGCCGGTCTTTCGGACAGCTTTTTCGCCCAGAATCAGATGGCCGGCGAGCTGCTGGATATGATGGATCGGGACCCGGCCCTGAAAGAACTGGCAGCACAGAAGTATCAGCAGCGCGAGGAGACATTCCAGCAGCGCCATCCCCTGTTCCCCAAGCCTCCGTCCTTCCAGGAGCAGATGGACAATATCCGCCAGGTACAGGAAATGGGCAGACTGCGAGCCAGGAGCCAGGAGGCCAAGACCGCCCTCCTGGATGCCCAGCTGAAGGACAAGGACCTGGATGATGATGTAAAGCGCGGCTATATCAGGGACATTCTGAAGTATAACCTGGTCAGCACCATGTACGCCACGGATGTGAGCATGGCCGGCTCGACCTCCGCCCCCAATCCGCGGAATGGGGCCTACCTGTCCTTCCATGAATATATCAAGACGCTGCCGGGATCGGAACGCGGCATAGGCTCCAGAAAGGGCGGTTCCACTGCCCCGGTCTCCCCGAAGGTCGTCATGCGTACCGGAATGCGCAGCCATACGATCCCGAAACCGGATATCCTGTCGCAGATCACATCCCCCAATATGATGAAAGAGTTGGACGAAGGCCTGGACAAGCTGATCCAAAAGGACGGCCTGGACAAGCTCAGCACCGGTGAGCTGAATGATAAGCTGGTAGTGTTCGGCCCGCTGGGCACAGATTACACCACAGCTAAACTGATGGATAAGATCATCGACGCAAATATCGGCCCCCAGGAGCAGCCGGCAGAAACCGTCCTTCAGGAAAAGGACGTCCAAAAGGCGCAGCCCGGCGCTGAGGCGGAAATGCAGGAAGAACAGCAGGAAGTACAGCAGAACCTGCCGTAAAGTAACCGATGATGAAATCACCGCGCATGTCTTGCTGCCATATTTGCCGCCTGATTTTGTCAAAAAATCTTGCAATACCAGAGTATTCCTGCGATTTTTCGCCTTCATCAGGCGAAAAATCTGCGCGACAATCCGCACACGCCGATTGAATCATCGGTTGCTAGAGGGGAACGCGCGGTTCGTGGATGTCCGGAAGCCTGCTTCTTGGCATTAAGCCCCTCCTTCGGCTCCTCCGCTCCGCTCAGGAGGGAAGAACACCCGATTTTTCGCCTGTTGTCATTCAACCTGTGGTATAACTCCTTCTGTATCTCTTTACGGATGAGCCTGCGGAATAACAACAGATTTCGACAAAAAGACAGCCATGGGTTTCTCCATGGTTGTCGGTAAATAAAGAAGAATGCGCATAACTGATGTTGATAACGACAAATCCGGATTCGGATTCAGGAATTACCGAGCGGACGGTTTCCGGATAATCGTTCGCCATCTGCAGGAAGGGTATTTTCTGTAACCGGCGCTTCCTGCGGGAACGGCAAATCAACGATCAGAGGGCTTTCCGAGCTTGCTCCCGCTTGCGTGAAAGGTCAACGCTATATATAATACAAGGAGAATTCATTAAAACGTATGGTTTGCAGCAGTAACGACCGGGATTTGTACCAGGAGGATGCCTTATGTTCGATTTTCATTATTTCACGCCAACCAAGGTCGTCTTCGGCAGGGGAGCCGAGGGCAGTGTCGCAGCCCTGATACGGGAATTCGGGGGCAGCAAGGTATTGATCCATTACGGGGGAGGGAGCGTTGTCCGCACCGGGCTTCTCAAGAAGACCGCCGATTTGCTGGAGGCTGCCGGGATACCCTATGTCACTCTTGGCGGCGTGGTACCAAACCCGCATCTGAGCCTTGTCTATGAGGGCATCGAGCTGTGCAGGAAAGAAAACGTAGATTTCCTGCTGGCCGTGGGCGGCGGAAGCACCATCGACTCCGCCAAGGCCATCGGCTATGGCGTAGCCAATGAAGGCGATGTTTGGGATTTCTATGATTACAAGCGGAAAGCAGCCGCCTGCCTTCCCATCGGTGTGATCCTCACCCTTGCCGCTACGGGAAGCGAGATGAGCGACTCTTCTGTGATCACCAAGGAGGAAGGACGGATCAAACGAGGCTACAACAGCGATCTCTGCAGACCGAAGTTCGCGGTCATGGATCCTGAGCTCACCATGACGCTGCCGGATTACCAGACCGCCTGCGGCTGTGCAGACATCCTGATGCATACCATGGAGCGGTATTTCACGAACGGCGGAAACATGGAGATCACCGACGCGCTGGCGGAAGGGCTTCTCCGCACGGTGATGCGCAATGCGGAGATCCTCGCGGAAGACCCGCGCAATTATGATGCCCGCGCCGAGGTCATGTGGGCGGGAAGCCTGTCGCACAACGGGCTCACCGGCTGCGGAAACGACGGGGGCGACTGGATGACGCACAAGCTGCAGCATGAGCTGGGCGGGCTCTATGACGTGGCGCACGGTGCGGGGCTCACCGCGCTCTGGGGAAGCTGGGCACGATACGTTTATCTGAATTGCCTGCCGCGGTTCAGGCGATTTGCCCTGAACGTGATGGGTCTAGAGCCTGTCGGCTCAGATGAGGAGATCGCTCTGAAGGGGATCGAAGCCATGGAGAGCTTCTTCCGCAAAATCCATATGCCCACGAACCTGCGGGAACTGGGAGTTGACGCGACGGAGGAAGACCTTGTGACCATGGCGCATAAATGCGCCGTCGGCGTCGGCGGGGCGAAGGGGTCAGCCAGGCTTCTCAGGGAAGAGGATATGCTGGCTATCTACAGAGCCGCTCTGTGACGGAGTGTCCGGCCGTGCAAAAAACAAAATGGATACTGATCAGAACAGTCGGTATAGCCCTCAAATCCACCGTATGATCGGGAATACGCCGAAAAACGAATACTGTCCGGCAGCGGCAGAGCAGGTCCTTGCCGTGGCGGAAACATATCTGTCCAACGCAGACCGGCTGATCTATTCTTACGGGAGCAAGACTTTCCTGTCCGGTTATGCGATCTTCGACGCAGCATATAACAGACGCGGGAACATCGACTGCTCTACCTTCCTGCTGCTTGTCCTTTCCGGCATACCATACGGCTTGAGTCCGTATGCGACCGGAACTGCCGAAGGATTGGCCCCTTCGCATTACCCTTGGGCACAGAGAGAGCTTTTTGATTTTTCCGACATCCCAGAGACCTATATGGAAATCGCAGACCGGATCGGAAGGCCGTACCTGAAAGGTGAAAAGGGGCTGGATCTGGAGAAGGCTGCGGCCATGGGGATCAGCGTCAAAACGCTGGGAGAAGAGATCCGAAAGAGCGGAGCGACGCGTCGGTCCGCGTCGATCGCTAACCATTACATACGGAACGGGGAGGCCTATACCGATTCTGCATATCTGTGTCCCGGAGATATCGTGTTCTATCGCTCGGCCGGATTTTTCGGGGATAACGGCGATTCTGAGACTCAGATCGTTCATGTGGGACTCGCGACACAGAACACCGCGCTGATGATCAACAGTTCGGGTTACCTGAGCAAAGAACAAGCTATACGGGAAAACCTTCCCGCAGTTTCTGTGTCTGAAATCTTTGGGAGACGTACGCCGTCTTTCTTCGCACGGCCGGATTATGGAAAACCCTGAAAGAAGAAATGGAGCGGAAACATGGCGTATGATTTCTACGTACGGACAATGCAGGATCTGATCGATGCGGTTCAGGAGTACGGTATCGTCCCATATTTCTCAACATTGATCCCCGGCTTTTCTCTGGAAGACCATTGCCACCCTCAGATACTGTTCAATGATTCCGAGGACAATACCTGGTTCTGGAAGGGGCCGGTGATCCGGGCAACCGGCTGCGCTTACGGGAAATTCTTCGGGAAGAAAGCCGCTTATGTCCGGAAGGACCTCTTCCTGGACCTTGCAAACTACCGGCGCGACGGTTACGATTTCGACGCGAGATATGAGGAGGGGCTGGCAAGATACCAGGACAAGCAGTTGTTTGGCCTGATAGACGAAAATGCCCCCGTGACTTCCAAGGAACTCCGGAAGCTCGGGGGCTATGCCTATCACGGACGCTGGCAGAAAACCGAGGGCGTCAAGGGTTTTGATGCGTCCGTTACCCGCCTCCAGGAACAGTGCTATGTGATCACCAGCAACTTCGTCTTCACAAGAGACAAGTCCGGGCGTCTGCGCGGCTGGGGCGCTGCGGAATACTCGACGCCGGAACGGTTCTTTGGAAACGAGTTTTCCGACAACGTGTATGAGCGGACGCCGGAAGAATCCTATCAGCGGCTAGTGGAGCACATGCGCATCCTGCTTCCGGAAGTCCATGAGCAAATCATCAGGAAATTCATTCACTAAAGGAGGCTCTCCGCCACAGGGGAGAGCCTCCTTTTTCCTATACGCCAGGGAAGATGCGCAGAATGCCGGAAACCCCTGTCGCGGGATTTCCCTATCTTTACAGAATCAGGTTTATCAGGACGCCCGCGGCGAAGGAATACGCCATGACAAATGCCAGATAGAGCAAAAAGCGCCGGATCCCCGTAGCGATTTTCAAAGCGCCGAGATTCGTGATCTTCGTAGCCGGTCCGGTGATCATAAAAGCAGCCGCGCTTCCCATGCTCATGCCGCCGGAAAGCCAGTCCTGCAAAAGCGGTATCGTGCCTCCGCCGCAGGCATAAAGCGGTACGCCGATCGTGGCCGCCATCAGAACGCCCCAGGCTTGGTTTCCGCCGAAAACGCGGGTCATCAGGTCCTGGGGGACATAGCGCTGGAACAGTGCCGAGAGCAGGATGCCGATCAGGAAATAAACTCCCGTTGCCTTGATGTTCCTTCCGAAATTGAAGATATAGCGCAGGAGAAGATTCGGATGCGTGTCATGACTCCGGCGCTCTTCAAATCCGTTAAAATCGAAGAAATCCCTGCCCTTATAAAACCAATGCACCAAAAGCCCCGCCATAGCGCCGCACAGGAAGCAGCTGACGATCCGGACAGAGAGAGCGGTAATGCCCAGCGCGGCGCTGTAAATGATCAGCTGCGGATTGAGCAGGATGGACGCCATCATAAACGCTGCCAGCCAGTCCTCATGCATTTTCATTGACATTCACATCCGGGATCGGATCGCCCGCATACCGGTTTCTGCACTCGCTCATGCGTCCTCCCGCCTTCTCCAGCAGGTCGAACCGGGCGTCCTGTGAGAGAACGCCGCGCTTCAGATCGGGCGGAAGCTCGCCCCTTTCATCCGCTTCATAGTCTTCCAGCCATTCCCCGGAGGTAAAGCAGTCGTTGAGAAGCCGGAGCCTTTCTTCGTCCGGGGAAGCTGCCGCTTCATCGAACAGATGCTCGTATTTCCCAATCCGCTCGATGCGATCCAGGTGATAGAAAATGCACTTTGCCTTTATCCGGGTCTCCTTCTGTGTATCCTCGCTTCTGTTCACCTTTGCCTCCAAGGGCAACCAGGTTGAGCACAGCTACCTCCGAAGATCCCGATTCGGCGGGATCATGATCCGTCTGTCTTCCGCTCAACAAACTGGAATATGGATGGATCCCGCATTATTTCGCAATCCGGCTGCAGTCGTTAAACTTTGCCAGACGCCCGATGGCGGCGTCAACAGCTGCATTCAGTTTTTTTGTCTGACGGACCCCCGATTCATACCAAATGTTCTTTATGACAAGCGTTTGTGCTTTCCTGTCTGCGGCCGCTTCAATCCGACCTGCCATCTTTTCACCGTAAAGCATCGGCAGAACATAATATCCGAACTTTCTTTTTTCGACAGGCGTATAGATCTCCCATGAATACCGATAATCCCAGATCGCCTCAACCAGCTTTCTGTCCCACAGCATAGGATCTAAGGGGGCGAGAAACTCAAGACGGTGCCTGAGATCAATGGCATCGGATAAAACCGCTTTGACCAATGGCAGGTCCTCTGTCAGAAAATACATGGGAGCGCGGATTCCTTCCACTGCAGTTTTCCGGATCACTCCCTCAGCTTCCAGTTTCTCAAACGCCGCATCTCTCTGCTCAGTATTCATGTCAATACC
>JAEEGL013141973.1_pt1 | contig 12128 bp, 12 predicted proteins | sample 9134231 | NCBI WGS metagenome assembly JAEEGL01 (sample SAMN16246548, study PRJNA631951) | gut metagenome | biome: gut microbiome; feature: rumen; material: fiber-attached | host: Bos | place: Iran: Karaj | collected 2018-10
CAATGAATGATTCTCATGGAATCGGGAATGGCCAGTGTTTTGGCCTTCCAATATGGAATCGAAAGTGTTCCACATGGATTCTGAAGGTACTCTTTTACATCCATTAAATTACTCCTGATCTGTACAAATTCCTGTTTTTCCGCCGTCTATTATACCGGCGATGTATGAACATGTCTACCGATAAAAGCAGCCGGGACACCCCGACTTCCACAACTTAGCCCTCAAACGCCAACTTACCCCTCAAGCGGCAAAATCGGCGGAGGAATCATTAAATTGTATCAATCTCGGTGTCTTTATCTCTGCGATGGTTTTCATAGGCTCCGGGCGGATGCAGGCGACCATCGCCTGGATCAGAGCACGTGGGGTAAAATACTGTCCTGCGCCGGACTTCACGTCTTCGGCGTTTTTCTGCAGCAGGCCTTCGTAGATCTCTCCTTTCACGTCGGAGGACATGGAGACCCATTTTTCTCGGTCGATCATCTGCACGATCCGATAAAGGATCGCGGCGTTAGAAACCTTATTGATCGCGCCTTTGAAGATTTGACCGAGGATACCGCTCTGCTCACCCGGCTTTTCCAGCGTCTTTTTATACTGTTCTTCCAGATCCGCGCCTGTAAGGGTATTCATATCCGTCCAACCATAGCCCGCCGGGATGCCTGTCTGCTTTCTGTAGGGTGGCTTGGCATACTCGTCGGACATTTTGAGGAAGATCAGATAGGTAAGCTACTCCAGATAATCGCCATAGGAAACACCGTCGTCTCTTAACGGGCTGCACATGCCCCAGACTTTGGAGATAATCGCAGATGAATTCTCTGACATTCACTTACTTCCCTTGCCGCCATTTCCATTATTTAGTGTGAATCGATCTGTGCGGAAACCATTGGAATCTTGCCCACGCTGTTCTGAGGTCAGGCCGCTTGAAGGAGATCCAGTATTCGACTGAGTATCTTTGGCAGATATATAACAGATGATTGGTGCTGCCCAGCAGTTCCCGCTTTTCAGAGAAGGCCAAATACCAGTTCACAAAAGCAGGGAAATCCTCATCTGTGATCTTAAAGTCAGGCCAGTCTTCGATGGATTCCACAATTCCATCTGTCCCGGTTGTGGTAATCCATTGAACAGGTCTTCCCTCGAACAACATCTCAAACTCTTTGATATCATATCCGGTAAAGAGCTGTTCCTTGAAATGCCGTACATGGTAATTCTTCGTGAAATTCTCTTCCTGTCCCGCTGCCCAGTTCCCCTGAAAATAATTAGCATATCTTCTGAATGCAAAATACCGTTCCGAAAGTCTTTGGCTTTGTTTTTTAATCTTCGTTACGGGATCTTGACTTTTGCGAAGCGCCTTCCTCCGCCGGCCTGTTTCACTTTTTCCCCGGGCTCTCTCACGCCCAGGGATCTTCCTCCACCGGAACGCGGATCCCCGCCAGGACCCCCGCGTACTCCCACAGATACCACTTGCCGTCCTTGGGGCGCAGCGTCACCGGGCGCGGCGAATCCGCGCCGGCCGTTTTCAGGAACACGCGCTTGTACCCCTCCGGCGCGTACTGGGGCGCGGGATCCTCCTGCACCGCCACCGTCAGCGGCGCGGCCGGCGCATAGTTGTTCGCCGGGGCCGCGCCGAGGCAGTACGCCCGCGGCAGATAGGGCTTGTCGGACAGCCGGTCCCGCAGGAACTGGACCTCGAAGGGAGACATGGGCCGCGGGCCCCGCAGGGCGTTGACCGCGGCGATCCCGGCCTCCCGGTCACGGCAGTACAGGTCCAGCGCGCAGATCAGCATGGCCGCCGTGTTCTCCGGCCGGGTCAGATCCATCCGGGGCATGGCGCAAAACTCCGCCAGCGAGGCGGGAAAAGAAGAGATCGGTACGTTCATGGCTGTATCATCCTTTCCGTTTTTTTCGCTTCTCCGGCGGGAAACGCCCGCCGGGCTTCGTTCAGAGGGCCTCGACCGCGGCGATGAGCGCCGCCGGCAGCGTCTCGTCACAGGCCGCGGCCAGACGGCGCAGGTGCGCCGGCTCCGACGTGGCGGCCACGGGGATATCCGGATAGTCCCGGGACGTGTGGAACGCGACGCACGCCGCGGTCATGTCCATCCCGCTCCCGGCGCAGAAGTCCGCCATCCGCTCGTACCGCCGCAGGTTCCGCTCGGACAGCCACGTCCGGGCGAAGTCGCCGCCCAGCGCGGCCTCGTCCCGCACGGAGACCAGGCGGCCGTTTCGCGTCTCGGCGCCGGCCCGGGCCATCCGGACGAAGGCGCCCTGTCCCAGCGCCGAAAACGGCAGCTCGGCGATCCCCGTCTCGCGGTGGAACGCCGCCTGAGCCCCGGAAAAGCCCACCAGCGTCGGATCCCCGGCGGCGAGAGCGGCCTCGGACGGCACCGGCGCGGCGTGGCGGTTCTGGACTCCCATCAGGCCCCGGTACCCCTTTTCGCGGCACAGCGCCCAGGCCGCGGACAGCCTGTCCGCCGTCCAGTTGGAAAAGCCGTAGCTGCGGATCAGGCCCTCGTCCCGCAGGCGCTCGCAAAAGCCGACGATCTCCGCCACCGGCACGGCCGGATCGTCCCGGTGCAGCCAGCAGACGTCCAGCGCGTCCAGCCCGAGGGCCGACAGGCTCTCTTCGATATCGCGCCGGGCGCAGTCCTCCCGGACCCGGGACACCTGCGGCGCTTTCGCGTCGTAATGGCAGCACTTGGTGGCCACCGTCAGCGCGCGCTTCCCGCGGGACGCCAGCCAGCGGCCGATGATCCGCTCGCCGAGGTTCGTCCCGTCGACCCACCGGCCGTAGACGTTGGCCGTATCCACGAGGATCCCGCCCAGCTCGCGCCACAGGTCCAAAAGGGCGAAGGCCCGCTCCTCCGGGATGCGTTCGCCGCCGAAGCCAGCCGTTCCGAAGCAGAGCGCCGACACGGGCCCCGGGGCGTTGGGGATCGAAAGGGTCTTCATTTCAGCTCGCTCTCCTCCGACCGTTCGGTCAGCGAATTCAGGTATTTGACCTCGCTGTAGGTGGCCGGCCGGCATTTGCCAACGGCGATCCCCTCCAGCTTCAGCTTGCCGATGGCCACCCGTACCAGCCGGCGGACCGTGAGCCCGGCGGCCTCGCAGATGCGCCGCACCTCGCGGTTGTGCCCCTCGGTCAGCTGGATGGACAGGACCGTCTTGCCGTCGAAGGTCCGCACCACCCGGACGCCGACGGGCCGGGCGGTGAAGCCGTCGTCCAGCGTGATCCCCTCCTGGATCATCGGCAGGGCCTTTTCCGCGTCGCCCAGCACGGTGACGTGATACTCCTTCACCACGCCGCCGGAGGGGTGCGTCAGCACCTTGGCCAGCCTGCCGTCGTTGGTCAGCAGCAGCAGGCCCTCCGAGGCCATGTCCAGCCGCCCCACGGGGTAGACCCGCTCGGGAACGTCCCCCGCCAGCTCCATGACCGTCTTCCGGCCGCGCTCGTCGGACGCTGTGGTGACGTAGCCCCGGGGCTTGTGGACCAGCAGATAGACCGGCGGCTGACGCTTGCCCGCGATGCGGGTCCCGTCGATGGTGATGACGTCCGTTTTGGCCGCCTGGGCCCCAAGGGCCACACGCCGTCCGTTGACGCGCACGCGCCCCTCTTCGATCAGTTTTTCCGCCGTGCGGCGCGAACAGACGCCCCGCTCGGCGATCAGCTTTTGTACTCTCTCTTTCATGCTCTGCAAACAAACCTTTCGTCAGATGGGCGCCCAAGCGCCGCGCCCAGCGCCCGCGCCGTCGGCGCGGATTCGGCGTACCGCAGCGCGACCTCCGCCGCGCGGGTCCCGCCCACGTAAAAGACCGTCTTTCCGGCGGCCGCGCCCGCAAAGACCGGCGCGTATTCGAACCGCCGCAGGAAGGTGACCGAGCGCAGGGCCGCGCGCTCGTCCGGAGTGAGCCAAAGCTCGGTCTCCCGCTCCGGCGCAAGGCGGATCTCCGGCGAAACACCGCCCACCAGCGCCTGGGTCACCGGCAGATAGCCCGTCAGCGGGACCGGCGAGAACATGGCGAAGGCCGCCCGGATCAGCGCCTCGTGGTCGGCCCAGTCATCCGGATCCTTCAGTGTGACCACAAAGATGCGCCGCCCGTTCCGCGCGGCCGTCGAGACCAGACAGCGCCCCGCGGACGCGGTATAGCCCGTCTTGCCGCCGTCCACCCCCGCCACCGTGTTCAGCAGGCGGTTGTGGTTCACCAGCGTCCGCCCCGCGCGGACGGCCTCCCGGGTGGCGCTGATACGGGCCGTCAGCTCGTTGTCTGAAAACGCGGCCATGAGCCGCGCCAGATCCCGGGCCGTGGTGTAGCAGTCCCCGTCCGGCAGACCGCTGGGGTTGGAAAAGCGGGTGTCCCGCATGCCCAGCTCCGCCGCGCGGGCGTTCATCCGCGCGACGAAGGCCGTCACCGACCCCGCGGCCAGCTCCGCCGCGGCCAGCGCCGCGTCGTTCCCGCTGGTCAGCAGCAGCCCGTAGAGCAGGTCCTCGAGGCTGACCTCTTCGCCCTCGCGCAGGTACATCCGGGACCCCTCGGTCTCGACGTACTCCCGCCGGACCGTGATGCGGTCGTCCGGCGGACAGCTCTCCGCGGCCACCAGCGCCGTCATCAGCTTGGCGGTGCTGGCCGGCTCCATCCGAAGGTCCGGCGCTTTCTCCATCAGGACCGTCCCGGCGTCGTCGGTGACGATGCACGCCTCGGCGGACACGCACGGCAGTCCCTCAGAGACGGCGCCCGTCTCCGGCAGGACGGCGGGCGCGGCGGCGGTCCGCGGCGCGCCCAGAAGGGCGCACAGGGCCAGCGCCCCGGCAAACCTTGCGGCAAAGGATCTCTTCACGGCACAGCATCCCCTTTTTTCAAATGAAGGCGCGGCCGGCCGAAGCCGGCCGCACTACCATCCTACGTCTCCGGGGCCTTGTCCTATGCCGCGAGACCGGCTCTTTTTTTACGCCTTGGGGGCCTCTTCCTTCAGCGCGATCTCGCTTTCGGCCGCCTTGGCGGCCTTTTTCTCCTTCATGTGGTCCAGGAACTCCTGCAGCTTCTCCACGATGCCGGGCATGACGTCCACGGCCTTTTCCACCAGCGCCACATAGTCCTTCATGGGGACCGGCGCGGTGACGGTGCCCGCCGCCGGCAGCACGTCCACCCGGTCGTTCCGGATGACGAGGAAGGACATGGGCGTGACCTCCACCCCCGCGCCGCCGCCGCCGCCGAACATGACCGAGCTCTTGCTGTTCTTCGAGGCATAGTCCGAGCCGCCCGCCGCCAGACCGCAGCTCAGCTTTGAGACCGGGATGATGGTCACGTCGCCCGCGGTGATGGGCGCGCCGATCACGGTCTCCGCGTTGCCCAGCTCTTTGATCTTCTGGATGGTCTCCTGAAGCAGTTCGTTGATCTTCTGTTTCTCAGCCATTGTTTTTTCCTCCGTTCGGCTTCATTTTGAAAGTCTGACGCGTCTGTTCCTCCCGGGAACCGTAGAGCTTTTTATACTTGATAAAGGAGAAGAAGAACCGGACCAACAGGCCGAACAGCCGGATGGGCCTCAGCCGCGCCGTCACGTCCACCCGGTGGTCGCTCTCGCCGCGCGAGGCGAAATCCGCGTTGACGCGAACGTTGTGCCGGCCGATCCGCAGCCGTTCCATGGCCTGGGGGTAGCAGATCCCGAAGAGCTCGGCCGCGCGGCCGTAGCGGATCCCGGTCTGGGCCGGGGTCTCGCCCCGGACGGTCAGCTCGTATTCGACGTTGTCGAAGCGGATCAGCTTCAGCGCCCGGGGAAGCACGTCGAAGGCGCTTTCGACCAGCGCCCGGGCCCGCCCCTTTTTGGGCTCGGAGAGCCAGTCCGCCTCGGACTTTTTCCGCTTCGGCCGCCGCCCCGTCTTCGCGGCGCGGGCCGCCTGTCTGGCCTTTTTCCGCTGCCGCCGGGCCGCCCGGCGGGACTGCCATTTTTCGAACCGCGCCCGCCAGCGCTTCCGGCGGGCGGCCTTTCGCTGTTTCTTCTTCTCCGCCCGGGCTTTTTCCCGCTCCGTCGGCTCCCGGGCGGGCTCCCCGGACTTTTTCGGTTTCTTCGGCTTTTTCGGCAGGATCCTCAGGCGGATCAGTCCGTACCGCACCGTCAGCAGGGTCTCGCGGAAATTCGAAAACCGGACGCTGATGCGGAACAGCGACAGCACCAACGCCGTCAACAGGGCCAGCAGCACAAGACCGACCAGGACCGCCAGCACGATCAGCACGATTTTCAGCACGACCCACAGCCAGGCCAACTGCCCCGCCTCCCCTCTTTCTCACGTCTTTCGTCCGACGGCCGCCCCGTCAGACCGCGCCGTCCTCTTCGCCGCCCGGTCCGGCTTCCGCCGCGGGCGCGCCTTCCGCGCCCTCCGCCAGAGCGGCGGACAACGTGGTCTGGGCGCCGGCGGCGTCCGCCTCGTCTCCCAGCGGCGGCAGGTCGGCCAGCGAGGCCAGCCCGAACACCCGCAGGAACCGGTCGGTGGTCCGGTACAGCAGCGGCCGCCCCGGGACCTCCAGCCGCCCGCAGGCCTCGATAAAGCCCTTGTCCGCCAGCGACGAGACGGTGTACGAGCTCTCCACGCCGCGGACCTGTTCGATGTACGCCCGGGTCACGGGCTGACGGTAGGCCACCACGGCCAGCGTCTCCATGGCCTGCGCGCTGAGCGCCGGCGGCTTGCGGGTCTCCAGCACGGCGCAGATCTCTTCGGCGAACTCGCTCTTGGTGGCCAGCTGAAGCTTTTCGCCCAGCCGCACCAGCCGGACGCCGCTCTCTTCCCGGTCCAGCCGCGCCTCCAGCGAGACGGCCAGCTTTTCCGCGTCCTCCCGGCTGACGGCCAGCGCCGTACAGATCCGGTCGATGGCCACCGGCTCGCCCGCGGCGAACAGGATCGCCTCCAGCGCCGCCGCGGCGGTCTTAAAATCGTTGTTCAAGGTCTTCCAGTTCCCCTCTTTTTCTAATCGTTGGCCGGAACGCCCCAGAGGCCGTCGTCGTCGAACTCCAGCTTGCTCTCGCGGCACAGCTCCAGCAGCGCCAGCAGCGTGACGATGGCGCCGCGCCGGTCCCCGGCGCTGACCAGCAGGTCGGTCAGGGACATCCTCGCCCGCTTCAACAGGCGGATCACCCGCTCGCCCGCCGCCTCGATGGAGTCCCGCTCCCGTCCCACCAGCTCGCGGAAAACGGGGGGAAGCTCCGGCTCCTGGCGGCTCTCGCGGTCCACGAACTCGCTCCAGGCCCGCACCAGCTCCGCCGCGTCGTGCTCATAGGCGTACTCCTGCTCGGGCAGCGGCTCGGCGCCCTTGACGAACAGGATCCCCACCGCCGCGGCGCCGGCGGCCAGCCTGGCCGCGGCGCCCTTGATCAGCTTGTACTCCGCCAGCCGCCGGGCCAGCTCGGCCCGGGGGTCCTCGGCCTCTTCCTCCGGCACGGGCAGCAGCATCCGGGATTTGAGCAGGATCAGCTGCGCCGCCATGACGATGAACTCGCTGGTCACCTCGATGTTCAGCGACGAGAGCGTCTCGAGATAGTCCAGATACTGGTCCAGGATCAGGGCCACGGGGATGTCGTCCAGCGACACCTTGTTCTGCGCGATCAGATGCAGCAGCAGGTCCAGCGGCCCCTCGAACACTTTCAGTTTGAACGATACGTCTTCCATGTCTCTCCCGCGGCCTTTACAGCACGCCGACCAGCGACAGCACCCGGAGCCAGAAGCCGTCGAAGACCGAGATCACGGCGTCCCGCGCCGCGCCGAGGTACAGGTTCAGATCCAGCCACCGGGTCACGGCGTCCGGCACGCCGAAGATCGACAGCAGCCGCCCCGGGATGCCGAACATCAGGATCATCAGCACGATGAAGCCGTAGCGCTCGTATTTCAGCACCTTTTCATAGGCCTTCAGCGGCAGGAAGGCCGCCAGCACCTTGGAACCGTCCAGCGGCGAGATGGGGATCAGGTTGAAGATCCCCAGACCCACGCTGACCAGAACGGAGGCGTCCAGCATGGAGAAGACCACGCTCAGCGCCGTGGCGCCGAAGGTCCCGGGGTCCGTCACGGTCCGCGGCACAATCACGTAGACGACCAGGACGAGCAGCTCCAGCAGGAACGCCGTGACCAGATTGACCGCCGGACCGGCCAGCGCCGTCAGCGCCATGTCCAGCTTTTTGTGCTTGTAGTACCGCGGGTCGACGTAGACCGGCTTGGCCCAGCCGAACCGCAGGAGCAGCAGCGCCAGGAAGCCGACGGGGTCGATGTGCCGCAGCGGGTTCAGCGAAAGGCGGCCCGAAGCCTTTGGCAGCGGATCCCCCAGCTTGCTGCTGACCAGCGCGTGGGCGTACTCGTGGACCGTCAGGGCGAACAGGATGCCCGGCAGGCTCAGGAGCATGCTGACGGCGTAAGAGCGGATCGTGTCCCACATGCGCTTATTTCCCCTTGGAATCCCGAAGGGTGACGATGCGGTTGAAGCTGCCGGGATACTTGCTGTCCGCGCAGAAATACCCCTGGCGGACGAACTGGAACCGGTCGCCGGGCCTGGCCCCGGCCAGCGCCGCCTCGAAGCGGCAGCCGGACAGCACCCGGACCGAGTCCAGGTTCAGATAGTCGCCGAAGGTCTCGCCCTCGGCCAGATCGTTCATGTCCTCTTTGGTGAACAGCCGGTCGTACAGACGCACCTCGCCCGGGACGGACCCCTCCTGGGACAGCCAGTGGATGGTCCCCTTGACCTTGCGCCCGTCGGCGGGATTGCCGTTCCCGGTCTCCAGATCCGCCGTGCAGAGGATCTTCGTCACGGCGCCGTCCGCGTCGGTCTCGACGCTCTCGCACCGGATGAGATACGCGCCCATGAGCCGCACCTCGCCTCCCGGCTTCAGCCGGAAGAACTTGGGCGGCGGCGTCAGGGAAAAGTCCTCGCGCTCGATCCAGAGCTTTCCCGTAAAGGGCACGCGCCGCGTGCCCGCCCCGGGATCGTTGACGTTGTTGGACAGCTCGAAGGTCTCGGTCCGGCCCTCGGGCCAGTTGGTGATCTCCACCGCCACCGGGTCCAGCACGGCGACGCGCCGCGGCGCGCTGGCGTTCAGCTCGTCCCGCAGACAGGCCTCCAGAAGGCTCTGGTCCACCAGAGAATAGGTCTTGGCCACGCCGGCGCGGCTGACGAAGTCGATCAGCGAGGCGGGCGTGTACCCCCGGCGGCGCAGGCCGCAGATGGTGGGCATCCGGGGATCGTCCCAGCCGTCCACCAGCCCCTGCTCCACCAGCGAGCGCAGATAGCGCTTGCTCATGACCGTGTTGGTCACGTTGAGCCGGGCGAACTCCCTCTGTTTGGGGCGGCACGGCAGATCGCAGTTCTCCACCACCCAGTCGTACAGCGGGCGGTGGTTCTCAAACTCCAGCGAGCACAGCGAATGGGTAATCCCCTCCACCGCGTCCTGGATGGGATGGGCGAAATCGTAAAGCGGATAGATGCACCACTTGTCCCCCTGGCGGTGGTGGCGCGCGTAGACGATGCGGTAGATGGCCGGGTCGCGCAGGTTGATGTTGGGGCTGGCCATGTCGATCTTCGCCCGCAGGGTCCGGCTCCCCTCGGGGAATTCGCCGTTTTTCATGCGCGTGAACAGGTCCAGGTTCTCCTCCACGCTGCGGTCCCGCCACGGGCTGGGCCGGCCCGGCTCGGTCAGCGTGCCGCGGTACTCTTTCATCTCTTCCGCCGAGAGGTCGCAGACGTAGGCCAGCCCCTTGCGGATCAGACCGAAGGCCTGCTCGCAGCAGATGTCGAAATAGTCCGAGCCGTAGAACACGTGGTCCGGCTTGGCGCCCAGCCAGCAGATGTCCTCGTAGATCGAGCGGACGAACTCTTCGTCCTCCTTGACCGGGTTGGTGTCGTCATAGCGAAGGTTGAACTCTCCGCCGTATTTCCGGGCGATGCTGTGGTTGATCCAGATGGCCTTCAGGCTTCCGATGTGCAGATAGCCGTTGGGCTCCGGCGGGAACCGGGTGTGGACGTGGTCCGCCCGGCCCGAGGCCAGATCGTCGTCGATGATCTCATATAAAAAGTTGGATCTCGTCTCTTCCATGGTGTTCTCCGTTCCTTCCGATCAGTTTTCCGACAGCGCGTCCGCCGCGGCCGACAGCCGCGCGCGGACCCGGTCGGCCCCCAGCAGCGAACAGACGTCGTAAAGGTCGGGCGAATTGGTCCGCCCCGTCAGCGCCGAGCGCAGAATCATGCTCACGTCGCCCACATGGCCGCGGTACGCCGCGGGATCCTGTTTCCAAAGCTTCGTCTCCGGCGCGAAGCCGAACCGCGCGGCCAGCGACTTGACCCGGGCGAACCAGCCGTCCCGGTCGTCGGCCGGGTCGAAGGCCCCGGCATAGTCCCGCAGGATCGCCGCCGCGGCGGCGCCGTCCGCACAGGCGGGCAGCGCGTAGACCGGGCGGAACAGTCCGTCGTAGAAAAAGTCCAGATAGCCCCGGGCGTCGGCCCAGGTGACCAGGTCCTTGCGGGGCTTGGCCCCGCCGCGGCCGATGGCGAAGATGGCCCGGGCATAGTCCCGGTCGGCGTCCAGCAGCGCGTGCAGCTCGGGGTCGAACTCCGCCGACCAGCCCAGCACGCCGGCGAGCACCTCGTCCGCGGTCATCCGGGAAATGACGTTTTTGGACACGTCGCGCAGTTTCTCCATGTCGAACAGCGCACCCGACGAGCTCATCTTCTTCACCGAGAAGGGAAAGTCCCGCCAGTCGGCGTCCGGGTTGGCCGCGCGCCACTCCTCATAGTTCGAGTTCAGGATCGTCATCAGATATTCGATGAGGGCCCGTTCGGGGTATCCGCCGGAGCGGTAGAAGTCCAGCGCCAGCTCGGGGTCCTTTCGCTTGGACAGCTTGCGCTTGTGCCCGTCCTCCATCTTCAGCATGTGGGCTGTGTGGAGGTACTTCGGCGTCTTCCAGCCGAACAGCTCCCGCATGGTGCGGAACATGTCCAGATGGTAGGGCAGCGTCGCCAGCCACTCTTCGCCGCGAACTACGTGGGTCGTGCCCATCAGCGTGTCGTCCACCACATGGGCGAAGTGATAGGTGGGGATGCCGTCGGATTTCAGCAGGACCAGATCGCTGTCGTTCTGGGGCACCTCCAGCCGGCCGCGGATCAGATCGGTACAGACGGCCTTCTGGGCGGGATCCCCCTCGGAGCGATAGCGGATGACGTACTCCCGCCCGGCGTCCAGCGCCTCGGCGATCCGCTCGGCCGGCGCGTCGCGCCAGACGGCGTATTTTCCGTAATACCCCGGGTTCTCGTTTTTTGCGGCCTGCTCCTGGCGGATGGCCTCCAGCTCCTCTTCCGTGGCGAAACAGGGATAGGCCCGGCCGGCCAGGAACAGCGCCTTGGCGAAGACCTTATAGATCCGCTCCCGCTGGCGCTGGCGATAGGGACCGTAGGCGCCCGTCTCGCCGTCCGCCAGAGCGCCCTCGTCGAAGTTGAGGCCGAAGCGGTCGAAGACCTCGATGATCTTCTGCACCCCGCCCTCCACAGCGCGCTTGGCGTCCGTGTCCTCGATGCGCAGCATAAACACGCCCCCGCTCCGGTGCGCGATGCGTTCGTCGGTGATGGCACCGTAAAGGTTCCCCAGATGCATGAAGCCCGTGGGGCTCGGCGCCATGCGCGTCACCGCGGCTCCCTCGGGGAGCTTCCGCGGCGGATAGCGGTCCATGATCTCCTGCGGCGTCTCGCTGACTCCGGGAAAAAGTCGTTCTGCCAGCTCTTGTCTGTCCATGTTTCCGTCCCGTCCATCTCTGATGTGTATATTTCGGTAGTATAGGTTATTATACCATAGAGCCCCCCGTTTTACAAGTGTTTTTTGCCCCGCCCGGCGCAGATCCCGGGGCGGGCCCCTTCCCGCTTCGGGATCTCCTTGACAGGCGGCCCGGATCCGTGCTATACTCTTTTCATCAAATCAAGAGCGCGCGCGGCGCAAGTCGCAGGGCGCGCGCGGAAAGGATCCCGATCCATGGAAAACGGCACCTTCGATCCGTCTGAAAATACCATCCCCGTCCCGGCCGGAGAGGCCCCCGGCGAGACCGCCGCCGGGGCCGCCGAAGCCGCCGCCGGGGCTGCGGAAGCTGTCGGGACCCCCGGCGAGGCCGCGGGACCCGAGG
>JAEEGL016573151.1_pt1 | contig 12128 bp, 9 predicted proteins | sample 9134231 | NCBI WGS metagenome assembly JAEEGL01 (sample SAMN16246548, study PRJNA631951) | gut metagenome | biome: gut microbiome; feature: rumen; material: fiber-attached | host: Bos | place: Iran: Karaj | collected 2018-10
CAGTCGTTTCCAACTGGTATCCCCATCTAGAGGGCAGGTAACCCACGTGTTACTCACCCGTTTGCCACTAGAAGGAAAATCCATTTCCATATCAATTCATCTTTGTGCAAGCACTCCAACTTCAATCAACTTCTATGGGCCTTCTCGTACGCCTTGCATGTCTTAGGCATGCCGCCAGCGTTCATCCTGAGCCAGGATCAAACTCTCAATAAAAAAAAATTATCTAAGTTTAATCTCGCTACTCAAATTACTTTGACATTTACATTTTACTCAGTTTTCAAAGATCATATTGCACTGGTCTCATTTTTTGTCAGTGCGTTATAAGTGTATCAAATTTGTGTTAAGTTGTCAATTAGAATTTACAACTTTTTTCACAATTTGATGTACTTTTTTGTGCTTCTTTTTGATAACACGATATAGATTATATCTTTTTTAATTAGGTTTGTCAACTATAAAATATTATTTTTTTAAAGTTTTTTTCAACACTAATTTTTTGAAGCACATTTTACATTAAAATATGTTTTTTGCTCTGTCAATTATCATAGATTTTTGACAGCGCATTAGTAATATATCAAAATCGTTTCTACTTGTCAACTTGAATTATTAACATTTGTTAAAAACTTTTCGATATGTTTACTATTGGTGCTTTTCAAAAGCAACGTGTCCCATTATAGCCCAAGTTTTAATTTTTGTCAAATCGCTATACTTAAGCCATAATAAATACCGTTTCTTCTTACGGCACTTGATATAATATACTCCTTATTTATTAATAATGCAAGTAGTATTTACACAAAAAATAAAAAGATTACTTCATATTGGTAATCTCTTTATATTTTTCATAGTATTTTTCTACTACAGCACGATCGAATGGACCTTCATTCTTCTCTTTCATTTTAATTAAATTGTCTAATTCAGTTTTTATTATCTCATCTAATTCGTCTGAATAATGCATAATCTTTTTGTGATAATTATATTCATTCTTATCTAGTACGCGATAACCACCGTCTGGAAATACTCTTAGATCTAAATCATAATCTATATATTTTAATATCTTCTCATCAAATAGATAAGGTGTCGCAATATTACAATAATAGAATAGTCCTTGTTTCTTTAATTGAGCAAGAACATTAAACCAATGGTTTTTATAAAAGAACATAACTGCAGGTTCTTTTGTTTTGTGTGATGACCCATCACTTTCTGTAATGTTAGTCTTAAAGTCACCACATACAATATAATCTTCTTGTATATCTAATACGGTGATGCGATCGGAAATACTATTTATCTTTCCATTATGCTTATAGCAATGAAGTTCCAAGTTGTCGCCAACTTTTATTTCTTGCATAATCACCAGTCCTGGTTGTATTATACACCACAAATAAAAAAAATGCACTAGGCATTTTTATTTTTCGAAACACTTTAACTTTTTGTAGGCAATATAATCTAATGTTGCCCCACCACCAGTTGATAAGAAATCAAAGTCATCTTTGTATCCTAATTTATTAACTGAGGCAACCGCATCTCCACCACCAGCAATCTTTATAGCTGATGATGTACCTAAACTTCTAAATAATGATTCTGTACCATTACGGAAGTTTTCATTTTCATACATACCCATAGTTCCATTAACAAATACTGTTTTAGCATTTTGTAATATATCATTATATAGTTTAGATGTTTTAGGCCCTATATCATATATACAACTTTCTAGTGGAACATTATCTATATCATATGTTTCTATGTTATTTCCATTTTGAACAATAACATCTACTGGCATATATATCTTTTTCGAATATTTACCAATTAGTTCTTTTATCTTATCGACATATTCAGCACTATATAATGAAGAACCAATTTTCTTATCTGATGCTTTTAAGAATGTATTAGCTATTCCTCCACCAACAAGTAAATAATCACATTCATCTATTAGGGTTTCAATTAAAGCTACTTTATCATCTACTTTAGCTCCACCCATTACTACCATAAATGGTTGTTTAATATTATGGACTACAGGATCTAATCCTTGAACTTCTTCATAGATTAAGAAACCATATCCTGATTCTAAGTATCTACTTATACCAGCATTTGATGCATGAGCTCTATGAGTAGTACCAAAAGCATCATTTATAAATACTTCACCAAGAGAAGCCCAATACTTAGATAATTCTTCATCACAAGAACTTTCCTTCTTTAATGGATAATCTTCATATCTAGTATTTTCCATCATAGTTAATCTATTTATATTAATAGATTGTTCTAATTCAGCTCCTCTAGTATCCTTAATAAAGCTAACTGGTTGAGCTAATAGTTCACTTAATCTATCACATACCATCTTTAATGAGTTATTAACTTTATCTTCTTCTGTTTTAATTTTACCTAGATGAGACATTATTAAGATATTACATCCTCTATTAAGTAAATATTTAATAGTTGGTATACTTTTCTTTATTTTAGTATCATCTACTATTTCATTATTCTTAATAGTAACATTTAAGTCTAATCTTAATATTACTTTCTTATTATCTAAGTTTATATCTTCTATAAATTTCATAACTACCATCTCAATAATTATTATATAAGAAAAAAAATAGGAATACAAGTTAATGTATTCCTATGCTGATAGTAAATCCTTAATCGAAATGTCAAAGTTTTGTTTTTTGTACTTCGATACAACCTTTGATACCGAAGCAACCCATTTTGGATTTGCTACCTTATTACCATTACTATCATATATTGGATTATATTTTTTTCCGATTTTAGAAACAGTATTTAATCCTTTACCGTAATAACCCCTTGATAATAATCTTATATATGATAATACCCCATATTCAATATTTTTGTACTTAACTAAATGGCCTTTGCTCATACCGCCATGAATGTTATTGGCTCTTAACATTCCTTTAGCTCGATAGCCTGATTCGATTTGAGCAATACTTAACGCAACAGCTGTATCAACATTTTTATAAATGTGTTTAGTATAATAAATAACTAGATTTTTAATATACCCAGCCTTAGCTGTACATGGTACCCTTTTAGAACTTACCTTCTTAGGGTTTTTTTCTGCAAAGTTGTAGAAATATTCGACTATCCCACGTTCAATACTATCAAATGTCTTTACCTTACCGTTGTCTAATATATAGCCTATGTTCGTTTCTTCGAAATCTAAATTCTTATTTGCCGCGTGTCTAGCTTTTAAATCATCTAGGATCACATCATGATTTATGCCAAACGTTTTAGAAAAGAATTTAATTTCATCGGCGTAAGAAGTTAGTAACTTATCGAACGGATCTTGTTCAACAGTTACTAAATCTTGTGGTCCGGAAAATTCAACCTCGTCGATCTCAGCACTAAAATCTTTAGCACTGACTAACAGATTGCTCATGTTATCTTGTAACGGTTCAGCAGCGAACTTTAATATTAATCCGTCTGCATGTATATTTGCTCCTACGGTAAGAACAAATATAATAAGTAGGATAACAGCGCAAACTATATGCTTCCATATTTTGTTTTTGGAAGCAGTTTTTGTTTCCATTTCTGGTCCTCCTCTTTCAGTCGAACGAGTCTATGATAGCAAAATGAGGGGTAAAAGTCAATGTAAAAAGGCCGTTTTTATTGTTAGTCATTATATATTTATCGCAAAAGAAAAAGAACCGTAAGGTTCTTATGCTTTAGCTATATATGTTAGCTCAGTTGGTAATATTAATTCTGTATTTTCTAATATAGTTGGACTCTTAACAGCAGTCTCAACAGATACATTATACTCTTGAGCTTTTCTATCTATTACATCTTTATTAGATCCATAACGATATAAGTCTTGCCATAAATCTTTATCACCATAAACATTTTCCGTAATTTCTACAAATGTTTTACCATTACATAAAGTATATGGAATATCTTCTACTTTTTCATCGTGGACTTCAATTACTTCTTCTTCTGGTTTTTGTGGAGTAACTTCTGAAGAAAGAATAGATTCTATTTCCTCAGCAATAGCATTAGACATACTAGTATCTTTTTCTATTGTATTTGGTTTAAACATCATATCTTTATTTTCGATAATTGATGGATAATCATTTTTCTTTTCTTCTAGAACTGCTTCTACTACTGGTGGTTTATCTTTCTTCTTTGGAACAAAGATAACTTCATCATCATGGTCAGCTTCTTTTAATCTTATATCCGATAGATCAATAAAGATCTTTTCTAGTTTTGTTGCTTCGTTTTGAATAGATACGAATAGGTTATCTATATCTTGTACTAATGGTCTTACTTTTTCTTGTTGTTCAGGAGTTAGTTTTGGAATAACTTCTGCCATCTCTTGCATTAACTCTTCATGAGTACATCTATTTAAAGGTATATTCAACTTAATCTTTTCATTTTTAACAAGAGTCATTAGTTTTTCTACTAAAGCTGCTCTTTCTTTACGATGATTCTCAACTATATTCCATTGTTCCGTATAGTCTTTTTTTAAACCCTCTAAATAAGTGTTTAATGAATTAATCGTTTTTTCAAATGAAAATCTATGGTTTTTAGTTTGTTCTGCTTTAGAAAAATCGACCATACAAATTACTTCCTATTCTGTAGTAATTATAACAAAGTGCCATTTCTTATTCAATGAATTGGGAAAAACTAGACATTTTCTAATGTTAAGAAGTAAATAGTTATAAACAAATAAAAAAACCAATATAGATTGGTTTATTACTTAAATGGCGCCCGATGTAGGACTCGAACCTACGACCTAACGGTTAACAGCCGTGCGCTCTACCGACTGAGCTAATCGGGCAAAAATAACTTACTTATTCATTATAACACTAATGCATGAAAAAACCAATCATAAAGATTGGTTTATTATCAAATGGCGCCCGATGTAGGACTCGAACCTACGACCTAACGGTTAACAGCCGTGCGCTCTACCGACTGAGCTAATCGGGCATCAATGGAGCGGGTGATGAGAATCGAACTCACGTTATCAGCTTGGAAGGCTGAAGCTCTACCATTAAACTACACCCGCATTGACAATTACCATTATATCTATTAATAATGATAATTGCAAGTTTTTTTGTAAATTATTTACTATTTTTTAATAAGAGATAATTGTACTCTTTTCTTTTCAAGGTCAATATCATCTACATAGCATTTAATTATATCTCCAACATTAACTATTTCATTTGGATCTTTAACGAATGATTTACTCATTTTAGATATATGAATTAAACCATCATCATGTAGACCAATATCTACGAAAGCCCCGAAAGATGCTACGTTACGTACAGTACCTTCTAGTTCCATGCCTACTTTTAAATCCTCTAAAGATAATACATCACTCTTTAGTATTGGAGCATCTAAAGTATCACGTGGATCTAAACCAGGATTTTTTAATTCTTTAATTATATCTTCAATAGTATATTGATCTGTTTCTAATTTATTAGATAACTCAGTTATATTAACTTTATCTAATGTATCTTTAAAAGATGTAGTGTTTATATCTTTTAAGTTTAAATTTAATAATGTTAATAACTTAGTAGTTGTTAGATAAGACTCTGGATGGATTCCTGTTTTATCTAATTCATTATCTCCATCTAATACTCTTAAGAAACCAATAGATTGTTCATATACTTTTGGAGATATACCTTTAATATTCTTTATTTCTTCTCGAGAAGTTATTTTATGTTCTTCTTTATATTTATATATATTATCTATAGTTGTTTTAGTTAAACCAGATACATATTTTAATATAGACTTAGATGCTGTATTAATATTAACACCTACTGAGTTAACTACTTTAGATGTAACAAAGTCTAATGCATCTCCTAGATTATGTTGATTAACATCATATTGGTATTCACCTACACCAATAGATTTAGGATCTATTTTAACTAATTCAGATAATGGATCTTGTAATCTTCTACCAATAGATACTGCACTTCTCTTTTCAACAGCTAAATCAGGAAATTCTTCAATAGCTAATTTAGAAGCACTATAAATAGATGCACCAGCTTCTGATGTAATTACATACTTACAATTTAAATTATTTTCTTTAATTAATTCAGCACAGAATTTTTCTGATTCACGTGAAGCAGTACCATTACCTATAGATATAATATCTACTTTATACTTCTCTATTAAGTTTTTAACAATTACTTTAGATTGTTCAATATTCTTTTCTTGATTACCATTTAAGAATGGTTTAATAACTATAGAGTCTAAGTATGTTCCATTTGGATCTACTACAGCTAACTTACAACCATTTACATAACCTGGGTCAAAACCTAATACAGTCATACCTTTAATTGGTCTTGTTAATAATAAATGTTCTAGATTAACAGAGAACGTTTCAATAGCTTTAGCTTCAGCTTTCTCTGTTATATCACTACGTATTTCTCTTTCTATACTAGGAAGTATTAATCTCTTTAATGAATCTTTTATACTATTACGTACTAATTCACATACATAAGAATCTTTATTCTTAATTAGTTTAGATTCTAAATAAGCTACAATAGCGTCATCTTCCATATCTATAGATACAGTTAATACTTTTTCATTTTCTCCTCTATTAATAGCTAATACACGATAATGTTTAATATATTTAACTGGTTCACTAAAGTCATAATACATTTCATATACTTTATTTTCATCATTAGCATCTTTTTTCTTTTTAGATTTTAATACGCCTGTAGTAAAGACATTATGTCTTATCCATTTTCTATAATAAGCATTATCACTAATCCATTCAGCTATAATATAACCTGCTCCTTCTAAAGCAGCATTAGTATCTTTAATAGTATCATTTAAGAATTTCTTAGCCATATCTTCTAAAGAACCTGTTGTTGGAAAAGACATTATCATCTTAGCTAAAGGCTCTAAACCAGCTTTAATAGCTTCACTAGCTTTAGTCTTCTTTTTCTCTTTATAAGGTCTATAAAGGTCTTCTACTTCCGTTAATTTAGTACAAGCCATTATTTGATCTTTTAATTCATCAGTTAATAAACCTTTTTCATCTATTAGTCTTATTACTTGTTCTTTTCTATCTAATAAATTATTGTAATAAGCATATAAATCACCGATAGCTTTAATTTGATTTTCATCTAAAGCTCCAGTAGCTTCTTTTCTATATCTAGCAATAAAAGGAATAGTAGCTCCTTCTTCTAATAAATTTAAAGTAGCTAATACTTGTTCTTTTTTTATTCCTAATTCATTTGTTAATTCATTTATAATTAAATCATTCAAATTGTTCACTCTCCATAGCACACCCTATTATTATACAATAAAAAAAGAGTACTTAGTACTCTTTTAACTTATTTTAGTAATTGTTTCTACTTCTTTATTCTTATTTTCATATTCAATAGTAATCTTATCATTTACTTTAATAAATGGTAAATTATCACTTAATTCAATAGATACTTTATACTTCTTACCTTGAGTATCAGTAATATAGTAGAATGTATTACCTTTAATAGATGCACTTGTTATAGTTTTAATAGTGATTTCTTCAGTAACTATGTTATCTGAAACTACTCCACCTTGACCATAACTATCTAAATAGTTTTGAGCAGCTGTTAAGATTCCTTTAGAAGAATCTGTTACTACTACCTTTTGATAGTCAGCTACATCAACGAATCCATACATCTTAACTAAACCAGCATCATCTTTTAAACTTACTAAGTAAGTAGCTTTACCATTTAAGTTAATTAATAATGGGAATGTTGAAGTATATTTCATTTGTTGTACTTGACCTTCAGCAGAAGCCATAGCACTAAATTCTTCAGCACCAGCTACAGTATAATAAGTAGTCTTACCAGTTCTCATATTAGATAAGATAAATCCTTGATTAGACTCATCTGTAGATACTGATGTAATACCAGTATATAGATAAATATCATCATTCATAGCTAAATAGTTACATCCTTCAGTAGTATTAACTACATTCTTTTGAGCAAATATACTATTTAAGAATCCACCTTTATATGTACCCCAGTCATCTACTTGTTCAATAATTAATGCAGCATTATATGCATTATCTACCCATTCAGGTACATCTTTTAAATCATATTTTTTAGACTCACCTGTAATTGGATTTAAAATAATAACACCAGTTACTCTAGTCTTAATACTAACACCAGTATAACCATAAGTAGGTACTATCCAATGAGGATTACCTTCATTATCAATTTCAAATCTTTCTTCTCCAAATATTTCAGTTGGATAAGTAAATCTTAGTTTTCTTTTTAGATTATCATTGAAGTATGCACTAGGCATATATTTTAAGCCTTTTTCTAGTTTAACTAATTCAGCAGCACCTGTTACAGAGTTAACTTTAATATAACCCTTAATACCTTCTCCTCTATTAGCTATCCATTTAATTAATCCATCATACTCAATTGGAGTAACTCTTAATATTTCATTATTATAGTTAATTTGAGTATATTGATTAGATACATAGTATTGTGAAACGAATTCACTAAATTGACCCATTACTCTATCACCTAATTTTTGAGATGAATCTTTATCTAGTAATGGTAATGCATTAAAGTCTACTTCTGCTATATCTTTAGCAAAATCTCCTGTTTCATCTACAGTAATTCTTTCTGAATAACTTCTAGCATTAAATAATGGAGATAAAATAAAGTTAACTATTAAAATACCAAATACAATAATAGTTATTGCCATGAAAGGTACTAATACTATTAAATCTCCTTTTGAAGCTTTTTCTTTCTTTCTTACTTTTATCTCAGTTTGAGATAATGTTCCATATTGAGCTAATCCTGCCATTGTTCCATATATAGCTAAATTGATAATTATAAATGCCCAGAAACCTATTGAAGTTGGATTAATAGCTGGTAATGTAAAATAATAACCAATAAGGATTAAAATAATCTCAATAATAATTGGAATTATAATCTTTTTGTTCATAATATCACCCATCTAAATTATAGCATATTTCTCGATAAAATGATATGATAACCTTGGTGATGCGTATGTTTAAAAATACGTTAGATAATAAGAGATATTATACTTTAAATTACTATTATAAAAAGAGATATAATTCTAAGGTATTTAAAGTAGCACTTAATGGTGGTTTTACTTGTCCTAATAAAGATGGTAAAAAAGGAACTGGTGGATGTATTTATTGTAGTCCATCAGGATCCGGAGACTTTGCTGGTAATATTTGTGAAGATATCGTAACTCAATTTAAAAGCATAAGAGACATGATGTTAAAGAAATGGCCTGATGCTAAATACATTGGTTATTTTCAAGCTAATTCTAATACATATGATAACGTAGATAAACTAAAAAGTATTTATGAACCAATCTTAAGACAAGAAAATGTAGTTGGTTTAAATATAGCTACTCGTTCAGATTGTTTTAATCAGGACATATATGATTATTTAGATGATTTAAATAAAAGAACGGATTTAGTTATTGAATTAGGTCTTCAATCTAGCAAAGAAGAAACAATTGAATTTATTAATCGAAAAGAAACTAAAGAAGAGTTTGAAGAATGTATTAAAGAATTAAATAAAAGAAACATTAAGTATGTAATACATATTATTAATGGTTTACCTGGTGAAACTAAAGAAGATATGATTAATACAGCTAAGTATGTTAATTCATTAAAACCATTTGGTATTAAAATACATATGTTACATGTTATTAAGAATACTAAGTTAGGTGATATGTACTTAGATAAACCCTTTCATTTATTAACAAAAGAAGAATATATAGATATAGTTATTAACCAACTAGAGGTATTAGATGAAAATATTGTTATTAATCGTATTACAGGTGATCCAGTTAAAGAAGATTTAATTGAACCACATTGGCTAATTAAAAAAGTATGTGTCTTAAATGATATAGATAAAGAAATGGTTAAAAGAGATACTTATCAAGGAATAAAAGCAAATAAAAAAGGAGATTAATCTCCTTTTTATATTTGTGCTGGATCAATACCCTCTTGCATTAACCAATCTTTAAATCTAGTTTTAAAATCATCAATAGCTTTTACTTTAGCATCATCATATATAACATGGGTATTCTTCATAGCTAAATAGAAATGTTTTAAAGTAACTACCGGTGAATTCTCAAATACTGCATATGAGAAGGCACTAGATACGATAGTTAAACATATATCTGGGTATCTATTTTGAACTTCATATATTCTTTTGAATTCAGAAGTATGATCTACTATCCAATCATATAATCTTTCTTGTTGGAATTCTGTATATTTTATTTCTACACCCATTTGTTTAACAAATTTAGGAACAGTTCCAAGTAAGATTTGTATTACCGCTGGTTTTTCAGCTTCTGCAATATTTATTTTAATGAAACGTCTTACGAAGGCTCTATCTCTTAAGATATATGATTCATATTCTTGGTCAGTTGTAGCACCTATCATTAAGATACGACCACGGTCTAAGTATGGTTTTAACATGTTAGCAAAGTCAACATCTACTGAACCACCATTCTTAGCTACTAATAAGTGTACTTCGTCGATAAATAGAATTGTTTTTTCAACCATATCTATTTCATCAATTAATAATTGTAATTTAGATACTTCAGTACCATTAACATTAGTCTTACCTAATAAAGCTGGTAAATTAATTTTAATAATTCTCCAACCTTGAATAGCGTTAGGTACTTGATTTAATTGAATACGATATGCTAATCCTTCTACGATAGCTGTTTTACCTATACCTGGTTTACCAACTAAGATAGCACTCTTATCTGGTGTAACTAGAGCTAATATCATTTGATTTATTTCTTGATCTCTAGCTATAGCTGGATTAGTAACATAGTGTTTATCTGTTAAGATTTCACCATACATTTTAATAATGCTAGGTTTTTCATCTGCAACTGGTGTTGATGGAGCTGGAGCTGGAGCAGGTTGTGCTGGAGCTACTGGTTCATCACCTAACACTTCTAATTCTTCGTCTTCAATTGGTGTATTTGTAACGTTTGTTTCATTCATATTAATCACCTACATAAGATTATAACATTGTTCTGGCCTTTATTAAAGAAAAACTAACGATTTTAATTTCCCTCGACAGCCAGTAATCTACCTGTTGTACCTCCTTCGGAAGTATAACAGTCTACCGATATAAACATACATTTCTTATCTATATGTTTAATACTGGCTTTTAAAGTATCTAACTTCTCTGTTGGAGTTAAACACATAATAACATTTTTATTTAAAATACTAATACCATTAGTAGAAGATATTATTGAATAACCAATATTTAAATCATCTTTTAAGAATTCTTCTACGGCATTATTATTTCTAGTTCTTATAAAACATAATTTGCTATTAGCAGATCCTAATACGATACGTCTAGATATTAAAGTATCTAGTTTTAAATATAATAAAGCGATAATTGTTTTATCAATACCAAAGGTAAGAGCACCTGCTCCAATAATAATTGAATTTAATATCATTGAGAAATAACTATGTGGTTGTTTAATATACTTTTGAAGAATCATAATAATACTATCCATACCACCAGTATCAAAACCAGCATAGTATATTAATCCCCCACCAAAACCACCAATTAATGACCAAGTAATAATACCTGTTGCTATATTATCTATTTGGAAGTTTAATCTTGCAGCTAATGGAGCTGTAATAGCAACCATTAAGGCATAAGTTATATAACCTATAGCAGTACCTATAGTTCTTTTATAACCACACAATATTAGAGCTAAAATGGCAAAGCCAAAAGTTCCAATATTAAGTAATAAAGTTGGATCAATATCATATGTTCTACCAATAATAATTGATACACCACCTATACCACCTTTAACGATGTTATTAGGTAAAATATAACAATTATATGCCATGGCAGACAAAAAAGCACCAAATAATAATATGATGCCTCGATTAATGTAATGATGTTTACTAAATTGTTCGGCAACCCATTTCATTCCCTATTCACCTACTATAAGTATAATATAGACAATAAAAAAACTCAACTAATGTTGAGTTTTATTTATTTCTTTAATTATTCAATAATTTCAGAAACTACACCAGAACCAACTGTTCTACCACCTTCACGGATAGAGAACTTAGTTCCTTGTTCAATAGCTACTGTTGAAATTAGATCAACTGTAATATCTACGTTATCACCAGGCATAACCATTTCAAC
>JAEEGL016632620.1_pt1 | contig 12128 bp, 7 predicted proteins | sample 9134231 | NCBI WGS metagenome assembly JAEEGL01 (sample SAMN16246548, study PRJNA631951) | gut metagenome | biome: gut microbiome; feature: rumen; material: fiber-attached | host: Bos | place: Iran: Karaj | collected 2018-10
TCTCCAACGGACTCGGCCTCTACATCGACGACTACGTGGCGGCGGTCAAGGAGGCGGGCAACGTGTGGGCGGCGATGGTGATCGACATCAACGCCGAGTCGGGGCTCTTCCCACTCTTTCCCGAACACGCGCCCTTCTTCCACGACGGGAAGACGGACATGCTACACCCAAGTACGGCCGGCCACCGCCGGATCGCCGACGCGATTGAACGCCATCTTGGCCAGAGGGCGTGACCGATATTTCGTGTAATGCCCGTGACTATCGACTTGACAGTCCATCCACTAATCTCTCGCATTCTCCGTGACATCATCTACACTTGTCTCGGGCTGGGATTCGTTTTGTTCTTTGTCCACGAACATGTGACTTGCGACGTGTCTGGCATTCTGGGCGATGCCCAAATAGTGCTCTTTGCTGTCTCCGCCCTGCTGTCGCTCGCGACTCGACGATTTGGGTGGTTTATCGTCGCCGTTCTCCTGGGCTTTATTGTGCCTGCTGTCACACACTAAGGCATCACTTGAATCTTCCCACGTCAAACCACCGCAAACTGGCACATCCAGTCGAAGAAGGTGGACAGGAAGCCCTTGGCCGACCAGGTGATGACTGACATGCCACAATGCTCGGAACTGTCGTCGGAACTTCGGCTAGGCCTGACACTTGGGACACTAGTCTCTTGCCGCTGTAAGCCTTTGGGCCAAGTCATCAAGGTCGTTCTGTGTCACCAACCACAGTTGTTCGACATCTGTTCTGAGGTAGTCGTGGACGAGAATGTTTCGCATGGCCTGTATCTGTCTCCAAGGCACCTCGGGATGCGCACCTTTGAATGCATCGGTGATGCATCGCGTCGCTTCGCCTATCACCATGATGTTGTAGGCAACCGCATCTTGAACGGCGGGGTTTCCAACGAAAGCGGCTTGATCCATTCCCTCGACAAAGTCCTTGATGCGCGCTATGGCGTCCAACACATGTTGGATACGGTCGGTGTCGGACATCATACGGCAACCAAATCCTTTTGAATGTTCTCGGCAAAATGGGGATTGGAGGAAAGGGAACGGAGCGGAACGACATCGACTCCGCATCCGAACATGTCCTCCAAATCCACCATGAGGCCTGCACGATTCATGAGCGATGCCTTCGGCTCGAACTCCGCGAGGAAGTCAATGTCGCTTTCGGGTGTTTCCTCCTTGCGGGCGCAAGACCCGAAAACGAAGAGCCGCACCGCCCGGTTCTTTCGGGCAATTGCCAGCACTTCATTTCGTCGAGACAATACTTCATCGAGTTTGCACATAACAGGAAAATTGTATCAGAACTTTGTCGGAAACGCAATTATCAATTCTCATTACGTATTGATGGGGACTTTTTGAGTGTCGATGACTGAGATGTGCCGGCGCCGTACACTAAGACATCAACAGATCCTTTATTCTCCAAACCACCGACTCTGGCCTAGGCCAGTTTTCCATGGTTGGAGGGAACAGATGCGTTGTCTGAATGCTTCTTGTGATAAAATTGTCCCATGTTCAGGAGTCAGACAAAAAACTACGCATTACCCGCCGTGATGATAACCGCTATTGTCATGGCGGCAGGTTGCGGCCGCGATGGACGCGAATCGCCGGCTGCGGCCACGGCAAGCGCGACACTCCCCGAAGAGTCGAAAGTCGAAGGTCAGAAGTCGAAAGTCGAAAGTCTGATGTCGAAAGTCGAAGGGCAAATGTCGAAAGTCGAGGAGGACAAAGTGGAAGTCGGTGTCGCCGTCAAGGGCTGTGGTGGTGCAGTCTTCACCGTGCCGCCGCAGAACCGCACGGTCTGGGCGAACATCCAATGGGTCGTCGGCGGCGAGACGAATACGGCCTACCGCCATCTGCACCTCTTCGGCGACGGCAGGGAGCGGCGCTACTTCTTCGACGGCGCGGCACCCGTCCGCTGGAACGCCAACTACCCCGCCCCGAACATGGCCGACAAATGGAATGGCACGATCACCTCCCTTCGCGTCCTGAATGACAAGACCAAGGAGGAAATTCCCGTCCGCGACTTGAGAATCGTCGCGGACAAACCAGCACTTCCGCCCGAACTGATCCTCTCGCATGCGAAGTCGCCGATGAAGCTCGACCGCGCAGGACGCCCCGTGGACATCGAGGTCGGCGTCTTCAACGCGGGGACCGTCGCCGCAACCGGCGTGATGGTGCGCGTCGAAGGGCTGCCAGAGGACGTCCGCGTCACCAACTCGGAGAAGGCTTTCCGCCTCCTCGGCCTCGGCGGCGGCGACTCGGTGCTGTACCGCGCGACCATCGTCGCGGACAATCCGTGCGCCTTCACGGCGCGCGTTGTCTTCTCCAGTGGCAACGCGCCCACTGCCGTCGCGGAGGTGCCCGTCCAAATCGGGCCGTCGCTCGGGCTCCCGCAGAACCTCCCCTACATTCCCGAGCCGAAGCCGATCCAGACCGCCCCATGCGAAGTCGGCGCCTTCTACTTCCCGGACTGGTCGCGCGCTCACCACTGGCTCAAGGTCTGGCGCACCGCGCCGGAACGACGCCCCGCCCTCGGCTGGTACTCCAACGACGAGGCCGAAGTCCTCGACTGGCAGATCAAGTGGGCCGTTGAAAACGGCATCTCGTTCTACCTCGTCGACTGGTACGGCAAGGACTGGCACTTCGAAAAGGCCCTCGCCGGATCGAAGTTCGCCAAGTACATCAAGTTCGCGAACATGTGGTGCAACCACATCCCGCCGCCGCTCTGCGACGAGGCGCACTGGACGAATATCATCCAGCGCTGCCTCGACAAGGACTTCAAGCACCCTTCCTACAAGTACGTCGACGGCATGCCCTACTTCAGCGTCTGGAGTGGCGACCGTCTGGAACGCGACAACGGTCCCGGCGGCTGCAAACGGATGCTCGACAAGGCGCGGCAGATGGCGCGCGACGCCGGCTACAAGGGTATCTACTTCCAAGGCCAGTGCCTGGGCTACTCGGTTGATGTCAAGCGCGTGGCCGACTACGGCTTCGACGAGACGACGACCTACCACTATATCGAGGTGCCGGCGGGGCCCGACGGCGTCATCCCCTGGGTGCGCGAATACGACGATGTCGTCGCGGCGAGTCCCGCCTACTGGCGCGCCATGCGCGACGCAAGTCCCGCCACATTTCTGCCAAACCTTACGACCGGCTACTGGGACTACCCGTGGAACGACGGGCCGATCGAAGTCCACCACCGTTCGATCGAGGCCTTTCGCCGCCTCTGCCGCGAGGCGCGGCGCTACGCCGAGGAGACGGGGGTGGAGCGCGTCTGTCTGGGGCCGCTCAACGAATGGGGCGAAGGCTCCTACGCTGAACCCAACGGCGAGTTCGGTTTCGGGATGTTCGAGGCCGTCCGCGACACCTTCGGCGTAAAGCCCGCCGAAGGTTGGCCGCTCAACTACATGCCCGCCGACATCGGCCGCGGTCCCTATTCCGTAGAGGACGAGGATGGAGGCCCCGTCAAACCCTTCAACGGTCTTCGCTGGCGCTAGGTCCGGGACGTAAGCAAGCGATTCGTCCTTGCGCTACTGCATGAAGAGGATGAGGGCGTCGCGACCAGAGTACTCGAAGCAACCGATGTCGGGGCGGGAGCCGAAGATGCGCGGGTTGCCGTCCAGATCGAGGGCGCTTGCGTCCATCCAGTCGCGTGTCAGGCCCTTGTTGCGGCAGGGAGTGCCCTTGCCGAGGCTGTAGTCGGACTTCGCAGGATCGCGGAAGCGCGGGTCTTCGGTCACCGTGCGGTCGCCTGCCTGGTAGGCGACGGCGGTGCAGTTGTTCGACCATGCGACGGATTCGGCCGTCGTCGAGACGAACCAGTCGGCGCCGCCAGGGTAGTCGGCTGCGGGAGTCGACTTGAAATAGTTGTCGCGGATGATGCAGTTGACGACGGCTGCGGCGCCGCCGGCCGTCGTGCCGGAGCAGTAGACCGCAGGGGTGGCACCGCAGGTGTTGCTGACAATCGTGCAGTTTTCCAATCGGGCGTTGCCCGTGACATAGACGACGCCGTTCTTGCTGCCGTTTCGGACGGTGTTCCGGTGGATCAGCGAGTTGCTGACCCGCGCGTTGCCCGACATGTGGACCGCCAGCCCCGCGCCGTCTTGTGCCGCGCTTGTGCCGACGACGACGCCCCGGTCGAAGAGACCGTTGGCGATTGTCAGGCCGATGCCGGAGCCGACCGAGTAGTATCCGTTCGAGACGACGCAGTCGCGGACCGTTCCGCCGGCAACTGTGATGTTGAGGGCGTGGGTGGCCTTCAGCCGATTGTCGATGACGAGGCCCTCGACGATGGCGTCGGCATGGCCGACGGTGAAGAAGATGTCCAAGGCTTCTTCGTAGCGCTTGATCTGCGGCCGTTCCGCGAGCCCCGGCGCGGCGTGGATGGTGACGGCCTTGTCGATGAGTATCTTCCGGTAGGCGCGATGGTTGCCCCCGAAGACGACGATCTCGGCGCCGTCAAGCGCCGCGTCGATGGCCTCGTTGATGTTCGTCGCCGCAGTCTGCAGGGTGTTGTATGGGAAGGCGCAGTCCGGGTTGGAGGTCACGAGGAAGATCGTATGCGGGTAGATCGTGACGGCGTTTTCCTTCGTGATGTCAAAGAGGACGTCGTCGCCATCCTTGACCTTGAGGCCGATGGTGTAGCGTCCTTCGGGGAAGGTCTCGGTGACGGACGGCCCCGTGGCGTCGGTCTCGCCGTCGCCGTCGAGATCCCAGAGGCACTGTACTCCGGCGGGAGGGGTGCCGCCGGAGAAGACGGCGGTGAGGACGACATTTGTCGCGCCCATTGCGGAGGCCGGATCGGCGGAGATGTCGCATGTCAGTTGGGTCATGTCGGCCTCGAAGCAGCCGATGTCGGGGGCGTCGCCTTGGAGACGGGCATTGCCGAAGAGGTCGATGGCGTTCGCCATCCAGGGCTGCGCAACGCCCTTGTTCACGCAGGGGGAGCCGCTTGCAAAGGTGAAGGTGTTCCTGCCGTTCACGCTGATGAATTCCGGGGCCTCCGTCACCGTGGCGTCGCCCTCGTTGTGGGCGGTCGGGGTGCAGTTGTTGGAGAAGAGGGCGTTGCCGTCCGAGTCGTACCAGTCGGGGTGGCCGGTTGTGTCGGCGGGTGCGGTGTTGTCGCGGATGATGTTGTTGCGGACGATGGCCGCGCCCGCCATGTAGATGCCGCCGCCGATGGTCGCCTTGTTGTTGACGATGGTGCAGCTCTCGACGGTGCAGTCGTCCGCCGCGTAGATTGTGCCTTTGGCCGGATTGGACGTCGAGGTGGACTTGTGGTTGGCGTCGCAGACGAGGCAGTTGCGCAGCGTGGCGCCGCCCTGGATGAGGTAGACACTGCCGCCGTCGCCTTTGCTTGTCGTGTAGTTGTTGGAGATGACGCAGTGGGTGACGAGGCCGGCACGGGCATAGACGCCCACGCCCGAGCCGGCGGTGTACTGGCCCGACCGGATGACGCAGTTGCTGACAATCGCGTTCTCGTAGAGGCCGACCACCGTTGGGCTGCCGGGACCGATGGCCATGTCGTGGAGAAGGATGCCGGAGCGGTAGAGGCGGAAGGGCGCGACGGAGCCGCCGTTGTACTGGACGCAGGTCCCCGTCGCGTTGGCGTCAATGCGGTTGTTGCCGGTACTGGAGCCGGCCTGGTACCTGACGCTGTTATTCTCGGTGCCGGTGCCGCCGATCTCGACGTCGTGGCAGACGCGGACGCTGGCCGAGACCTGGTAATAGGCGTTGGTGAGCTGGACTTTGCATCCGTCCACGGCGGCGTCAACGGCCTCATTGACCGTGTGCGCGGCGGTCTCCCAGGTCGCGTAGGGGAAGGCGGGGGAGGGGCTGCTCGGCCAGGCAAAGATTTCGCGCGGCGCGACATAGACGAGATCGGGGATGGCGCGGGTCACGGTCTGGCCGCCGGAGGTCGCACGGATGGTGACGGCGTGACGGCCGGGAGTCGTCCAGATGCCGTTCGCGACTGGGCCTGACGCATCAAAGATGCCGTCGCCGTCGAGATCCCAGTCGAAGGTCACGGTGGCGTCCGGGGCGTTCTCGGCCTTCGCGACGAGGGGTGTCTCCAGACGGCCGCAGACGGAGTTGGTGAGCGGGTAGCAACCGACGTCGAAGGAGCCGTCGCGCGGGGATTGGAAGCACCCCGCATCGGAGCCGTCGGCGCAGAGACCCCAGGCCGGGGAGCGGCGCGTGACGGTGAAGTCGCCGTTTGCGAGATCTGTGAAGCCGGGGGCGACATTGGTGACGCAGTTGTCAAAGGTGAAATAAGCGGGGCGGTTCGGCGTCGCCATGTGCGAAATCACGGTGTCGCGGAAGACGCGGAGGCCTTGCGTGTTGACGCTCAACCTGAGGAACGCGTCATCCGTCCCGCCGGCGGTTTCGTCTGAGAACTTCGTATTGCCGCCGATCAGGCAGCCTTCGACGACAAGCTTGAAGTCTGAGTTCGCGATATAGAGGCCGCCGCAGGTCGCGGCTCCCTCGCCGCCCGAGTTGCGGACGATTGTGCAGTGACGGAGGATGGCGGGCTTTTTGTGTGTGGTGTCGGAGAAGTTGACCGTAACACCGCCGCTTGTGCCGGCGAAACCTGTCGAGTTGTCGGCGATGAGGCAGTCCTCCAGAAGGAAAGGGCCGCCTTGGACAAGGATGCCCACGCCGCTGCCGCCACCGCTGCCGTTCCAGTTGTTGGTGATGACGGACCCAACGATACTGCCGGCGGAAGCACGGATCCCGATACCGTTGGCCACGGTTGAGTTGTTGCCGGAGATGTCGCAGCGGAGCAGGTTGCCTTTGGTGATGGTCACGGCGCCGGCCCCGTTGTAGCCATAGAAGCGCATGTCGGCGGCGATGACGTTGTCATTGTTGAGAGTGGTCTTTTTCCCCGACCGGATCGTGGCAGCCATACCCTGTCCGCGGAGGACGACAGCCGTCGTGATGGATAGGTCGGCCGAGCCGGCGAAGGTGCCCGCGCCGACGGAGATCGTGTCGCCGTTCGAGGCGACAGTGACGGCCTTCTCGATGGTCTTGTAGGGCGTCGCGGGGTTCGTGCCGTCGGCGGTCGAGTCGCTGCCGTCCGTCGCGACATAGTAGGTTCTGCCGAAGACGGCGGTGACGGCCGTGTCGTTGGTAATGGGCAGGACGAGCGGGTTGTCTAGGCGGAGGGACGGGTGGATACCGTCCCAGCGCGTAAAGGTGTAGCCGTTTTCGGGTGTGGCCGTAATCGTGACGGCGGTGCCTTCGGGATAGGTGCCGCCGGCTGCGGTCACGGAACCCTTGGAGGCGTCGGCGGAAGCGACGGTCAGCGTGTAGTCCGCGCGGGCGGCGAAGGCGCACGTCAGCACAAGAGTCGCGAAGGGAAGGGTATGGTGGGCAGTCATCTTTCTCCTTGTAGGGCTGGTTGATATTTTCATCATTTAACACTATATCCCGTTTGTTGTCAACACATTTTCGGCTCGGCGCGAGCAGACGGCAGGGCAGCCTCGATTATGCATGTGATATAATGTAATGAATGAACAAAGAACTAAATACTCGTCAGGCGGAGATCGACATGGTCTCGGCGCCGGATTTCGTCAGCTACTGGCAGTCGGGGCTTGAAGCCAGCCCTGCGCAAATAACCACCCTCTGCCGTCGTCTTCCGGCGCTGGGAAGGCTGGAGGATGCCTTCGAGAAAGTCTTTAGCGAGGCGAGGGAGACTGTCGTCGACGATATCGACCATCCTGCTGTCTGGTTCGTCTACAACATGGGGCTCATCATCAAAACACCGAAGACACTGTTCTCGATCGACCTCCATCACCGCCGCGCCGAGGAATTTGCCCCGTTGCTTGACTTCGCCCTCATCACGCACAACCACAACGACCACTACACCGAACCATTCAAGTTTGCGATGGACCGCAAGGAACACAAGACGGTCGTCAACAACTTCTTCGACAACTACGGTACCCGCAACTGGGACAAGGAGGGCGGCTACACCCGCGCCCGGTCGAAGAAGTTCAAATTCGCCGACGTCATCGTTGTTACAGGCGTCTGCGACCACAACGGTTACCTGAAAAACTACACGACCACGTTCGAGGTCCGCATCGGCAACTTCACCATTTTCCATTCAGGCGACTGCTCCAACCACGCAAAGCTACGCCCGTCTCGCCGTCCCGACCTGTGGATGCTCCATCCTCGCTGCGGGATGGATGCGGCGCGCGCCTGCGTCGAGGCCGTCCAGCCGAAAACAGCCGTCGTCGCGCATCTTCAGGAGATGGGCCATCCCATCGGCCAGGCGCGTTGGACGTATCAGGACGGACTTGACGAAGTCGCAAAAATCGAGGCCGCCGGCTTCCACGCCATCATGCCGCTCTGGGGCGACCGTCTCGCCTAAGTGCGGAACCGAGGCTGCCTCCTTGGAGTCCTGAAATGACTGGCACACTCAACATCAGCTGTAGCGCCGACAAGGCGGATTGCGTTTATCGGGCGGGGGAAACGGCCACGCTTTTTCTCTCCGCGTCATTAGCCGACGGTACGATGGCGCACGAGGGCGTCGTCCACATCAGGATCGACAACTACGGCTCCGCCGTGGCGGAGGAGCGAGATGTGGACTTGGCCACGGAAAACCCCGTCAAGTTGACCGCTACGCGGGCGACTCCCGGGTTCGTACGCGTTATAGTGTCGTCGCGGAAAACGGGAATGGAGGTCGCCCACAACGCCGGCAATCCAGTGGGGACATATGTTTTCGGCGTTGCCTTTTCACCCGACGAAATCCGCCCCGGCACACCGTATCCCGACGACTTCATGGATTTCTGGACGGACGCCATCCGCAAGCTCGACGAGACAGTCCCCGCCGATCCGCAGATGGAGCTGGTGCCCGAGCGGTCGGCTGGTCCGTGCAACTACTGGCGGGTCAGCTTCGCCACATGCGGCGGGCGCCGCGTTTACGGCTGGCTTTCCGAACCGAAGGCTGAAGGCAGCCACCCCGTTCGCATCAACGTTCCCGGCGCGGGCATTGGCGCCTGCTGCACTGGGGAGGACGCGAACCGCATCACGCTCACGATGAACGTCCACAGCTACCGCCAGCCGGAAGGCGATACGCCGGAGGCGGCGGCTGAGCGCCAGCGGCTCTACGAGGAGCAGGACGAGAAATACGCAAAGCCCAACGGCGTCCCGCGCTACTGCCAGGCCGGCATCCACAAGAGCCGCGAAGACTACTTCTTCTACGCTTCAATCCTCGGGATCAACCGCGCCGTCAACTGGCTTGCGGCGCGTCCGGGATGCGATCTCTCCGCCTTCGACTACGCCGGAACTTCGCAGGGGGGTGGCTTCGGCCTGATGTTGACGGCGCTCAACCGCCACATCACCCGCAGCTGCATCTTCGTTCCGGCAATCACGGACTTGCTGAGTTCCAAGGTGGAGGGGCGCCTGAGCGGCTGGCCGCAGATCATCGAAAACCAAGCGCCGGAGAACCGCGGGGCGGCCGAAAAATGGGCGCCGTACTTCTGCGGGTCCAACTTCGCGCGGCAGATCAGGTGTCCCATTCGGTTCGTCGTGGGATTCTGCGACATGGCCTGCGCCCCGCACGCAGTCTACAGTGCCTACAATGTCTGCCCGTCGTCCGACAAGGCCATCTTCCACGGTGTCGGCATGGGGCACGGCGTGTTCGGCCACTTCTACACCGAACTCGACCAGTGGCTGTCTGGTGAGCCTTCTGCGTGAATCGTGGTACAATTGCACATGTCGCCGTGCAGCAACCGTTGTCCAGTTAAAGGACGGTAGCATGGAAACCGTACGCAAACAGCGAAACTACTCTGACACCACATGGTGGGATCCGCATGTCGAGAACATTGCGGATACGGACACCTACCTTAGGCGCAAGTTTCGGCAGGATGTGACGGACAAGGCGACCGGCCTCAGTCAGGAGGCGTTGCATGCACGCCTCACTGAAATTGTCGCCGCCGGCAAGGTTTCGGGCGAAGATTGGCGCGTTACAAAGGCGAAGTGCTTCGCCGCGCAGGCGCTTGAGCAGTCAATCGACGTCTCTCCCCTCGACTGGTTCCCCGCCATGTCCGTCTGGGACAGGCAGTCTTTGCCAATTCGGCGGATAATGCGTACAAAGGCGGCTGAGGTCAATGCCGAAAGACTCGTCCCTGAAGTCGTTAGGGAGTGGCAGGGCGGCAATGAGGACGGGCGGTGGCTCATGTGGCAGGACTTCGACCACTCCGTCCCCGACTGGCGCGTGATTCTTTCGCTCGGGTTTACGGGAATGAAGGCCAGACTAATGCAGAATGGGGAACGGGGAATGGGGAATGGGGAACGGGGAATGGGGAATGGGGAACGGGGCGACCCATTCTACGACGGTCTAGAGATCGCCATGGACGCAGTTCTTGCTGCCATCGACAGATTCATTGCGCAAGGTAAGAAGAACCTGGAGAAATTCACTCGTCACTCGTCACTCGTCACTCGTCACTGCGATTTGAGACGCGAGCAACGCTTCGCGTCTCAAATCGCCTGTCTTGAGCGGCTGCGAAGCGGCGCGCCGCAGACGGCCTACGAAATGATGATGTTCGTGTGGCTCTACTTCTTCTTCTCCGAGCATCTCGAAGGGATCCAGTGCCGTTCGCTTACCGAACTCGACGTCTTCCTCACGCCCTACTACGAGGCCGACCTCGCCGCCGGGCGCACGACTGAGGCCGAATTCCGCGAACAGATCAGGCACTTCCTCTGGCAGTGGGGCTCGGCGGCTAACTACTATGCGCAGCCAATTGGCTTCGGCGGTACGCGGAATGACGGCACAAGCGCGTTCGGCGAAGTCTCCCGCATCATTCTCGACATCGCCGACGAACTCAACCTGACCTCGCCGAAATTCATCGTCAAGGTGGCGGACAACACCCCCGATTGGGCCTGGCGAAAGCTGCTGGACATGGCGCGCCGCCGCCGTTCCGTCGCCTTCCTCGGAGAGGAGTCAGCCGCGAAGGCCCTCAAACGGTGGAAGGGCGCCAGCGACGAGGATTGCCGGAAAATGGCCGTCCGCGGTTGCTACGAATTCGGTCTTTGCGACAGCCTGAACACGACGGACGCGGCCAACCTGAACCTTCTCATGCCCGTGGTGCGGATGTTGCAGGAGGCGTGTGCCGCGCGCGGGGACGCGACAAATGCACAATGCACAATGCAGAATGCACAATGCACAATGCAGAATGAGGGAGGAACGGGCTTCCGCGCGACTGCGGACGCGCAGGAGCGCGTCCCTCCCGTGGCTTCAACTTTTGAGGTCTTCCTGGCGGAATACCTGCGTCGTTTGACCGACATCACGGTGCAGAGCCGCGCGATCGTCTGCGAGCTGGAAAAAGTCCTTGCGGAAGTCAATCCTGCGAATCTGATGACGCTTGCGACCGATCACGCCCTGCGAACCCGCAAGGATGGTTTCGCGGACGGCTGTCCGCGCGGCAACGACACCACTATCCGCGCCCTTGGTCTTGGCAGCGCGGTCGACGCGCTACTGGCCGTAAAGGAGCTTGTCTACGAACGCGGGGAACTCACCCTCGCCGACCTCGGTGACATCATGGCTGCCAACTGGGCGGGACACGACGACCTGCGCCAGCGCATGAGGCGGTCCAAGCGCAAGTGGGGAAACAACGACCCGGAGGCAAATGCGCTGGGAGCAAAGATCATCGATGCCTTCGCGTCGAACATGAACGGCTTCCCCAATTCGCGAGGCGGCCTTTTCCTGGCAAGCGGGCATTCGTCGCGGCGGTTCATTGAACTGGGAAAAATCACGCCGGCAACGCCCGACGGCCGACTCGCCGGAGAGGAACTCTCGAAGAACCTGTCGCCAACGATGGGGGCCGACACCGAGGGCGCGACCGCTCTCGTATCGACGCTCGCCTCTTCTTCGACGGAGAAGCTGCCAAGCGACTATCCCCTCGACGTGTTGCTGCATCCTTCCGTTTGCAAAGGGGAGGAAGGGCTTGAAGCCATGCGCGCGCTTGTGCGCGTCTACCACCGCAATGGCGGCGGCGTGATCCAGTTTACCGTTTTCAGCGCGGACGAGCTGCACGACGCCCAGGCGCACCCCGAGAAGTACGAAAGCCTGCAGGTGCGCATCTGCGGCTGGAACGTCCGTTGGAACGACATGTGCAAGGCGGAGCA
>JAEEGL016814799.1_pt1 | contig 12128 bp, 8 predicted proteins | sample 9134231 | NCBI WGS metagenome assembly JAEEGL01 (sample SAMN16246548, study PRJNA631951) | gut metagenome | biome: gut microbiome; feature: rumen; material: fiber-attached | host: Bos | place: Iran: Karaj | collected 2018-10
AGTGTTGAACACATCGTGATGAACGATATATCCGGCCCCTTCCAATTCCATGATAATCCTGGTCATCGTCCTTCCTCGATCATGATTAACGAGGTTTTTCACATTTTCCAAGAGAATGTACCTGGGACGTTTCACATTGACGATGTCCATGATTCGGAAGAACATCTGTCCTCTGTCTTCATTAAACCCAGCCTGTTCACCCATTGAACTGAACGTCTGACAGGGGAAGCCACCTGATAATAAATCAAAATCAGGTAACGACTTTATCTTTTCTTCATCCGATGTAAATAGGATTATGTCTCCTATTTGCAGTTCTTTATTAGTATCGTAATTGGCTTGATATGTCGCAATGGCTTTGGCATCAATTTCGGAATAACCAATCGTTGATATGAGACAACCAAGGTCCCGTCCGACTAAATCCATAGCCCGACGAAAACCACCAATACCAGAGAATAATTCTAAATGCTTCATTGTCTCAAAAAATACATAATACCTTCGCCAATCGCTTGGGCCAATTTAACAGGAACAGCATTGCCGACTTGAGCATACCAGGCGTTTTGCGCCCCCATGAGCACATAATCGTCAGGGAATGTTTGTATCCTTGCAGCTTCACGCGGACTCAAGCCACGAGCTTCCCATGGATGGATGTACATATTGCAATCAAATTTCATATGAGATGTAATTGTCTTGCAAATTTGATTCTCCATCAACTTGAAATACTTGTCTTTAAATATCCCGTTTCTACGTTTATATGGCATGATATCAGCAATTGACTCATGGAGTGAATTCGCTCCTTGAGGCAACCTTCGATAGATTTCGATATCCCTCTCGTTGTTATATCGGTTCTTGTGATTATATAACTTAGTAATATTCCTATCACCATTGATGAACCGATAAAACTCATTATGTACATAATCGAAATCCCTTACGGTAAACCCAGAGACCTCGTTCTCAATATTCGCCTGCCCTTTTACTGTCTTTGCTCCAAGATGAGGTAAACCTTCAAGAGCATCGCGCAGCAGGAATGGAGATCTTCTGTGCTCCATAATTTTATTGAAGATAGCATGAGGGTCAATGCCGATACGGTTGCCTATCAATATAAAACGCTCACGATTTTGTGGAACGCCAAAATCTTGCGCTTTTAATACCGCAAAGTCATACTCGTATTCCTCGCCAAGAAAAACGCTAAAGTCATGAATAATCTCATCTACTTTGTTCATCATGCCTTTAACATTCTCCATGATGAAAAATTTCGGCTTGATGTGCCCAAGAAAGATAAGGAATTGCTTATACAATCCATTGCGGGGATCATCTAAAATCCTTTGGCGGTTCGCCATAGAAAATCCTTGACAAGGAGGCCCTCCACAGACAAGAGTAATGTCAGTTAGGAGGTCTTGAAAATTATTGATATTCTTATTGAGGTCAGAAATATCGCCAATGAAGTAATGCTCATCACTTAATTGGTGATTATACTTGTATGTTTCGGCAAATTGGGGCACAATTTCATTCACAAACCATGGTGTAAACCCTGCTTGTTCTAAGCCCAAGCTGAGTCCGCCACAGCCAGCGAACAAATCGACCATCCTATATTCTTCTGTTCTCATCTGATTATAGTCAGTTCTTTAGAATCTCCATTAATGTAGTAAGGTTCGCTATCAGCGGTATTCCTTACTTCGGCACGGCCGTCGATAAACGGGCCGATGTAGTAATACTTAGGCTTTACCTTGATGGTGCCATCCTTGAGCATGATGCCCCACAGGCCATTCTGCTTGAAAGGAATGCGGCCACGATAATAGGGATGCATGTCCTCGTACATCGGCGGAATGATCGTGCGGTTGTGTCTGTCACACATGCCATACAACCCGTTCTTGCGGAAGATGTTGAAGTCGCCAAGTTTGGCCGCCTGGTTCGCTTCGTCTGGGCGAACCTGCTGACCACCCTCGGCATGCTCAACAACTACCATTTCCTCGTCATCCTCGCTGTAGTCGGGCGTGCGGTCATGCTCCTCGAAACTGATGTCACGAGTGATGCCAGTGCCATCGTTATAGCCCTCACCGCCATCATGTCCCTCGAAGTGGTAGCGCCAGTGGCGGTTGCTCATGGGTGTGCCGAAACGGTTATAAAGCCCCACATTGTCCAGGATAATGGAGATGGTCTTGTTCTTGGAAATGCGCAATCCGCGCCCCACCTGTTGCAGGTAGAGCGCCAGGGACTTGGTAGGTCTTGCCAACTGAATAAACTCGATGTCGGGGCAATCAAACCCCTCGGAGAAGATATTCACGTTGACAATCACCTGGATTTCGCCCTGCTTGAATTGCTCAATCATCTCCTTGCGCTCCTCGGCTAGCGTAGTGCCATCTATCATGCAGATGGCAACGCCCCTGGTGGCGTACAGATCGCGGATATTGGCTGCATGGCGACGGTCGATGGCATAGATGATGCCCTTCTTTCCGTCGCAGAACTTCTTATAGCTCTTGAACAGCTCGGCACGGATCTTGTCCTTGTCGAACATCTCGCTAAGTTCTGCTTCCAGGTAGTCGCCATCCACGCCATAGCGGTCAATCGAATTAATGGACCGTTGCAACTCAGAGTCACGCCTAATCGAGACGTAGTCATAGTTGCTCAAGTAGCCATTGTTGACAAACCACTCGATGCTACGCGACAGGACAATGTCGTTGAACAGCGTCCTGAAACCGCTGTGGCTCATGCGCCACGGTGTGGCGGTGACACCGAGCTTTTTGCTGTTGGGGAACATCTCCCACAGCTTTTGATAGCCGGGTGCCATACTGTGGTGAGCCTCGTCGATGATGATGAAATCGAAGCGCTCGCGGCGCATCGTCTCGTAGTGACGGCGGCTCATGAAGGTCTGTATTGAAGCAACCTGGATGGCACGATTGAGCTTCATGGGTATGCCGCTCTGGATGATGCCATGCACAATGCTGCCCAACTTGTCGCTCGCCTGGGCGATCAGTTCGCGACGGTGAGCGATAATGAGTATCTTGGAATCAGGACTGTTGCTGATGCACCAACGACGGATATCTCGCACAATGGAGGTAAACACGATGGTCTTACCGGTACCAGTGGGCATCTGAAGCATGACATTGTTCATCTTGTCCCACAGGTTATAGACCTCGTGTTTGATAGCCGACTGATAGGGACGCAGTCCCGTATCGTCGGGCTGTATGTGGCTGAATTGAATGGCAGGCCCGTCAAACGGCTCCACCAGGTCAATTTCTTGATCGAGATATTCGTCAGTCCTCATTGCCAATGATTATTTGTCTTCTTGCCAACCGGCTTTTTGGGCTTTCTCCAGGATTTGGAGTGCCCAACGTGCCTGCTTGAAGGTGTAAGGACGGCTACGGGCAATCATGTAGCCAAACGAACCCATGAACGAGGTCTCGCGGGGCGTGAGAGCGTTGGTCTCCTTTGCCCAGGCGTTAATGCTGAACCAAACGGCCTTGTCGTAGGAGGCCACTTCGTCGATGGTGCGCTGCTGGCCTTCGTTGATTTCAGTCTCAGCTTCGCTCTCTGACGATATCAGTTTGGCTGGAATAGCGACTTTCTGGCCCTCGTTATCAAGTTTGGTCTTGAGCGCATCCCAGCAGCGGGTAGCCTTGGTCCACTCGTTGATGTTGATGCCCTCATCGACGGTCACGATGTGATCCCAAATGAGCGGCTCTATCTTCTTGACGTGCTCCATCACCCGATAAAGGGTTGTTGCCTTGATCTTCTCAATGTCCTCTTTGGATATCTCACGCAACTCATAGTGGTTTTTCCACTTACCCTCGGATGTCTTATAGGGCACTTTCACCTTGAAGGTGATGTGCTCTGCTCCACACACGAGCTTAGCGTAAACACTCATCATGTCGATGGTCAACTCGTTCTGTACTGAAGGGGTAATGACATACTGCTCATTCCAGATCTTCAGCAGATCGAGTTTCTTGTTCGACAGGTGCGACAGTGCCGCGAGCGTATAGGCCACCATGTTGGACTTATAACCAGGCAGAGCAATACCGTCCTTGCCATAAAAAGCGTCAATGGCCTTGAACAGGATGCACTTAGCAACGGTACGGTGATAAGTTACGGTGTCAAACCTAATGTTGTTTGACTTCATGCGGGTGAAGAACTTGGCATAATTGTTCTCACCGCCCTTGCAGACACTGGCCGGGTCAAGCAGCCATGCCATCATGAACTTGGACAAGAGGGTCTTGTCAAACATTTGGCGCTTGGGATACTCGGCATAGAACTCGCGCTCTGCGGCCTTGCCTGGATTGCGCTTGGCCTTGTCCAGATACTGGCCACGAGTACGCTCAAAGAACCACTTGCTCACAGGCTTACCCGATGTATTCATGGCCCACTCCTGGCGAGACTGGTTCTCGAGCTCCTGCAAGAAGGGCTCATTGATGTTGAAGTCGGATTTCTTGACTGCCGACTGAGTATTGGCAAAACGTGAAATGCGCTGGACGATGGTGGGTTGATTGTCCTTGTTCTTGATGACAGAAACCTTCATAGCAACAAAGACCTTGGACAGTTGAGTGACGTTAGCGCCCCTCATGCCGAGCACCGCACTGATGGAGGCTGTTGTTTGGCCTCCGTTGACGATTTGCCAGTCCTTGATCTTAACGATCTCCTGGCCCTGCTCGGTCGTGCGCAGCTCTATTTCGGAGGCCGTGGTGGAGATGCCGTTATTGTAAGCAAAGAACATATCGGGCTCGGGGGCCGAGTCTGTGATGCCTTTGCGCTTCTCGGCAGCGGTTGCCGTGTGGCCAATCATTGTGTCACGGATGCCCTTATTGGAAGCGCCCTTGAACTGAAGGAACGTCCTCACGTTCTGCTCCAGGATCTGCTGGTGATACTTGTGGTAAACCTGAGAAAGAATCGTACCCGGGATGATGCACAAGTAGCAGTCGACATTCTCCGAGACGTCGGGCATCTTGATGCATTGCAGCGGGTAATTATAGTCAGCGTCAAAGTCAACCACGATCGGGTCTTTGCCCGTCAAGATATTGTCCTGACGCATCACTCGCTTGGCATCCCAGATGACATATTCACAGGAGGTCCCGTCGTTCAACTCAGCATTGTCCTTGTCATAAGCCGTTGGAGCAATGGCATTGGTGAGCAAGAACAAACGCACACGGTCAATCTTATCAGTGCTGTGTATCAAGTCTGCGACCTGATACAAATCACTCTTTACATCATCAATCTTGCCGAGCATTGTGCCATTGATAGACTGTTCGTAGAAACGCACCAGCCAGTTGAAATGGCGGTCAAGCTCGGTAGCCGATATCTTTTTGCCCGCGTTGGGATCGACATAGACCGTCAAGAACAGGTCAATTGACGTCATCTCGTCATCGCCGCTGAAGCCCCAACCGTCAAGCGCAACGCCCTTGCCGTTGTCATAGCTGCAGATGTTCACCTGGTCAACGTCGCCCATGCCCTGAATGTAACCAACGATCATGCTGGTTAATTCGTCCCTGGGGCTGTCGAACATGATGAGCTGGTCATCGAGGTCTTCTTTAAACTGCTCGACCTCGCTGATCTCTTTCTTGAAAACCTCGCCGATAGCTTCACTCACAAACTCTTGCGAGCTATCCGCTTCCTTAAAATCATCAAACTGATTATTCTCGTCCATGATATCTAGTGTTTTATTTATACTCTGATAAGCTCTTGCACTTCAACCTCAAGCAACTCGGCAATCCTGATGAGTGTCTCAAGATTAGGCTGCAACGAGTTAGTGCACCACTTGGATGTGGTGGCCTCGTCTTTACCCAGTTGTTCGGCAAGCCATCGATTGGTTCTTTTCTTCTCGACTAAGACTAACTTGATGCGGTTCAAGTCTTTAGTCTCCTTCACTCGTTTGTTCATACGTTCTAAAGGTTTATGATTCTGCAAATATAGGCAAAACTAATTAATAAACGCCGCCAAAGCCTGCTTTATTTTGAAATCTATTTCAAAATCCTTCAAAAACTTGAAAAATAAGTCAAGTTTACACAATGTTTCAAAATGTTATTAACAAAACCCGATATTCCAAGAAAAAATGATTAACTTTGCAGATATTGAATTTTTTAGTTTTCTGTAAAACACATAAATTAACTATGTTTTATTTCACAGACATTTTTGGAGTAAATGAGTCTATTTTAGACAAGTTTGGGGCATTTAACATCTCACTTGTAAACGATTTGCCTTTGTTTATTGATCCTTTTTTACTGTACGCAAGTAAAAAAAGAGAGTATCAAAAATTGCATTCTGAAATACTAAAGTACTTATCATTTTTAAAAGCCAAATCGGAACAAAACTGTAACAATGCTGCACAAGTAAGAATGTGGTACTGTTTCCCGGAAGTTAAACAGAACTGGTTGGGGTATAGCCTTCATGGCAATAGGGGTTCTGGACTGGGCATGAAATTTGGATTGAACATGTCAAAGGCGATGCCTCTTGTATATTCCGATTTGAACAATGAGGTAATTACTTCATCATCCCATTTAGAGAAAATAGGTCTCTTTAACGAAGGCGTTGGAAGAGACAACATAAGTGATTTCACCTGTAATCTTATTAAAGGCTTCCTTCTAAAATATACTCAAAAGTTCGCAGAGTTGCACATCGCAAAAGAGCGCATCAAAAGAGTAATGGTCGATAAGGTCTATTTTGATTATGACAAAGAATCATGGATGTCTGCCGAGTTTAATCTTCCTTTTTGGAACGGAGATTATGTTTTGTTGACCCCCAAAGACATATTGACTAAAGATGAAAACTGGATAAATCACAATGATTTGATTGACAGTTTTTTGGTTATTCGAGATAGTGTTCAAAATGATGTACTACGACATAGAATCAATGATTTATATCAAAAGAGCCTGCCTCGTAACCCCAAAGAAAAGGATATCAGAAATGCTGTTCAACGAGTCATCAACCAATACCCCGAGCTTCTTAATTACTATATTAAATATAAGGAAGAGAACAAAGAGGGAGCTAAAAACATATCACAACAAAAAGTTGCTGACGTTTATCATCTCTTTGTGAAGCAAGTTCAAGATCTTGTTTCTATCCTCTCGTCTGACCCGGATTTTTATAGCATTTCACAAACAGGTTCTTATGAGGCTACCCTAAAGCGAGTCTTATTCATGAAAGACGTAATAGAGAATAATGACGGCTATCGCATTTTTTATTTAAATGGGAAACCGATTGAAAGAGAAGCTGATTTACAGGTCATCTTCAGATTAACCTGGTATGGAACTTCTTACGATGTAAACCGTGAAGTTAATAATGGACGTGGGCCAGTCGATTATGCAATATCTAGGGGAGCATCAGACAAAACACTAGTGGAATTCAAACTGGCCTCAAACAAGAAGCTAGCCCAAAACTTAGCAAATCAGGTAAAGGTATATGAAGTTGCCAACAAGACAAAACAAAGCATAAAAGTCATAATCTATTTTACTGATAGTGAGTACAGAAAGGTGCTAAAAGCATTAAATGAACTACAATTAAATAATGACAAAAGCATCATTCTAATTGATGCTTGCAATAATAAAACGTCTGCTTCAAAGCTCAAATAGAAAATAGGCTTAATAGAGATGAAGTTAACAAAGTTCTTTTCACATAGGTCGGTATTGTTGTTATTAATTTGCGGGATCATTATATTGGGCGGTATCATTTTTTATGGTTTTATTTACCTTATGATGAGCCCAGCCGCAAAGTGGTTTGTTTTTGGTGTCTTCGTGTACTTCTTTATATACACCATAATGGATGTATTATCAACCCATTTCGATAATATGATTCTCAAAAAGGCAAATCGGGCCTTGGATTATACACTAATACCAGTACTATTTTTCATAAAAATCACACAACCTTGCGTATTTATGATTTTCGGCTTCCTGTTTCTAATTCTGGTAGGATATATACTGCCTTGGTGGATTTTGAAAGGCCTTGGTTCAATCTTCACCTGGGACTTGGAACATGAAACTATATGGTTTATAGTCTTAACACTTGGCAGCATTTTAAGTGTTTATCTTGCGAAATCCATATTCTCGCTTAGCAATCGAATTGCCTTCACAGATAGTTATGGAAAAAACGATTACCGTACAATTGGCCTTGATCTAGTAAAATATTTACTGCATCCAAAGAATTTGATATTTGTCATGTACCTCTTGTACTTCTGCTTTATGTCAATCTCAGGAATCATGCAATTCCAACATTTAGGATTTCTAGTTAATGAATGTGTTGATGCAGCAATCCTAAAATCTTTTCTAGTATTCATCGCTTTCTCAAACCTAATCAACAAAGGCCAAGATTTAGACGTTGAATCAAAGGAATTGTTTGAACGCATTTCATCATTAATCAATGCCGATTGAGAAACCAATTATGAAAAAAAGATGCAACAGTTGATTAAAAATATCAAAAGTATGAGTTGACTATGGGAATTTTTAATTAACTTTGCATATTAGGCTTTACAAGAATTATTCTTTTTGCTTAATCTAAGTAGAAATAAAAGACTCCATAACTTATAATTATTTTTCAATATGAAAAAAAAAGAAGAAATAGCAACAATGATGGATAAAGATTTTGAGAGCCTATTAGCTCAAACAAATCAATTGGAAGATTTTCAGAATGGAGAGATTCAATGTCGTATTTGCCATCGACAAATAGTCATTGATAATGTTGGCATAGTTTTACCGATTCAAGGAAAAGAAGGGAAAATATATTTAGAGTTTATTTGTAATGATCCTGATTGTTTAACCTCTAATTAACTTATTGAGATGAACATTATTACATCACCATCCCTTTTTGATACATTAACTAGTACATTCGAACCATATATTGTACCAGTATCTGTGCTAGGGCTTTTTGTGGCGGTTCTAAAGTATTATGGTAACTTTAGAAAAATCTGTTCTGATATATTTAGTTGGATTTCAAATACATTTGGCTGGTTTAAAAGAGCAAGTACTCAGTTTTCTGTAGAAACCACTTGTCAACAAACGATAGACGAGTTTAATGCGATTGTTCCAGAGCTGAATTTACCACGAGTATCGTTGAAGAGCGTGAAAAAAGATGAGGATGGTAACATTATATTAAAACCTGGTGAAGCTATCATATTATTAAAATACAATAGAGATAATTGTCAGAATATAATAAATACGGCTTCGTTATATGTTAAAAAGACGCTACTATCTATATCTAAACCATATATGGATACTGGTGTTAAAAAAGCAATTGATTTTTCTGTTATTAGGAATTTTCTTAATCAGACAAAACTAAAGAATTTTGCGGTACCACAATTTCTAGAAGAGAACCAAGAAGATATAGCTCAGTACAATGAAACATTTGATAAGGTGTCCAAAATAGAAAAAGAAGGTTTATTTTCAAGAATATTGTTAAGAGAGTATGCTATCTGGGGAAATAAGATAGCAACAGAAATACCGAATGATTCTCACAAAAGGGAATCTTTAGATGTTTTAAATTTTATCTATAATATTGCTGTTAGAGAATATGATGAATTAACACCTCTTTCATGTTTAACAAATAATGTGAAAGTCGCTATTTTGCTTGTGGCTAAATATGAAACGTTTTATGGTAAAGGAATTGAGCCTTATGTTCGAAGAATTAAAGAGGGTTTCTCAAAAGGAATCACAACATTTTATTTATTGGCAAGGAATGAAAAGATTGATATATTAAATGAAGTATATGGGAAGCTTGTAGAAAGTGGTAATTATGAACTCCTAAATGGTCCCAAAAGATATAAAGATGATTTAGGACGGGATAATATTTGTTATTGCATTGAAGTTAAAAAGAATGGAGATTTAGCGACGGCATATAGTGATGTTCGTTTGGCTAAGAATGAGCATAAAACTATAGACATTATTATTACTAGTGTTTTATCAGACAAACTACAAGGTGTTTATAATGGAATAGATGTTATCATTCCCATTACTGAGATATCGGCAATTCCTAATCTGAGATTGAAGAATTTCTATACAGAAGGTATGACAGTTCAAGCAATACCGTTATCAATAATTGAGCGAGGATCAGTTGTTGCATCATTATTATCCACTCAAAGTGAACCAAACTCTTTAGTTAATAACAAATATGCAATAGGTGCTACGGTAGAGGCTATCGTTGAATACTCAGATGATGAATTTATAAAGTTAAGGATAAAAGATTCAGAACAACAAGCAAGGGCATCTCGTCGTGACTTAACCTTTAGTAGATTTGGGTTTTTGCACCAATTGTTTCCGGTTGGTTCAGAACACAGTTTTATAATCAAAGAAATTGATTATGTTTTGAATGTATTAATTCTAAGAAAAAAGAATCTTGTTGATCCGTGGATTAACATAAGTTACAAAGTAGGAGACTCTTTAGATTGTACTATATTCAATATAGAAGAATTCTGTTTTGAGACAGAATTGCCTGGAGATTACTATGCGATTTTACCGTTCTCAGAATTGTCATGGTTGGACTCCAATATTAATGATATAAAGAAAGGCATAAAAAGGCGTTCAATTCAAGCTGTAAGGATAAAGAGCATAAATAAAGACAGAAGAGTTATTATTTTAACACAAAAAAAGTTGGTATCTGATTATCAGACCTATTTTGAGTCAATAAAAGACAATGATTATAATACACAGTGTGTGATAAATGAGATTAATGCCTATGGACTAATTGGAACTGTAAATAATATCTTAAAGATTTTCATTCCTTTATCGGAGTGTCATATTGGAAACACAGCATATAATTACAAACTGGGCAAAAAATATACTGTGAAGATAAAAGAAGTTGCAGAAGACAATCGCTCACTTATTGGCACTTTAAAACCATTTATTAAAACCCCTCTACAGTCTTTTTCTGAAAAACATCAAAAAGGACATGTTTTTACTTCCTTAAAAAAGGTTGGGAGATTCAATAATGGAATTAGTTTTAATGTAAAACTGTCAAAATCTGATGAAGTAAGAGCTGTCCTTTATAACTCAGATGTCAGTGACATGTGTTTTGTGAAAGATATAGACCTATTATTTGATAATGGTTTTACTTGTCCATTATGTATAAAATCAATTAATGTAGAGAAAAATCATATAGTATTAAGTTTAAAAGATATCCTTTTAGCTAACAGAAATAAAATTGAACTAATCGAATATGGCGATTCTGTTTATGGCAGAGTGATTGGCAAGAAACAGAATGATTATATTGTTCTTATTGAAAATATATGGACAGATGCGTTGCTTGAATCTGACAAGAAATTAAGTATTGGCCAAAGAGTTGAAATGATTAAAGCATCATCATCCAGTTTCTGCTTGGCAAATTAATAACAATGATTTGTTCATAATCGTTGTGCTATAATAAATGAGAAAGACTGCCGTGGCAAACAAGGATTTAACACACTACATTGGCTTGTTTTCTCACTTGAATGTGAACAAGATGAATGGGCAGGTAGCACCGCACAAGCCAATATTGCTGTTGGCAATTATGGATTTGGTGGAGTGCGAAATGATTATTTTACCGCAGATCGAACTTAGAGAAGCCCTGATTGCTGCTTTCAAGTGGAACTGGGTGCGCCTGGCACCTAAAGACACTCACTTCAAGCCTGTCATCGGCACTCCGTTCTATCACATGAGCGGAGAGCCTTTTTGGAGACTGGCGCCCAAGGACCCGAGCTATGCGCCCAACACAACGAATATCACAACCCTGCGCGAGCATTATGAGTATGCTGAGATTGATTCTGAGCTGTTCGTCCTAATGCTTGATGTCAATGCTCGCCAACGCCTCCGCAAGGTTCTGATTGAGACTTATCTCATTAATCACAATTCAACAGCTAACGAAAACCTGTCGCAGATTGAGATTGCCCTTGAGATTGCGTTGCGGGCGCACAAGGGACAACGTGACCTTGATGGTAAACCAGTGATTCTACATCCGCTCACTGTTGCGCTCAAGGGGCACAATGAGAGTGAGATTGTGGCAGGGCTACTGCATGATGTTGTCGAGGATACAGATTGGACGTTTGACGACCTGCTCCAGGCTGGTATCAGCGCCAAGGTGGTGGACGCGCTGCATATGCTCACGCACAGCAAGGATGTACCGTACCTTGACTATGTGAGACGCATCGCCGACTCACACAATCCCATTGCCATCAACGTGAAATG
>JAEEGL017181051.1_pt1 | contig 12128 bp, 11 predicted proteins | sample 9134231 | NCBI WGS metagenome assembly JAEEGL01 (sample SAMN16246548, study PRJNA631951) | gut metagenome | biome: gut microbiome; feature: rumen; material: fiber-attached | host: Bos | place: Iran: Karaj | collected 2018-10
CATAATTACCCCCACTATCTCATTGTTTTCCACCGCTACAAATTTGGAAGTGGGATTGTTTTCGAAAAATTTGGTGATTCCTTCTTTGCTGTCATCACCACCACGCAAACGCATGCCCTGGGTTCCATACCATAAGGCATATACTTCGTCGTAATCTTCCGGCGTCATTAATCGTATTTCCATATTCTTTTACTTTGGGCAAAAAAAAAGACACTCTTGGAGTGTCTTTTTTCTTAGTTTTACTGAAATAATTACTCAGCAACTACTTCTTCAGCAGCAACTTCGCCTTCAACAGCAACTTCAGCAGTCTCTTCAACTACGGGTTCGTCAACAACTACTTCTTCTACTACTGCTTCTTCTACTACGGGTTCTTCAGTTTCAGCTTTCTGACCACAAGCTGCGAAAACGAATGCAGATACTGCAAGGATAGCAAATAATTTTTTCATTTTTCTTTGTTTTTAATTGGTTGAATAATTTTCTTTGTTTTGAGGTTGCAAAAATACTTCAATTACAATTACTTGGAGTAAAATCTTTGAAGATTTTTGTTAAATATTGTTAATATACTGATTAGCAGTCAATTACTGTACACCAGCCGTATTTATCCTCAATTTCTCCATATTGGATACCCATCAAAATGCTACGCATCTTGGTGCTCCAGGGACCGGGTTTTCCATCTTTTGCAATCACATACTCCTTACCGGAAGCACGATCCTGAATCATGTGAATAGGAGAAATAACAGCTGCTGTACCGCAAGCGCCAGCTTCTTCAAAAGTGCCGATTTCATCCAATTTGATATGGCGTCTCTCAACAACCAATCCCAAATCAGCGGCAATGGTGGTTAAACTCTTGTTGGTAATAGAAGGCAGAATAGATCCTGAGTCAGGAGTTACATATTTGCCATCTTTGATACCGAAGAAGTTGGCGGGACCAGCTTCGTCAATATAAGTCTTGGTCTTGGCATCTGCGAAAATAGAAGCGCTGAAACCTTCAGCATGGGCTCTTTCACCAGCGCGCAATGAAGCGGCATAGTTACCACCCACTTTCACATGACCGGTTCCTAGTGGTGCTGCACGGTCATAATCCAAAGCAATCTGCATATTGGTGGGTTTGAAACCTTCCTTGAAATAAGGTCCTACGGGAGTTACAAATACCATGAACAGGTATTCATTAGCCGGTTTCACACCAACGGTGGCACCCGTACCGATCAACAGCGGACGGAGATACAGTGAACCTTCAGTTCCGTAAGGAGGAATATAGTCAACATTCAATTTGATGACCAATTCCATAGCTTGGAAAAATAATTCCTGAGGAACGGGTGCCAACATGATGGTGTCAGCTGAACTGTTCAATCTCTTCCAGTTCTCTTCCCAACGGAACAAACGAACTTTACCGTCTTTGCCTCTGAAAGCTTTCATACCTTCAAAAGCTTCCTGACCATAGTGCAAGCAAGATGCTGCCATGTGCATGGGAATATATTCGTCAGATGAAATCTCCAATTTGCCCCATTCACCATTTCTGAAATAGCAACGAACATTGTAATCGGTCTTCACATAACCGAAACCAAGGTTTTTCCAATCGATATTTTTCATTTCTTATAATTTTGATTATTACAGATATACATTCTTTAAATCAAGCCTGCAAAGATACTCATTTTTTTCAATCAAAGAACAATTTTTATTTTTATTCTTGATTATCCTTTCTTTTCATCGCATTGCTCACCATGTCGGCAGTAATATAACCCACCAACAAACCCCATATTATCATCAATAATATATTGTTTTTCAATATATTATCACTGAATTGACCAGATTTATACCAATAAAGCACAGACAATAAAGTGAACAATATCATTCCTATCAGATGATACCAATTGAAGTTTTTTTTCAAAAATTCTCTCATTTTTCGCTTATTGCTTCATTTTTTCATACTCATAATTGATGTATTTGTCTTTGATGGCATTGATAATTTGCATCGGAGTCCACCTTACCAAATCATAATAACTGAAGTGACAATACATCATAAAAGTAAGTATCTCTTCATCAGGCAAACCTGTCAGATCTTTTACTATCTCCTTATTGTATTTCAACGGAAGCTCATCAAGTCTATCCTCGTATTGTACCATTTCATTGTACAAACGTTTCATTTTCGCCTTTTTACTGAAGGTTTCATACAAATATGAAATAGGGTGGGCTATAGCTGTGTTTCTGAATACGTTGGGTCCCTTGTCATATTCCGCATTGGCCTTGTCTTCCGCAGTCATTTCCACACCAGGTATCTTTTGATAAATTTCTGGAATTTCTATTTTTGCCAGATCGCGCTTAAAACCTTCGTAAGTAGGATTTAAAGAAATAACACTCACTTCTTTCAGCAAAATAGCCTTATAATACAATAGGAAATCTTCTCTTTTTTTCCTCATCAGCTCATCATCAAGTACCACTATCAGCTGGCGATATATGGATTTTGATATAATCAAGGTATCATGCAAATGACATGTTATACTGAAATTTCCTTCTTCATCAGAAAAAACAAAGTTTTTTCTTGTGGCATTGTATATGTTGGCGCCTTCTATCGGGTAGAAATTGATGCCATCATATATTTTGCCACTAAAGCTGCTTTGCTGAGCAAAACCTATGCAAAGCATGCTTGTTAGAAATACGAAAAGTGCCATTTTTTTCATGGTGCAAAATTAGTGATTTTGATTATATCTTTCTTTTCAAAAATAAAAAAAGAGAAAAATTATATGAAAAGATATAATGCTGTTGGTAAAGTTTATTTTTTTTTGATGTAAAACTTGCATATTGACTTATTTTGATTTATAAACATGTTATAAACATGCTTAATTTTGCTAAATAGTTGAATGATAAACTTCTTCTTTTTCTTTAAAATATCCCAAAAATACTTATTAGTTGATATCTTTTTGTAATTTTGTTGTCTTTTTTTGTTCAAAACTGGTGTTGAAATGGATGAAATTTGGGTTGAAATTAGATGATAACTTTTATAATTTTTCTTTTATCATGGATTATGAACATTTTTGTTGATTTATTTTGTGTTTTTGAACATTATTTTCAACAAATGATGTTAATTTGCTCAAATAAAGGACAATATTATAAAATTTAGCACATTGCAAATTGACATATTGGCACATTAAAATTATTTGTATTTTTGCAAGTTTAGAATAAAACTGCGAAAAATGAAAATTATTATAGCTTCGGATCATGCCGGTTATGAGTTGAAAGAAAAAATTATCAACAAATTTCAGAAAGAATTTGAGTTTGATAATTATGGACCATTTTCTTCAGAAAGTGTAGATTATCCAGATTTTGCCCATCCTGTGGCTGATAAAATCACCAAGGGTGAGTTTGAATATGGCATTTTGATATGCGGAACTGGCAATGGCATTGGTATGACGGCCAACAAGCATGCTGGTATAAGGGCTGCTTTGTGTTGGAATAAGGAAATAGCAGCTTTGGCACGTCAACATAATAATGCCAATGTGCTGGTGCTTCCGGCTCGTTTTATAGATGAAAATGATGCTTTTGAAGTGGTGAAAACTTTCTTTTCTACTGATTTTGAAGGGGGAAGACACCAAAGAAGAGTTGAAAAAATTGATATTCATTAATTTGTTTTTATTATGAATAGTTCAATCAACAAAAGGGCTAATTTTATACGTTATTCTGCCATAGAAAATATGGACAACAACTTGTTAGCTTTTGAGAACAAGTTGAATATGAATGGTATAGATGTTAAATGGATCAGTAATGAGGAGGAATTGTGCAGTTGTATAAAGTCAGGTTTCCCAAAAGCCCATTTCAATAAGGTATGTTTCGATCTTCCTGAAATACCTGAGGATTTGAAAAATTCGAATAATTTGATAAAATCTATATTGGTGGAGGATTTGGAAAACAATATAGAATCAGCTGATTATTTGATTACTAACGCCAATTTCGGATTGGTGGACACCGGTTCTTTGGTGCTCTTCAATCATCATTGTAAAAATTGTTTCAATAAGGTTGACCGTATCATCCTTATTCTTGATATCAATAATTTGATTGCCAAAAGTTCAGATTTAGGAATCATTTTGTCGTTGTATGACAAGGATATGGTATATGGAAACCAGCAATCGGTTGATATTATCTCCCAACCTTTCAATAAGATAATATGTAATAATTACCAGTTTGACCAAGGGGATTCTTATTCCACACAGAAGGTGAATATTACAGTATTGTTGTACGATAATGGCATTACCAGTATTTTGGATAATGTGAAATTGAGAGAGACTTTGTATTGCATCAATTGCGGCAATTGCAAAAAGGTTTGTCCGGTATATAAAATCAATCATAAGTATTCACCTATAGATCTGGTTAAAAGAAATGCTTTTGAACGAAACAGAAAGTCAAGTGATGTTTATGAGAATACAACTTTGTGCGGCAATTGTGACAAAGTTTGTCCAGTATTGATTCCTTTTACCAATCTTTTGGTGTCTGAAATGGAAAACGTGGCCAATAATGATCATGATGACAATTGGCGGGATTTTGGCAAAACAACGACCAAACGTTTGAAGCTGAATAAACTGAACGGAAGATTCAGGCGTTATTTCTTTGTCAGAAGAATGTTCAATAACAATAAGAAATTATTGAATTATTTCATGGCGCAACAAGACGACTTCTATAATCTTACCAATACTAAAGCGGAAGAAAATGCATGAGTTTAATACAGAGCTGATTCAAAAGATAAAGGATTTTGGCAGGAAATACCAGCTGAATAAACTATACAAGGGGGCTTTGATTTTTCTTTTTGTTTCTATCCTGGCCTTCCTGATTTATGTGCTGCTGGAATATTTTTCCTATTTTACTCCAGTGGTGAGAAAAGTGCTGTTTTTCTCCTATTTGGCAGTGTTTTTATTGCTTTTAATATTTTTCGTTATCCTTCCTTTTTTCAAATATATGGGTCTTGGCAAACAGTTGTCAAGAGACCAGATAGCGAGAATAGTAGGTGATTATTTTCCTGAAATTGACGATAAATTGTTGAATGTATTGCAGTTACAGGATCAGATGGAACATGGTGACTATCAGAGTTATGAGTTGCTGAAAACCGCAATCCAAACCAAAACCGACCAGCTGAAACCTTTTCCTTTTGTAAAGGCGGTGCATTTTGAAAATACTACCCGTTATTTGAAATGGGCTGTGATTCCCGTGTTGATTTTCGTGTTGATTTTCTCCATCAAGAGCGAGGTGATTACAGAACCTACCAAACGTATTGTCAATTATAGCCAGGAATATGAGAAACCGGCTCCTTATTCTATTGTGTTAGAACAAGATAATTTGACTACTTTTCAGAATGATGATTTTACTGTCAAGATGAAGATAGTAGGGGAGGAGTTGCCCAATGAGTTGTATGTGGTGTACAATAAAAAGAACTATAAATGTGTGAAAGAGAGCAATTCTGAATTTTCCTATACTTTCACTAACTTAAGACAAAATACAGATTTTCAATTATATACTGATGAAGTAAGCTCGCAAATCTATACGATTGAAGTATTGCCAAAACCCGTTACCATTGGCTTTGCCATGCATTTGAAATATCCTTCTTATCTCAACAAAAATGACGAGGTTTTGGAGAATGTGGGAAGCGCATCAGTGCCTGAAGGAACTCGTATCAGCTGGCAGTTCTACACCAAAAATACGGATAATCTGCAATTTTTCTTCCAGGATCAGGAAATGGATCTGACTTCTGACAATGATAATTTTTCAGCCAGTTTGTTAGCAAAAGCCTCCTTTGACTATTCCATCGTCAATAAAAACAAGTATTATACCTCGAAAGATACCTTGAATCATTCCATTTCAGTAATAAAAGATTTATATCCAGAAATTTATGTGGAAAGCAAGGTGGATTCATTCTTTATTGACAGGTATTATTTCAAGGGAAATATCAAGGATGACTATGGTTTTTCAAGTTTGTACTTTGTGTACTCAAAATTTGACGATAAAGGGCAGTTGATACAGAAAGATGTAAAAGTACCCATCCAGATAGAAAAGAGCGCTGTAATCCAAGATTTTTACTATTCTTTCGAGGCTGCCATGTTTGAGTCGGGTCCGGGATATTCAATGCATTATCATTTTGAGGTATATGACAATGATGGGGTGAACGGCAGCAAGATGTCAAAATCGGGTCAGTTTGACTATAAAGTCAAGACTCAGGAGGAGATTGACAAGGATATAGAAAGAAGCAGTGTGCAGGCCAAAAGCGAAATGGATGACCTGATGAAGGAGTCTGCCCAGATCATGAAGGATATTGAGAAACTTAACCGCCAGTTGAAAGAAACTAACAATCCTACATGGCAGGACAAGAAGAAAATGGAGGAGTTGCTCAACAAATTCTCAGAGTTGAAAAATCAGATCAATGAACTGAAAAAACAGCAAAGCATCAATAATCAGGTAGAAAACCAATACAAAAATTACAATGAGGATATCCTGAAAAAACAGCAGGAACTGGAACAGCGTATGGATGAATTGTTGTCTGACGAGATGAAGAACATGATTGACCAGATGCGTCAGATGATGGAGAATATGAACAAGGACCAGATGCAGAATTCCATCGACAAGATGAAGATGGACGCCAAAGATATCAACCAGACTTTGGACCAGCAGTTGCAATTGTTCAAGGAGTTGGAGATGGAGAAGAAGGTGAATGATTTTCTGGATAAAGCCAGACAGTTGTCACAGGATGAAAAGAATTTGTCTTTGCAAACCCAGAAAAAGGAGATTTCCAAGGAAGAGCTGTTGAAGCAACAGCAGGAGATTCAGAAAAGGTATGATGAGCTGAAACAGGATTTGAAAGATATCAAAAACTTGAACAAAGAGTTGGAACAACCCAACAGATTAAGCAATACGGATTCGTTACAGCAGACGTTGGAGCAGGATTTGAAAGACGCCAAACAGCAGTTGGAAAAGAATAACCGCCAAAAAGCAAGCGGTAGCCAGAAGTCGGCAGCGGAGAAAATGGAGGAGATGGCCGACAAATTGGAGCAGGATATGAACGAGAGTGAGCTGGAGGAAATCACGGAGGATATTGCTGTTTTGCGACAGATTTTAGACAATTTGGTACAGTTGTCATTCGACCAGGAGGCAGTGATGAAAAAGGTACAGAAAACCAACCCAAGATCACCGAATTTTACCACTTTTATGTCCAGTCAGCATGAAGTGAAAGAGGGTATGAAAATGGTGGAGGATTCGCTTTTGTCTTTGGCACGGCGCCAAATGTCAGTGAAGCCGTTTATCACCAAAGAGGTTTCGAAAATCAATAACTATATTGAATCTGTCAATAGTCTGTTAGATGGCAGAAATCCTCAGAAGGCAGCCCAAAATCAACAGTTCGCACTGACTTCCATGAATAATCTGGCCTTGATGTTGGCCGAGTCGATGCAAGAGATGAAGCAGAAACAGAGTGAATGTAAATCCAAATGCAAGAAGGCGGGTAATGGTTCCTGTAACAAACCTGGTGGCAAAGGAAAGAGCAAGAAAGCTCGTGCTAAGGAATTGCAGGAACAGCTGAATCGTCAGATGGAGGCTATGAAGCGCTCGATGGAACAGCAAGGTAAACAGCAGCAGAGTCAGTCCGGACAGAATGGTCAGCAGCAGTGGAGCGAGCAATTCGCCAAGATGGCAGCCCAGCAGGAAGCTATCCGCAAGATGATGCAGGACTATCAGAACCAGCTGAAATCAGAGAATGGGGTAGGGGATAAGGAATTGGATAAATTGATTGAGGAAATGCAGAAAACGGAAAAAGAATTGGTAAACAGAACGCTTACTGATCAAACTATCATCCGTCAGAAAAATATAGAGACACGTCTGCTTGAGAGTGAAAAAGCAGACAGAAAACAGGACCAGGAAAAGAAACGTGAATCCACCGAAGGCAAGGATATTCTGAATGCCAATCCGCCGAAAGATTGGAATCTCGACAAGACCAAACAGTCACAGCAGGAGATGCTGAAAACCGTTCCGGTGAACCTGAACTACTATTACAAGGAGAAGGTAAACAACTATTTTTACAACATCGATTAAGACCGTTTGAATTTTTCCACGTGGAACCTTGACAGAAAAAATTAGAAATTAGGACTTTATAAAACATGATTAAAAGGAGTATTTTTTCATTGGTTTTTCTGCTCGTTTGGGTGGGCTGTGTTCGGGCCGACGGATACAAGGTTTTGTTCATCGGAAACAGTTATACGGATGTCAATAATCTGCCCCAGTTGATAGCCTCCATCGCTGAAGCCGAGGGGGACACGCTGGTGTTTTCGGCCAATTTGCCCGGTGGCAGCACCTTCAACAATCACTTGAATAATTCCACCACGATTTCCTTGATTCAACAGGGAGGATGGGATTATGTGGTGCTACAGGGACAGAGTCAGGAGCCGTCATTTCCTGATGGACAGTTTTACTCAGAAACCTATCCGTACGCACAGCAGCTGTGCGAGAAGATACGCCAGTTTAATACGGAAGCCAAAGTTGTTTTTTACATGACCTGGGGCCGCAAAAATGGCGATCAGAACAACTGTCCCTATTTCCCGCCATTGTGTACTTACGAGGGTATGGACAGTCTGTTGTATTTGCGTTACATGACCATGGCAGCGGATTTTGAGGCCGAGGTGTCTCCTGTGGGGGCTTTGTGGCATTATCTGCGTGACCATCATCCGGAAATCGAATTATATGCTTTTGATGGTAGCCATCCTTCTTTGGCGGGCAGTTATGCCGCAGCCTGCTCCTTTTATTCGGTTTTGTTCCGTAAGAACACGAGAGAACTTGCCTATAATCCTGGTATTGACGAAGGACAGGCGGAAAACATCAAAATAGCCGCGTCTAAAGTAGTGTATGATTCCTTGGCCAAATGGTTTGTGGTGTCGCCAGAAAACCCTGGAACGGGAATAGCATCGGTAAAAGAAAACCATTGTGTTATTTATCCCAATCCTGCTTCAGAATATGTTGACATACAATCTGACATTTATATTTCTGAAATAAGGCTTTTTGCAGAGGATGGCAGATTGGTATGGTCGAAAAACAATATGAATACTTTGAATGAAAGAATCTCCCTTTCCGCCTTCAGCGCAGGGCTGTATTTTATTCAAATAGTTGATAACGAAGGTAATACGGTAAAAAGAAAGATAATCAAAATGTAGAGACGTTTCATGAAACGTCTCTACTAGTAGTTAGTGTTGTAACATGATAATATTCAACAATTTATCAATAGAACTACAAAGCGAACAATCACTCCTGAAACCCTGGCTGAAGGAACTGATTCGCCAGCATGGTTTTGTCCCCGGTGATATCAGCTATTTCTTTTGTGATGATGAAGAGTTGCTGAAAGTGAACCTACAGTTCCTGCAGCACGACACTTATACGGATATTATCACATTTGACTATGGCGCAGCCGGAGTGGTGTCTGGGGAGATTTATATCAGTGAGCAGCGGGTAAGGGACAATGCCTCGGAAATGCAAATTCTGCCTCAAGATGAGTTCTTAAGGGTGGTGGCACATGGGGTGTTGCACCTGTGCGGATATAAGGACAAGAGTGAGATTGAAGCGGCAGAAATGAGACGTCAGGAAGAGGGGGCAATAAGCTTGTATAAAAAGTTAAAATAAAGATAATCAGAACTATACATCAATGTTCCACGTGGAAAATAACGAAAAATACGATATAATTGTGGTGGGTGCAGGCCATGCAGGCTGTGAAGCGGCAGTGGCGGCGGCACGTATGGGGAGTAGGACCTTATTGATAACAATGCACCTTGGACTGGTGGCTCAGATGTCGTGCAACCCGGCTATGGGAGGTATCGCCAAGGGACAAATCGTGAAGGAAATTGATGCCTTGGGTGGCTTCTCGGGTATCGTGGCCGACCGTTCCACTATCCAGTTCCGGATGCTGAACCGCTCCAAGGGTCCTGCCATGTGGAGCCCCCGAACCCAAAATGACAAATATCTTTTCTCCTCCATGTGGAAGCAGGTGCTCGAGACACAACCCAATTTGGAACTTCGTCAGGATACCGTCAACGATATTATCATTGAACAAAACAAGGTGGTGGGGGTGAAAACCCAACAGGGAAATACCATCTTCGGAGAGAAAATTATCCTGACCAACGGAACCTTCCTCAATGGCAGAATCCATATCGGGGAGGTGAATTTCGCTGGCGGCAGGATGGGAGAGAGCAACTCGCTTTACCTTTCCGATAAGCTGAAGGATTTCGGTTTGACGGTCAAAAAACTGAAAACAGGTACCCCAGTCCGTATCGACAAGCGTACGGTGGACTTCTCCAAAATGGAAGAGCAAAAAGGTGACGAGAATCCCGACAAGTTTTCTTTTAGCGATACCTTGCCAGTAGAACAGCAGATGAGCTGTTGGATCACTTATACCAATCCACAGGTGCATGACATCCTGCGAACCGGCTTTGATGCATCCCCCATGTTCCAGGGTAGAATCCAGGGCGTGGGTCCTAGGTACTGTCCCTCTATTGAGGATAAGATCAACCGCTTTTCAGAACGTGACCGCCACCAGCTGTTTCTGGAACCAGAAGGACGAGATACCAATGAGTATTATCTGAATGGGTTTTCTTCTTCCTTGCCAGAGGAAGTACAGATCAAAGCTATGCACTTGATACCGGGTTTGGAGCATGCCAAAGTGTTCCGTCCGGGCTATGCTATCGAGTACGATTTCTTCGATCCCACCCAGCTCAAGTTCTCCCAGGAGTCAAAAATGCTGGACAATCTGTATCTGGCGGGACAGGTAAATGGTACCACGGGTTATGAGGAGGCGGCTTGCCAGGGATTGATGGCAGGCATCAATGCCCACCTCTCACTGCAAGGTAAGGAACCTCTGGTATTGGGTCGCTCGCAGGCTTATATTGGAGTGCTGATTGACGACTTGGTGACCAAAGGAGTGGAAGATCCTTATCGCATGTTTACCTCCAGAGCGGAGTATCGTATTTTGCTCCGCCAGGATAATGCTGATGAAAGACTGACCCCGATAGGTCATCAATTAGGTTTGATTGATGACGAACGGTATGCGAAGATGCAGACAAAATATGAGCATCAGCAGCTCATGGTCGATTTCCTTTCGGAGCATCATGCCAAGCCTGCGGAGGTAAATGAGTATTTGGAAGAAATGGAAACTTCTCCCTTGACTCAGCGTACAAAATATGCCAGTCTCTTGTTGCGTCCGCAAGTGGAATTAAACCGCTTGAAAAACTGCTGCGAACGAATTGCCTCTTTTGCCGAAGAGAATCACATCACAGAACAGGAACAGGAAAATGCGGAAATCAGAATCAAATACGCCAACTACATAGAAAAGGAAAAAGAGATGGCGGACAAATTATCCAATTTGGATAATATCAAAATCTCAGCTGATTTTGATTACAAAAATTTCCCGTCACTGTCTTTGGAAGCCCGTGAGAAATTGTCAAGAGTAAAACCGGATAACTTGGGTCAGGCCTCCCGAATCAGCGGAGTCAGTCCTTCCGACATCGCCGCCCTGATGATTTATTTAAGATAAAGAAAATAGCTTACAGGAAACAGAAATCACAGCTACCGCATGGAGTTGTGGCTATGCTCCCCGCTACAATAAAGAGTGTCATTTCGTTTCTGCCGAGCTATGCAGCTACGGCCTGCTACGTCATAGCCTCGAAGAGGCTACATCTTAGTAACCCCAGATGAGCAAAGCGTAATCTGGGGTAAATGCGGAAATCATACCTCTTTGCTGCGGTGCGTCTTAAGCTTGCGCCGAAGCACTGAATCATCTCACCGCAGTACAGACTCATCGAAGCCGAAGAAAAAATGTAGGGATGTATCGCATGCGTTTAAACACATATAGAGAAGCATACCAAACAACGGGTGCCCGAATGGCGTGGTAGTAATATGTAAATACTTGAAAATCAAAAAATTAGTTTTCAATCTTTCATTTAAGCCCTTTTTTCCAAAAAAACGACCCACGAATCAAAAAAAACAAAATCGTGTCTTAAATCGAAGATTTTTTATAAAGCGCTGATTGTGAGGAAGTAAATTTATTCGTTGAGACGTGGAGGCGTGAATACGCTCGCTGCGCTCGTTCGTGAAGGCGTAGGGACCAAATTCGTCTTAACGAA
>JAEEGL010139714.1_pt1 | contig 12127 bp, 8 predicted proteins | sample 9134231 | NCBI WGS metagenome assembly JAEEGL01 (sample SAMN16246548, study PRJNA631951) | gut metagenome | biome: gut microbiome; feature: rumen; material: fiber-attached | host: Bos | place: Iran: Karaj | collected 2018-10
ACTCCGGCTGAAGCTGCAATTCTTGTAATTCAGCTTTCAAACCCGGCTTTCTATAATCCGTTTGATCATCCTAACCGTGCTATGGATCGTCAGAAGTATGTTTTAAGTTCCATGGTTGATGCAGGCTTTCTTTCTCAGGAAGAAGCTGACGAATCCTTTGAAAATTACTGGGCAAACTTTGACTACACCCGTACCTCTACATCAGCATATATGATGCGAGACGACAAAGCTCCATGGTTTTCTGAATATGTACGCCGCGAACTTTCAGGCATGATTTATGGCTCAGATGACATTTATACTTCGGGCTTTACCGTAAACACAACTCTTAACCTGGCACATCAGCAGATTGCTCAGCAGGTTATGGAAAAATACATTAATGACGCAAACAACCGCTACAAAAGAGAACACTCATCAAAAACTGGTGTTGCAACAAATATTTATGTTCCTATGACAGAAATGCTGGCACTGCTTTTTGATATTCCAGAATTGAAAGTCAGCGAGCAGCGTACTGAAATTGTTGCAAACAATACTTATGTAAATCAGATAAATCCAGTTCTTGATGTTGTTTCTTTGATGACAGGAACTGAAAAACTCAAGGTAAATATTGTAAACCGTGCAGTTGCAATTTCAAAACAGAACGAAGAAAAAACCACCATTGAAGGAACAATGGTTGCTCTCGACCATTCGAACGGCTACATTGATGCACTTGTTGGCGGAAGTAAGTTTGATTCTGATAATCAGTTTATCCGTGCAACTCAGGCAAAGGTTCAGCCAGGATCTACCTTCAAACCGTTATATTATTCAGCAGCAATTGATTCTCGTAAATTTACACCTACAACTCAAATTTCTGACAGTATGGTTGTATTCCACACTGCAGACGGAAAACCATACATTCCTTTAAATTTCCGCGGTGAATGGGAAGGTAATGTATCTTTGTGGTACGCCCTTACCCGCTCTATGAATGTTCCGTCCCTTAAAATTCTCGATGGCATCGGTTTTGAAGCCGCAATTGACCGGGCTTCCAAACTGCTTGGTATTCCACAGGATGAACTGGAATCCAGAAGTTTTGTTCCTGTATACCCGCTTGGACTAGGTGTATGTTCAGTTCGTCCTATTGAAATGGCTCGTGCTTATGCTATATTTGCCAATGGTGGAAAAGAAATCACACCAATGGCAATCAGAACTGTTGAAGATAAAAATGGAAATGTCATTTTGAATCCTGAACTTGATATTCGAAAGGAACAGGTTGCAAAGGGAGAAAAGATTCAGGTAATTTCCCCACAGACATCGTTTGTCATGATAAAACTGCTCGAACAGACTGTTAATAATGGCGGTACACTTGCTGCACAGAAGTGGCACTTTGATTACCGCGATGCGAATGGTAAACGTTACACAATGCCAGCCGGTGGTAAAACGGGTACTACACAGAACTGGGCAGATGCATGGACTTGTGGTATAACACCATACTATGCAGCAGCATTCTGGTTTGGATTTGATAAACCAGGTCAGTCTCTTGGCTTGAATATTACAGGTGCAACCCTTGCCGGTTTTGCCTGGGGTGAATATTTTGATAAGATTCATGCAGACTTACCATTGAAAAACTGGATTAAACCTCTAGAAGGTGTAATTGAGTGTACAGTTTGTGCAGACAGTGGTATGATTCTTACAGAATCTTGTGAGCACTCTACAACTCAGTGGTATCTTGAAGGTACACAACCTACAGAAATCTGCCCTATTCACTCAAGTTCTTCAAATTCTGTAATTTCAATTATTCGTCTTGAAAAAGAAATGTACAAGTCTGGACAGAGAATGAGTTTTGATTTTGATACAACACCTCTAAGTTTTGATTTATCAGCTCCGCTTGAGTCAGAATTTGAAACAGATGAAGAGGAAGAAGATTCCGAAGAAGAAAATACAACTAGTACTTCTAAGTTTGATTACAGTTATTTAATGGAATAGCCTATAACCGAAAGAACGGCTCAAGCAGCGAGACTATGCGAGTTGCCTGACGATTAATAAGAGGAGTTTATGTTAGTACAGATTAAGGACATTAAAATCAAAAAAAGAGTCCGAAAGGATCTTGGAAATCTTGAAGATCTTAAAGATAGTCTTCGTACTTATGGTCTGTTAAATCCAATAACACTAAACAGCCGCTACGAATTGATAGCAGGGGAACGCCGGCTTCAGGCGGCTACACAACTTGGCTGGACCAGCATAAATGCAAACATCATTGATAATCTTACAGAAGTTGATCAGCTTGAAATGGAAATAGAAGAAAATAATCAGCGCAAGGAATTTACTGATGCCGAACTTATGGATGGCTACAAACGTCTGCAACGACTGCGCAATCCAAATATCTTTTACAGGATATACCTTTTCTTTAAGCATCTTTTTGAAAAGATTGCTGACTTTTTCCATAACAAATAAAATTATTATGGATTTTTTATGAGACATCAGATTAAGCACTTATTAATTACATCAGTTTTGATATTTTTTGTAACCACCGGTACACATGCGCTTGGTGCAGGTGTACAAGTCAGTGGAATACCAGAACTTCTATTAAATCAAAAATATATTAATTATGATAAACTGACGACGAACATATCAGGTACATTTAAGATGGAAAGAATTCCATTTACTGTCGGCAGTGGTATTGAAATAGGAAGTTTTCTTTCTGATTTAGATTACGGCTTTTCACTATTTTCAGATTTTAGTGCCATTGATTTTCAGCTGGTTAATACATGCAACATTTATTCCGGAATTGGAGCAAGTGTAAAATTTTTGACTACAGATTTTAGAAACTGGTTCATTGCTGCTGGAGCTCGTTGTTTTGCAGGAGTTTCTCTTCTCTTTTACGACGGATACCTTGAATTTTATGCTCAACAAAATTTAGTGCCAACTTATATGAAAAATACGTTTATTATGTGTCTTCCTTTTGAGACAGGCATGAGGATGCATTTTTAATTACCAGTTTTACTTCTTCTTCAAGTTTCCAGGGAGCATTCAATACAAGCATTCCACTACCATAAAGCCGTGGTGGATTCTTACCTTCGCTTTTACGGAATTCTTCCAGTGAAACTTCCTTATGTTCATTTTTATCAAATACTTCAAATCTTAAATCAGCTATTTCAATATTCTGATTTTGTACCCGCGAAGCTTCACAAATGCGGTCTAACATTGACTCAATCTCCCCTTCGCGATGCGCAAGCAGAGGATACCACAACATAATTATTCCATTGCTCCATTTTTTATGTACAGCACAGATTGTATCTGCGGCTTTTTGATAATCAGAAGATTCTTCATAACTAGGGTCAATCAGGACAGCACCTCTTTTTGTCACAGGAGGCGTTAGTGCCGTAAGCATTTCCCAGCCATTACGGTTATGAACCTTTATTGAAGGAAGAGTTTTATTACAGCACGGCTTTTTCATATTCATCTTAAGATTTTCTATTTCCTGAGGATGCAATTCAGATAAAATCAACGTATCCTGCTCTCGCATAAAACAACGCTCAATTTCAGGGGACCCCGGGTATCGGGAATCATTAACATATGTTTTTATAAAATCAAGATAACTTTGTAAAAGAGTCGGCAACGCGTCAGTTTTATTTTCTGCATTTTTTTCCAGCAGGGAAATTATCCCCCGCCCTGCTTCACCAGTTTTAAGACTTCGTACATCCGTAAGGTCATATAGACCACTGGCGGCATGAGTATCAAAAAAAGTATATGGTTTATCTTTTTTGTTAAGAGAGTTTAAGACATGAATGAGAACACAATGCTTAAGAATGTCCGCATGATTTCCTGCATGAAATATGTGCTGATAGGATAACATGCGGACATAATACCATAAAACCTTACTTTGTGAAAATCAGTTTTCCACCTTCTGAACGAACTTTAATAGTTTCGCCTTCGAGAATATTCCCAGCCAGAAGTTCACGAGCAAGAGTATTTTCTACATAATTCTGAATTGCTCTCTTAACCGGTCTTGCACCCATTGTCGGGTCATAACCTTTTTCACAAAGGAAGTCCATTGCACTCTGATCAAAATCGAGAGTGATTTTGCGGTCTGCAAGACGACTCTGAACGCGCTCCAGCTGAAGTTTTATGATAGACGCAATGTGTTCTTTTCCAAGCTGCTGGAACATAACAATTTCGTCTATTCGGTTAAGGAATTCCGGACGGAAGGTCTGGCGAAGCATTACATTCAACTTATCACGCAAACCTGCCTGTTTTTCAGGTGTATCTGCTTCCAGAATCAAATCACTGCCAAGGTTGCTGGTCATAATGATGATTGTGTTCTTAAAATCTACTACGCGCCCCTGTCCGTCTGTAAGACGACCATCATCAAGCACCTGAAGCAGAACATTGAAAACATCAGGATGAGCCTTTTCAACTTCATCAAAAAGAATGACGCTGTATGGGCGGCGGCGAACAGCTTCTGTAAGCTGGCCACCTTCGTCATAACCAACATATCCCGGTGGCGCTCCAATAAGACGGGTCACACTGAACTTTTCCATGTACTCTGACATATCTATTCGAGTAAGAGCCTTTTCATCATTAAAGAGAAAATCAGCCAGAGTTTTAGCGAGTTCAGTTTTACCGACACCAGTTGGCCCTATGAACATAAAACTACCGAGCGGTCGGTTCGGATCATTAAGACCACTACGATTACGGCGAATTGCATCACTGACAACATTTACAGCTTCATCCTGACCAACTACACGCTTATGAAGAACGTTTTCCAGTTCAAGATATTTCTGTTTTTCACCAGTCATCATCTTTGCAACAGGAATACCAGTCCAGGTTGAAACGACCTTTGCAATATCTTCTTCTGTTACAGACTGACGGAGCAATGAGTCGAGGCCACCTTCTGCCCTTTCTTTTTCTGCAGCAAGAGCAGCATCCAGCTCCTTCTGCAGACTTGGTATCGTACTGTATTTGATTTCGGCAGCTTTTTCAAGATTTCCTTCGCGGGTAAATTTTTCTTCTTCAAAGCGAGCCTGTTCAAGCTGCTCTTTTACCTTGCGGGATTTATCTATGCTTTCCTTTTCATTCTGCCACTGAAGTTTCATTGCATCACGACGGGCAGTAATTTCAGCGAGTTCTTTTTCCAGTTTAGAGAGACGCTCTTTACTTGCTTCATCACTTTCCTTACTTAACGATTGTTTTTCAATCTGAAGCTGAAGCATTTTACGCTCAACCTGGTCAAGTTCAGTAGGTTGACTTTCTATTTCCATTTTGAGACGACTGGCTGCTTCATCGACAAGGTCTATTGCTTTGTCCGGCATAAAACGTGATGTAATATAGCGGTTAGATAAAGTAGCGGCAGCAACAAGAGCTTCATCTTCAATTCTTACTCCGTGATGAATCTCATATTTTTCACGAAGGCCACGCAAAATGGCTATAGTATCTTCAACGCTAGGCTCAGCACAATAAACCTGCTGGAAGCGACGTTCAAGAGCAGCATCCTTTTCGATATACTTACGGTATTCATCAAGAGTTGTAGCGCCAATTGCACGAAGTTCGCCGCGGGCAAGTGCAGGCTTAAGTAAATTGCTCGCATCCATACTACCTTCAGAGGCACCTGCTCCGACAAGAGTATGAAGTTCATCAATAAAGAGAATTATCTGCCCTTCACTCTTTGTTACTTCTGTAATAAGAGCCTTAAGACGCTCTTCAAATTCACCACGGAATTTTGCACCAGCGACAAGACTTCCTAAATCCAGAGCTAAAAGACGCTTATTCTTCAGACTTTCCGGAACATCACCAGAAGCAATACGACGTGCAAGCCCTTCTACAATGGCTGTTTTACCAACACCAGGTTCACCAATGATGACAGGGTTATTTTTTGTACGGCGGCACAGTACCTGCATAACTCGGCGGATTTCTTCATCGCGCCCAATAACAGGGTCAATCTTATCCTGACGAGCCGCAGCTGTCAGGTCACGGCAGTACTTTTCGAGGCTGCGAGTCTTAGCTTCCGGATCGTTTGAATCCACAGACTGGTTTCCGCGAACCGACTTCAAAGCTTCAAAAACAGCCTTATGATTAATTCCGCAACGTCGCAGCAAATCCCCCGTACGGTCATCTGCCTCGCTCATAGCAAGCAGAAGGTGCTCCGTAGACAGATACTGGTCGTGCAACGCCCCCATTTCTTTTTCCGCTTTAGCAAGCACCTTCTGCATAGAGCCTGAAAAATAAATCTGAGCCGCGCCCGACACTTTCGGATTCGAAGCAACGAGTTCGCGCACTTTCTTTATGAGTTCTATAGATGGAACGCCTACTCGTTCAACAATCGGAGACACAAGACCGTCCTGCTGCTCAAGGAGAGCTTCAAGAACATGCTCGGTTCCTATTTCAGAGTTGTCGTTTTTATTAGCGATTGAAGAGGCTTCCTGAAGAGCCTCCTGAGTTTTGATTGTAAAATTTTCGTAATTCATAATCATCACCTTCAATTATAAAATAATAATGAAAGTGATGATTCGGCAAGACCATTTTTTATTCAACAAAAATATTCTGTTCGCAGGTAAACATTCCACCGGCAGGTAAGTCATTCATACCAGCTTTATTCTGCCAGAGATGATCTGTATTTTCAGCATCCGGAAGCCCGTGCCACGGTTCAATACAAACAAACTGAGGATCTCCGGCTGTATTCTGCCACAACATTACATAAGGAAAACCTTTTGTTTCAATTTTTATAATTGAGCCTGTTTTTATATTCTTAAGACCAACCCATTCAGAATCATTATTCAGGAATAGATGTCCGTTTCCAAAACCAGCAGAAGTTACAGGTACAAAACCAGTTTCCTTTTCTCCGTAAGATTTAGTATAAGGAGCCTTTCCGTCTTTATCAGCAGCAAGATAACATTCTGGAGTTGTAACAACAGCTGTTAATGGAGTTTTCTTTTCAAATTCAACAACAAAATCTTCAGCCTTATAGCCATTAAAATCAAAAGCAGCGTGTGTACCGGTACCAAAACGGAATGCTTTATCCCCGGTATTCTTTACAATAATTTTCCAGTTAATACCTTTATCTGTCAGCTTATATTCTGTTCTAAAAATAAATGAATAAGGAAAACGATAAAGCGTATCTTCCCCATGTGTAAGTTCAAATACTACACTGTCAGCAGTCTGTTCAACGACCTTGTGTTCAAGATCGCGGGCAAATCCATGGTTGCGGCTATATTCACATTTTTTTCCTTCGATCATAAAGTAACCACCAAGACATCTTGCAACGTAAGGGAAAAGAAGCGGTGCGTGATTTCCCCATACAGCTTTATCGCCATGCCAGATTACATCCATTTTGTCATTTTTTCGGATAAGGTTCTGAAGCTCTGCGCCTTTCGAACTGATTTCAGCAGTGAAAGCTTCATTCTCAAGAGTAATAATCATTTTTTTGTCCTTTGTATAGATTTAGAATTCGCCCTCTTCGATATGACCAAACTCGCAGAATACTTTTACAAGTGTTGCGTGCTCAATCTGTTCAAGAGTATTTCCGATATGTTTATAAAGTTTAATTTCGCCAGTACCAGTTCCACCTTCAAGAAGATTTAATACCTGACGTCTTCCTTCCGGTAATTCAATAGTACGGTTATTTAGTTCTTTGATTTTACAGAAAATGTCTATATCAATAACCCAGAGTTTGCTGTTCAAACTGACAGACCAGTGCAAAAGATTTTCTTCCGGATTTTCAGCTTCCGGCATCTGAGAACAATCCCAGACTACAGAGAATTGTCTTTTAGAACCGTCTGCACAAAGTGAAATATCAATATCCTCAAAATTACCTATAAAGGAAACGCGTTCATCAAAAATACCTGTAATAGCAAATGAAGAATCAAGAAGGGTTTTTCCAGAAATTACACTTGTACAAGTACCAGCAGAAACATGGAAATATGGTTCGGGAATTGATTTTCCCCAGAAACGTTCTGTATAGCCACTGCAGCGGCGCGGATCAACTGCATAATCATTACCATCAAAATGAATTGTACCAGAATAAACAGTTTGCAATCCCAAAGGAAACCATCTGAAAAAGTCAGATTTATATCCTGTCTTGTAATCTTTTTTGATTGTATAAGACAGTTCCCATTTTGCATATCCTGAATCGCACAGAAATTCCGGATGCTCTGCACGATCTTCTTCTGAAACATTTAAGAATCCGCCGAGTTTATTTTCATTAAAATATTTATTATCTACAAGAATTTCAAAAGGTTTATTATTGAATTTAACTGCTTTTACAGGATAATAACAGCACAACTGTTTACCTTCTTCTCCAAATGCACCAACTCTTACTGCACAATAAGAAGGCTGAACTATATCTTCTGTTGTAAGTGATTTTGCAGAATCGGTTCCTGCAAGAGCATACTGCAAATCTTCTGCAGAAATCTTTACACGCGGCTTAAAACCAAGAAGTACTTCTTCCTGAGAATTCCAGGGATTGAGCATTTCAAATTCGATATAAAACATCTGTTCAGAACCGGTAACAGTATTAATGGCATTAAACACAAAACGCCAGCAGTTTATCCCCAGTTTTTTTTTGGCTCCGTTCATTCCGAACTTATAATCATTTGCTATCTTTGTATTTGACTTCATGTTTTAAAACCTTTCGACGAGTCTATACTATATTTTCGACATTTTTTAATAAAAGTTAATAAAAAAAAAGCCGTCTGAAAACACCTTGTTTCGACGACAGCCTTTTTTATATTGAATCAAATACTTTTTTTCTATTAAGTTGCTAATAGAACAGAATTATTTAAAGAGCTTATCGATAGTTTTATCGAGTTCCTTCTGTTCTTCCGGAAAATTATCGTTCAAGTACTCAAAGCACTCAACCGCTGCACGCTGAGCATGCTCATACCAGATTTCATAAAGTTCACTTTTGAGATCTCCGCCAGGGAAAGGAGCACCCTGAACATCAGATACCAGGTCTCTAAGCATCTTTATGCACTGTTTAGTCTTTTTATCCATAAACTTTATCTCCTGTAATATTATGGAATTAATTTCCTAAATTATAGCGGAAGTTTTATTATTTTTCCAGCGAATTCATCTGATTTATTACAGAAAACTGCCTTAGAACATTTTTTTATTGATGATTCATAAATACGGTCACAGGCTTTTTCCACATCTTCTTCTGTAACTTTCAGAATATTATCTACCCTTATCTGTTTGAAATCCTGAGGATTTGCATAGAGCATGCCTTCAAAACTGCGGGCTCCGCGGTCTTTAGGGCATGCAGGCACAATTGCGTTTCCGTAAGTTGAAACTATTGTTTTTTCAACTTCTTCTTTCGGAATCGGTTTACTGCACAGCTCCTTTAATGACTGCAGATAAACATCTATTGATTTTGCTGGAGTCGGGTCACGGTAAGTGGTCATGACAACCTGTCTTTCTATACTGTCTATCCAGCAGTTTGCTCCATACGCACCACCTGTTGTACGGATTTTATCCCACAACGTATGATTTGAAACCCAGGAAGAGAATATTATTTCGGCTGCAGCTTCTTTTGAAAGATATTCAGAAGCAGGAGTGATAGAAGCTGCATAACCAGTCTGTCCTGAAACTTTAATGAACTGAAGTTCATTTGAATCTGCATCATCAGCCTGCCAGATATATGGTTTCAGTTCTTCCATTGTATAATTATGAATTGGAAGAAGTTTTGTAATTCCAGCCTTCTTAGCAAAGTTTTGAAGCAGAGGACGGATTTTTTTGAGTGATTCTTCATCTGCGGTAATATGAATAATTCCACCTGCTTTTACACATTCGCTGTACATAGAAGCAAAGGTTTTCAAGAGCTTTTTAGAATCATGTTTTTTATAATTTGATACTGTATGCAGCTGACTGATTCCCCACATAATTTCGTTGAGTGCGAGGTTTGGACTCCACATTGAACGGGCACGTTTCTGGGCATATTCACGGCCGTTAGAAATCAGGCTGTTTTTCTTTTCAGCCTTAAGTTCTCCAATCAGAGTTTCAAGATGCTTGTGATCTTCAAAATCCATCGTAGTGATTATTTCAGCAAGCATATTCAAAGCTTCTTCTGCCCTTTCACTCAAGGCCTTACAAATTAAACCTATCCAGTTGCGGCCACAGAAATTGTAGGCTTTATATTTTTCAGACTCTTTTATACACTCTGGTACATCTGGAATTGATCCGCAAAGAGTACGCCCCCAGATATCGCCCATTATGCAGGAAGATTCTGCAGTACAGCGGTCCCAGCCCTTACCGTTCCAGCCAAGATTTGTAATTACATCTGCCAGAAACGGAATATGCTGTAAATATTCCGGTGCAAGATTATCAAAAGGGAAAAGTACATCTATATAGAAAATGCCGTTTGTATCTTCTTTGCTCACAAAAAGAGGAATATCAGAATTGTCAGCTCCTTTTACAAACTCAAGGTTTGCATGAGGAATGTCAATTTTCCGGTCAAGTTCACTGATTCTGGTAGTAGGAATACAGGCTGTTTCTTCTGCTGTTTCAATATGCTGTTGATATGCATGAAGCTCGTCTAAATCTTTTTTTAACTGTTCCCGGTCAATATCTTTTTCAAGTTTTTGAACAAGCGCAGCTTCAGCTTCTTCTCGTTCCTTAAAATATTTATCTGAAGGTTCAGAGATAAAACGAACCTTAACAGCATCCGGCTCGAGGAAATATTTTTTGATAAGTTTTTTAGTATAATCAGGGTCATTGCGAAGAGCCTGCTTTACCTTTTCAAAAGATGTAATAGGACTCAACTGACTTGCACAGGAATCTCCATTGCACCAGCCTTTCAAAGCTTTTTCCATAAGCTGAATTGAGAATGGCCCCCAGTAACGGTTTACCTCACGAAGGGCAAAATCAATTCCCATAACTGCAGAATCTATATCTTCCTGAGAAACTCCATTTTCATAGATTTCGTTGAGTGTTTTTTCTACAAGGCTGAAAACTTTCTCTTCATCGCCTTTTTGAACACCCCAAAGGCCTGCTGTATAAAACTCTTCTTTAAACTGGCCGAAACTCTGGAACTGAACATCATCACCGAGTTTTGAATCTTTAAGAGCGCGTGCAAGAGGAGAACTGTCGTTTCCACAGAGAGCCTCACTCAAAAAGTATTTTTCCATATCAGCTTTTCCTGCATACCAGTTGAGGGTAACAAGACTTCCAGTTGAACCGGTTTCAGGGGCATAAGTTTTTATTTCAGTTGATTCTTTTAAGAATTCCAGTTTCTGGAGCTCGCGGATTTCTTTTTTTATAAGAGGAGCTTTACAGGTTGTATCAATATTGCTGATTGTTCCACCTTCGCGACAATCATATTTTTTTACAAGACGACTAATAAAGCGCTCATCAATGAAATCCAGCTGCTGTTCTGTTGGAATATCACCATAAAGGAAAAGAAGGCAGTTATCCGGACTATAGAACTTCTGATGAAAGTCCAGGAATTCCTGATATGTGAGTTCCGGAATATGAAGAGGGTCTCCGCCCGAATCAAAAGCAGGATAACTGTTTGGGAACATTGCACCTATAAGGTCGCTGAAAGCAATCGGCTGGAATGAAGAATAATTTCCTTTCATCTCGTTGTAAACGACGCCCTGAATGCTGAGCTTACCGTTCTCGTCCATTTCTACACGGTGTCCTTCCTGAATGAAGGTTGCCTTATCTAGTTTTGGAAAGAAGACAGCATCACCGTAAACATCCATCATATTAAAGTAATCTGCTCGTACAACAGAGGCACCAGGGTAAACGGTCTTATCCGGGTATGTAAGGGCATTCAAAAAAGTATTGAGACTTGTTGAAGCAAGTGTAATGAACGGCTCTTTGAGTGGATACTTTTCGCTGCCGCAGAGAACCGAGTGCTCCATGATGTGAGCCACACCGCGTGAAGTTTTATCTACAGTACGGAATGCATAGGCAAAGAGATTTTCTTTGTCATCTTTTATGATGTGGTAAACCTCAAGTCCTGTAATTTTATGTCGCAGATAAACACCTTTTGCTTTGTAATCTTTTAAATCATCAATTGAAAGTAAAACAAAGTCCTTATATGACTTTCCGATATTAATTGGATCAGTAAAATTAAACATAATAACCTCATTGTCACCCTGAACTTGTTTCAGGGTCTTTTTACAGATGCTGAATCAAGTTCAGCATGACGCTGCTACAC
>JAEEGL011483220.1_pt1 | contig 12127 bp, 13 predicted proteins | sample 9134231 | NCBI WGS metagenome assembly JAEEGL01 (sample SAMN16246548, study PRJNA631951) | gut metagenome | biome: gut microbiome; feature: rumen; material: fiber-attached | host: Bos | place: Iran: Karaj | collected 2018-10
ACTTTCTCAGGCTGGAACAGCTATGCTTGCACAGGCTAACCAGACTTCACAGAACGTACTCAGCTTGCTCCGCTAGAACAGACTTTACGGTGGTTGAGCTTGTCGAAACCACCGCAGAGACAAAAAAAAACCGATGCATTGCATCGGTTTTTTTATTTAACGAAATGTAAAAAATCAGAAATTAGCCGAGAGTAATTGCTCCAGCCTCGCTGATAGTAATGATTGCTTTACAGTTAGTACAGCGGAAACGGCCTGCATGTGCAGCCTGAATATTCTTTCCACAAGAAGGACAAACGAGCATCTTAGGGAATACAGGTCCTGGTGTAGAACCTTCATCGTGACGAAGATACTCCAATGCTTCTTCTGTTGTATCCTTAAGGTTGAAGAACTGAGAGAATCCGAGAATCTGGAATACTTCAGCTACCTTTTCCTGTACCTCAGAAAGAATAATATCTCCACCCTTTACCTTTACCATCTTAAGAAGAATAGTAAATGAACCGAGACCGGTAGAAGAAACATAAGACAAACCGCCGCAATTGAAAAGAAGGTTAAAATAGCCTGCTCCAATTACCTTAGTAAGCTGTTTCTGGAAAAAAGATGAATTATATGTATCAATATATCCATCCAGGACAACCATACAACCGTTCTGGACGCCTGGAATCTTATGCAAAGTGATTTTCAATGAATCGTCTTTATCGCTGTCAAAGCCTGAAACTATAGAATTATTTGACTCCATTTAAATTACTCCTTCTAAGTTATTATAGAACAAGAATTTCGAATTGTCCATTAAAATTATTTAAAAATTAAAATTCGCTGCGGCCGCGGAAACTGAGGGCCAGCGTACGTTTATCGATATATTCGAGGTCGCCGCCCACGGGGATGCCGGTGGCAAGACGGGTAACCTTTGGCGGCGTCTGCAGATTCAGCTCAAGAATCATCTTATTAAGGTAAAGAGCTGTTGTATCACCCTCTACCGTAGGATTTGTAGCTATGATGATTTCTGCAACACTGCCGTTTTTTATGCGGTTCAAAAGCGGCTGAATTGCAAGCTGGGCAGGTCCAATTCCTTCAAGAGGACGAAGAAGTCCGCCCAGAACATGGTAGGTTCCTTTGTATTCACCGTAGGCTTCTATAGTAGAAACGTCCTGGGGCTGCTCTACTACACAAATCTGAGTGGCGTCACGCAAAGGATTAGAACAGATTGGGCAGGGATCGTTTTCAGTCCAGGTTCCGCAGACTGAACAGGGCTTAATGCGCTCCTGAAGATGTCCTAAATTCTGCGCAAACTTCTGTACATAGGCAGAATCCTGCTTTAAAAGCCAGTTTACCATGCGGACAGCAGATTTTTTGCCGATTCCGGGGAGACGAGAAAAGTTGTTTGCAAGTTCATCAAAAACATTCATAAATTAAAGTCCGAACTGGCCCAGATCAAGGCCACCGAGAATTGAGCTGGATTTTGCTTTAATCTGCTCCTGAACATTTTCTACTGCATTTTTATGAGCCGAAACAATAAGGTCTTCGAGCATCTGAACATCGCGGTTATCAACACAAATAGGATCAAGCTTAATGCCCATCATCTCAAATTTGCCGTTAAGTGTAACAGTTACCATACGGCCGCCGGAAGAACCTTCGGCACGAATATCAGCAAGCTCCTGCTGCAGCTTTTCAGACTGCTCTTTTATAGCCTGCGTATTTTTAAGTAAATCGAACGGATTCATTTTTTATTTCCTCCCGGCAACAATGGTTCCCTTAAAAGCATTCAAAAGGATATTTACCTGCTGAGGAATTTCAACCTTTTCTGCAGGTTTTTCAGGCTCATCGGCCTTTAAGGTAACATTAAATTGCATCTGACGGCCACAGACATTCGAAATTTCTGCAGCAATCACGTTTTTCTTTTTTTCTATAAGGCTCAGGTCGTAGGCTGAATCAACTGTAGTATTTACACTATCGCCGTCTATTTTCCATAAGCCGGTTTTTTCTACATTGGAAGCCGCAAAACCGTCTGTAACGGCAAGGGCCGCGGTTATCTGACCTCGCAGCTGTCCGACAGACATTGTCTGCCCGTTTGCAGCGGTAAAGGTATCCTGCAGCTGGGCAGGAGCAGAAAATGCTGATGTATTCTGAGCGTCGGCTTTTTCATAAGATTCTTCGGCCAGCTCTGCGAGTTCTCCTTCATCAGGATAGTATTCATCATCTGGAGGAGCATCCATATTAGACCAACCGTCATCGCCCTCCTCTGCATCCGGATTTTCTGTATAACCCGTTGGCGAAAGCGGAATATCCAATGCCACTGATTGTTCAGGCGGCAGTGGACCGCCATCATGAAAAGGGTTTGCACCCTCCCCTTCAGAAGCAGGAGCTTCCCCGCCTCCGCCTTGCTGGGCTTCTTCCTTAAGCATATCATCCAGAATAGAAAGCCTTGGCATTCCGGCCGGAAGAGGATTAGTGGCCGGAGGTGTCTGCTGACTTTGCTGCGGCTGAACCGGTTGTGGTGCCGGCTGTGCTGCCGGCTGACTTGCGACAGGAGCAGCAGACTGAGGTGCAGCAGGTGCACTGACAGGTGCTCCCATCAAAAGAGACTGTGCCGCATCAATTGCCTTTTTAACCTCGGCGTTAGAAACATAAGAGCCGATCCAGCAGAGACGGCTGAAGGCAAGCTCAAGCTCGTAGCGAGGTGAAAGTGAATAGCGGATATCGCGGTAAAGCTGCAGATATATAGAAAGAGCACGTTCAATCTGAACTGTATTCCAGGCAGCAAGCACTACGCTGCTGTAGCGTTCTGGGGAGTTGCCCAGAAGAGACTCTTTTTTTACACCATTCTTAATAAGAAGAAGGCTTCTGAGATAGTCGGCGCTGTTTGAAATCAGCTGTTCGATTGAAACGCCGGCCTGCAAGAATTCATCAATAAGATTGATAACTTCTTCGGTTTTGTTCTGAGCACAGGCTTCAAAAACAGAGTTCAGGCGGTCAATGCCGACAAGACCAAGCTTATCGCGGATTTTTTCGTAAGTGATGTGACCGTCACTGAAGGCTACAACCTGATCAAAAAGGGTGTAGGCATCGCGCATAGAGCCGGTAGACTCGCGGGCAATCCAGAAAAGCGCCTCATCATCAGCCTGAATACCAAGCTCTGCTGCTGCATCGGCAAGGCACTGCTTAACCTTATCAACTGCAACCAGACGGAAATTAAACTGCTGGCAGCGTGACTTGATTGTAGCCGGAACCTTCTGAAGCTCTGTTGTCGCAAAAATAAAGATTACGTATGGAGGCGGCTCCTCAATGGTTTTGAGCAGGGCATTAAAAGCCGAAGTCGAAAGCATGTGGACTTCGTCTATGATATAGATTTTATATTTTGCATTGCTAGGCGGGAAAAGCACCTCATCCTTAATCTGGCGGATGTTTTCAACGCTGGTATTAGACGCACCATCGATTTCAATTACATCGAGAGAAGTTCCCTTTGTAATTTCCTGACAGGTAGAACAGGTTCCGCAAGGCTGGTCTGTCGGCCCGTTCTGACAGTTGAGTGCCTTTGCCAGAATACGAGCCGTAGAAGTCTTACCGCAACCACGCGGACCTGAAAAAAGATACGCGTGGGCAATCTTCCCCGATTTTATAGAGTTTTTGAGAGTCTCGGCAACAAATTCCTGACCAACCAGGTCATCAAACTGCTGCGGACGACGTCTCGTCGCTGTTACTTCGTATGACATAAAATAAATTATAATGGGAAAACGGTAATTATGAAAGTGGAATAAGTCTTAAAATATGATGATTGGCTACTCCCGCTGAAAAAGTCCAATCATCATAAATTAGTGTTTACACTTTCAAAAAAAACTGTTTCCCATTATAATTTATTCTATGAAATTTTACGGTGAACTCTTAGTTTTTGCATTGCTTTTTATTACAAACCTGCGCGTGTTTTTTGTGCATCATGTGAGAAGGGACCCGCTGGTTGTGCTGGCGCCGTTCACCTTTATTGTGGCAATTTTTCAGATTCTGGCCTGGGGAATTGACGCTTTTACTTTCCTGGGACTTTTTATTGCCCTGCTGGTTCTGCTTTCGAACTTCCACGCGATTTTCAGATATCTTGAGCGACTTTATATTGACCACTACAGTCCGCTGATGAGAGTCTGGGCTGCTTTTACAATCATCATTTCTGCAGCCGCGCTTGCCGCTACAATTTATTTTGCGCCGGTTGAAAGCCCGAATGCGAAGCTGGGAATTACTGAAACTAAAAGCTACTATAAAGGTAATTTCCGCGGAGGCTTTGAAAAGGCCGGAGCTTTTACTTCAAAAAATCTGATTATTTCTGAATATTCCCGCAGCACAATTCCTTCTGCAAAAGCCGGAGCTGTTCCACATCTGAATATTCCTGATAATGTCATTGTCATTCTTATGCCGGATAAACGTGCCGATACCGCCCACTACCTGCCTTACCTTCAGCAGCTTGCAACCAGCGGCGTTAAGGTTTATTCAGCTGATTTTTTTGCGGATGACGGAAGATGGCTTCACTCTGTCGGTGATGTAAAGATTCTCCGCCGTCTTGTACTTGCAGTTCACAGCCTTGTTAATAATCAGTGGTTTATGAGCCAGCGTGAATATTACACTTACAATATTACCCAGGAACTTAATGCCCTGCTTCCCCTTCTTGAAGAAAAGGCAAAGGCAGAAAAGAGTGACCGCGATTACCGTTTCTTCCTTATTACAGATGTTATGGGAAATACGGCTGCTTCTGATTATCAGAAAAAAAATCCGGAGCAGATTGCAGGTATTCTGAATCTTGATTCTTGTGCTGATTATAAAACTGCGGGTTATGGCTGTGTTGAACAGACTGATCCTGTTTTAGCTCTGGCTCTGGGAACCTCCCGTGACCGTTCCCTGAAGCTTCCAAAGCTCTTAGCTCAGAAAACTGTGGAGGCCCTGCATGACATTAAATGAATTTGATGCTTATCTGAACTCATTTCTTAAAAAAGAAGATTTTGCCGCTGACCCTTCGCGCAACGGTATTCAGATTCAGAATTCCGCCCCGGACCTTAAGGAAATAAAGACGATAGCCTTTGCGGTGGACGCCTGCGAAGCAACTGCCCTTGTAGCAGCAAAAGAAGGAGCAGATGTCCTTCTTGTACACCATGGGCTTTTCTGGGGCGGCTGCGAAACACTCACCGGAAACTTTTACAAGAGGGCGGCCGCCTTTATTAAGAACGACCTTGCCCTTATCGGCTACCACATACCTCTGGACGCAAACAACCCTTATGGAAATAATTACGGCCTGGCGGCCGCCCTTGGCCTTACCAATTGCCAGCCCTTCGGTAACTGGCATGGAATGACTATCGGAGTTCGCGGGGAATTTGATTGTAAAAAACCGCTTACCCCGGAAGCGGTCTGCGAGGCCCTTGCTAAAATCACAAAAACTCAGCCTCACCTCTTCGCCTTTGGCAAAGACCACGTTCAGACCCTGGGAATTATTTCCGGAGGCGCCGGCGAAGATGTCGACCAGGCTGCGGCGCTCGGCTTAGACTGCTACATCACCGGCGAGTTTACCCACCAGGACTTCCATGTTGCAGAAGAACTGGGTATAAACGTAATTTCCGGCGGCCACTATGGCACCGAAACAATGGGAGTTTCCCTGCTTAAAGAAAAAGTTGAAAAGGAGTTAGGTCTGCGCACGTTATTTATTGACCTGCCGACAGATTTATAAGTATATTTTTATTATGAATAAAGAAACAAAAGCAAAGCTCTGGCCCATTTCCCTTGCGGTCCTTGTAGTTATCCTTGATCAGATTACAAAAATCCTTGTAATGAAAAATATTCCGCTTTATACAATCGGAGCACAGTTCTTCGGCGATTTCCTTAGAATTGTTCACGTTGCAAATACCGGTGTTGCCTTTAGTGTAGGTGCAACCTGGTCTGAAACTGCCCGCCGTTTCCTTTTCTCACTCATTCCTCTTATTGTGATTGGAATGGTTGTAGCCATCTATTTCAGAAACAATACCTGGACTAAGCTTCAGCGCTGGGCAATTATGGGTATTGTTGGCGGCGGACTTGGAAACCTGGTTGACCGTTTTTTCCGTGCCGAAGGTGTTGTAGATTTTATCGACATTAAATTCTACGGACTTTTTGGTCTTGAACGCTGGCCTACCTTCAATGTTGCAGATTCAGCCGTTGTAGTTTGCGGTATTCTGCTGATTGTTTCCTTTATAATCACTTATATCAAAGAATCAAAAGAAGAAAAATCAAAGTCGCAGGACTCTGAAAATAAATAATCTGAAAACAAATAAGAGGAGCATTTTATGGATTTGACAGAAGAAGAAAAACAGGAAAGACTCGAACGTCAGCAGAAGGAACTGGAGCGCCGTGCAAAGGTCCGCAATTCCCGCCTTTTCCTTTTTTTCGGAAGTATCTTTGAGATTATTGAAACCCTTCTCGTAATTCTGATTCTCTTTGTATTTTTCTCTTTCCTGATTTTCAGAGTTTTCCAGCTTCCGGAAGCAACTGCCCGTACAATCTTTCAGTTCTGTACAATTGTCAGCTTCCTTGGAGGACTTTTCCTTGGTTTTATGATTTATAAAATCTGCGCAAATTTTGTAATCGAAAAGTTCAAGCTTCATGACAAACTTTCGAACGAAGTTCTTGGTCATTATTCAAAACGCTTTAGAAAACAGGAAGAAGAGGCTCGCAAAAAATGATTGGTATTATTGGTGCAATGGACAGCGAGGTTGAAGCTCTCTTCGCCCAGATGTCCTCAAAAGAAAAAATCAATCTGAATAATCTTGTATTTTACAAGGGTAAACTTTTTGATAAGGATGTCGTAATTGTAAAATGCGGAATCGGCAAGGTAAACGCTGCCCTCTGTACTCAGCTTCTTATTCTGAACTTTAAGGTTTCCAAAGTAATCAACACAGGTATTGCCGGTGCTGTTGGAGCAGGCCTTAAGATTTATGATTTTGTAGTTTCTGATGCGGCTGTTTATCATGATTTTGATGTTCAGTTCTTCGGCTATAAACTGGGCCAGGTTCCCGGAATGCCGGAAAGCTTTGCTGCAGATAAAGCGCTTGCTGATTCTGCCTCTGCTGCCTTTGCAAAGACTTCTCTTGCGGGCGAGCACAAGCTGGTTCGCGGACTTATTGCCTCGGGAGATCAGTTTATTTCCGGCGGAGAAAAAAAGAAATTCATCGTCGATAACTTTAAGCCTCAGTGCGTAGAAATGGAAGGCTGTGCCATTGCCCACACCTGCTTTGCCAACAGCGTTCCTTTTGTGATTATCCGCTGTATGTCTGATACTGCAGATGAGTCTGTAAAAGAAACCTATTCGGAAGAAACAGCTTCTAAATTGAGCAGCACATTTTTACTAGAAGTTATCAAGGAGATTTAAGATGGAAGTAGTACAGAGTTTTACAATTGACCATACACAGCTTAAGCCTGGTATTTATATTTCACGCGAGGACAAGGGCTTTACCACCTACGACCTTCGCATCACTGAACCAAACAAAGAGCCTGCAATGCAGCCCGGAGCAATCCACAGCCTTGAGCATCTTATGGCTACCTGGTTCCGTAATTCAGAAGTAAAGGAAGATGTTGTATACGTTGGACCTATGGGCTGTCTCACAGGCATGTACATCATCATGCTGGGAAAATATTCTGTTGAAGATATGCGTCAGCTGACTATCCGCTGCCTTGAATGGATTCTTACTCAGAACGAAGTTCCTGCAACCCGTCCGGAAGCCTGCGGAAATTATCTTCTCCACGACCTTCCTATGTGCAAGTGGGAAAGTGCCCGCTATCTTGACCGCCTGAAAAATGATTTCCACTGTGAATACACAAAGCTTCAGGTAAAGCTGGATGACGGAAAGGTTTTTGCAGACGCATAAATCATAAAATCATAATAAATGAACATTCTGAACAAATTAAAAGAAACTGCCGTCTCTGTTCTGCCGGTTATGGCAATCGTGCTTTTTCTGGGTTTAACCTTTGTTCCTCTCGATAAAGCTTTGCTCGCACGCTTTGTAGCCGGCGGGCTTTTGCTTATTATAGGGCTCACAATTTTTCTGCTGGGCGTAGAGCTGGGCATTCAGCCTATGGGAGAACGCTGCGGTGCAGAGCTTACTAAAAAACGTTCCCTTCTTCTTCTCCTTATTGTGGCTTTTGTCATCGGATTTATTGTAACTGCCGCCGAGCCCGACATTCAGGTTTTCGGAGATCAGGTGCGCGAGGTTTTTCCTTTTGTCAGAAAGCTTTCCATAACCCTCGTTATTGCAGCGGGCGTCGGCACTTTTATTATGCTGGGTCTTCTCAGAACGGTTTTGAATTTATCCCTCAAATGGACTTTTTTTATTGCCTATACCCTGCTTTTTATTCTTGCTCTTTTTGCACCTGAAAGCTTTTTTGGAATTGCTTTTGATTCTGGCGGCGCAACTACGGGCCCTATGACCGTTCCCTTTATTATGGCGCTGGGTCTGGGTGTTTCTTCTGTTCGTGATGATAATGATAACTCCTTCGGTCTTACGGGCGTATGCTCAATCGGGCCGGTTATGGCAGTACTGATTTATGCAGTAGGAATAAATAAAAGTGCAGAGCTTTCAGCAGGCACAAGCAGCGTAAGCAGCGGCACCGTTGAAACTTTTTCTCAGATTGCAGGCCAGGTTTTTCATGAGTCATTAATTTCCATTGCACCGCTTTTTGCCCTCTTTGTGATTTTCCAGCTGCTGCTTTTGAAGATGACTAAGCGTCAGGTTATCAGAATCATAATTGGTTTTATTTATGCCTTTGCCGGACTTACAATTTTTCTGATTGGTGTAAAGGGCGGTTTTTCTCAGGCAGGTGCAGAGCTGGGACAGAAGCTTGGAGCCCTTTCTCTTGAGCGTGGCGGAATCTGGTATTTTATTCTGATTATTACAGGTCTGCTGCTTGGCGCAATCATTGTGTGTGCTGAGCCTGCTGTCTGGGTTTTGAGCGAACAGGTTGAAAATGTAAGCGGCGGTACAATTAAGCGTAAGGTTCTGCTTGTTTTCCTTTCTGTGGGAACTGCTGTTGCAATTGCCCTTGCAATGCTGCGTGCCGTTACAGGCTTTAATCTCAAGTTCATTCTGATTCCGGGTTATATAATCGCAATGCTTCTTATGATTTTCTGCCCTAGCCTTTTTTCTGGAATTGCCTTTGATTCGGGCGGAGTTGCGTCGGGTCCTCTTACCTCTACCTTTGTACTTTCCTTTACTCTGGGAGCAGCCGTAAGTGGAAAAGGAGGAAATGATTCCTTTGGCGTTATCGCCCTTGTTGCAATGATGCCCCTGCTTGCAATTCAGCTGATGGGAATTATCTATAAGATAAAACAAAATAAAACTGTAATGACACAAAACTCTGAGGAGGCAGAAAATGAATTATAAGCTTCTGGTGAGTATAGTTCCACACGACAGCGGGGAACTAATTTCAAATGCGGCTAAGTCTGCGGGAGCAGGCGGAGGCACAATCGCTATGGGGCGGGGAACTGCTTCTAACGGCGTGCTTCAGCTTCTGGGACTTGGTGATACTTCCAAGGATATTGTCTATATCATTCTGGAAGAAGAAAAAATTGAGGCAGTACGCTCAGCAATTATAACTGCCTCTGAAACAAAAAAACACTTCGGAGTTCTTTTCACACTTGAGGTCGGAAGCTTTGTAAAGGCAGGCAGCACCGGCACAATCTCTAAATCAGAATCAAAAGGGGGCAAAACTATGGCAACCGCTACATATCAGATGATTAACGTAATCGTAAACAAGGGCTATGCAGAAGACGCAATGGCCGCAGCGCGCAAGGCAGGAGCCGGCGGTGGTACAATTATCGGGGCCCGCGGTACTGCAAAGGAAGGCGACGCTGCATTCTTTGGAATGAAGATTGTTCCTGAAAAGGATATGCTGATGATTCTGGTTCCAGCTGATAAAAAGGATGCCATAGTTCAGGCTATCAAAGAGCTGCCATGCTTCTCAGAGGCCGGCAGCGGAATTATCTTCTGCAACGAAGCCCAGGATTTTACACTTCTGGGGAAGAAATAAGATTTTCAAAAATCTTTAAAAACACTTGCACAAACATTCAAATGAGGATATTATTTGAACAGTTGTTCAATTGAACAATCACTCAAATGATATCCTTTTTTATTTCAGGAGTCTTATGAACAATTTTGATAATTGTGATGGCGAAGTCATCAACGAAGAAACTGTAAAAAAGGTAAAGGCGACATTTCCTAAAGACGAAATGATTTTTGACCTTGCTGATTTTTACAAGATTTTCGGAGACACGACGCGTGTAAAAATTCTTTATGCGCTGGATAAAAGTGAACTCTGCGTCTGCGATATTTCGGCCCTGCTGGGAATGTCAGTTTCAGCTGTTTCGCATCAGCTGAGAACGCTGAGGGAATCGGATCTTGTACGTACTAAACGTCAGGGTAAGGTTATTTACTACAGCCTTGCCGATGACCACGTAAAAAGTATTTTAGAGTGCGGAATTGAACATATTAAGGAGAAAGAATAATGAGCGAACATAAACATGAACATCATCATGAGCATGAACACCACCACGAGCATCATCATGAGCATGAACACCACCACGAGCATCATCACGAGCATGATGAACATGAAGAGCACTGCGAGCACCACCACCACGAACACGGTGGCTGCTGCTGCGGTCATGAACACGGACACTCACACAGCCACGAGCATGGCGAAGAAGAGCATGAGCTTACAGTAAAGCAGCTTGTTTTCGCGGCCGTACTTTTTGTGATCGGTCTTGTTACAGAGCATCTGCCTCTCGAAGCCTGGCTCCCGAATGTGTCAAAAATCGAACTGATTCATGAAGCGGCAAGCCTGGTGCTTTATTTTGTTGCCTTTATGATAACCGGAAAGGATATCGTAATCGGCGCTGTTTCTAACCTGATTCACGGCGAGCTGATGGACGAATCTTTTCTTATGTCGGTTGCCGCAATCGGTGCAATTCTTCTTGGTGAATATGAAGAAGCCGTTGCAATTATGATTCTCTATCAGGTTGGTGAAAAGTTTGAAGATTACGCTGTAGATAAATCACGCGACTCAATCGAAGAAATTGCAAAGCTGCGACCAGACCACGCAACTGTAAAGGTTGGAGCCGAAACCCGCGAGGTAGATCCGGAAGAGGTTGAAACTGATTCTGTAATCATCGTAAAGCCGGGCGACCGCATTCCAATTGACGGCGTTGTTGTAGACGGAGATTCTTTTGTAGATACCTCTGCCCTCACCGGTGAAAGCATTCCTCAGCATGTAAGCATTGGAAGCGAAGTTCTTTCGGGCTCAATCAACAGGCAGGGAGTTCTTGAAATCAGAACTACACGCCATGCAGGAGATTCTGCCCTTTCGCGCATTCTTGAACTGGTTGAAAACGCAACAGAAAACAAGACAAAGTCAGAGCAGTTTGTTACCCGCTTTGCCAGAGTTTACACACCAATCGTTGTATACGCAGCCCTGGCCCTGGCAATCATACCAAGCGTAGTTATCGGAATTAAAACCGGTAACTGGGCCTGGAAGGAAAGCTGGAGCACCTGGGTTTACCGTGCCCTTATGTTCCTTGTTGTAAGCTGTCCTTGCGCCCTGGTAATTTCTATTCCGCTTTCTTTCTGCGGAGGTATTACAGCAGCTGCCCGTCAGGGAATCCTGATTAAGGGAAGCGTTTACCTTGAAGCTCTTGGCCGTACAAAGACTGCCGTATTCGACAAGACCGGAACTCTTACAAAGGGTAACTTTGTTGTAACTCACATTCACGCAACAGACCCTGCAATCACAGAAACTGAACTGCTGGCTCTTGCAACCCATACAGAAATGTTCTCTACCCACCCTATTTCGGCTTCCCTCAAGGCTGCTCACCACGACAAGTGCTGCGACAATGTAAAGCTTGAGAATGTAGAAGAAATTGCCGGTAAGGGAATTAAGGCGCTTGTAAACGGCAAGCAGGTTCTGGCCGGAAACACTAAGCTGATGGAACAGTTCAATATTGATTACAACGAATGCGTTGAGCACCAGGACGGAACTGTAATCCACGTTGCAAGCGAAGGAAAGTACAGCGGCCATATTGTAATCAGCGATGAAATTAAGGACGACTCAGCTCAGACTGTAGAAGGACTTCACAAAATCG
>JAEEGL012497610.1_pt1 | contig 12127 bp, 7 predicted proteins | sample 9134231 | NCBI WGS metagenome assembly JAEEGL01 (sample SAMN16246548, study PRJNA631951) | gut metagenome | biome: gut microbiome; feature: rumen; material: fiber-attached | host: Bos | place: Iran: Karaj | collected 2018-10
CATTCCATATCTCATACATTTCCAGCGTGGTGCCGTTGAAATTGTCGACGATAAATTTGAGAAGACGTTCATCGACGGTACCGTTCCTGAAAGCATAATGGCTCATGGCAACGATGCTTTCCTTGTCCTCCGTACTCTCTGCGGATTCCGCCGCATGGAGGCAAAGCTTGGAAAGCCTCTTTAAGGAAAGATTCTCACAGCCGAATTCCTTAACATATTGAATGACCTTGTCGTACATATCCCTTACGATCATGAGCTCGATCATCCTGTTGCGCCTGTCCGCATCGAGCATGCGCATATCCAGCTCGGAAAGATAGGACTCGAGGAGCTCGCCCTCATAATTCTCGTAATAATATTCCGCAAGATTGTAATAACAGATGTTTGCTATCTCGGGCTTAAGCGTACCTATTCCCGTGATCTGCTTCTGCAGGGCGATATATGAATCCTCGCTCTGATTGTATCTCAGATTCTTTTCCCACATGTAAAGAAGGAGCCTCGGATTGTTGCTTCCCATATCGTAACACTCGGCAAGCATATCCTGCATGTGGAGATATCTTACGCATTTGTCGGTGTCACGAAGGAGATATCTGTTGCCTTCCATATCCTCAAGCCAGCAAGTGCAGGAATCGGTATAAAGCAGAACATCCGCATGTCCGTTTCTTATGGGATATCTGGCTTCCGAAACCTCAAGGCTGTTTGTAACGATAACATCCCTGAATTCTCCGCCCTTTACATCCACGCCGTAAGTGAAAAGTACATCAGGCACGCACTCTGCGAGAGTTGCGTCAAGGAGCTCCCTGTTCAGCACGTCGGCATAGATAACCGCTCTCGTCCTGTCCACCTTACGATTTAGGAGTGAATTTACGGCAAACTGCCCGATATCCTTGAAATAAGCGCGGTAGATAGCCTTATTGTCATCCTTGTGCTTAACGACATATGCATAGAGCGCAGCCGTTAAGTCCTCCGGCAATACGGTATTGTATCCGAAATAAAGGAGCACCGGCTGCGCTATCGCTTCATCCGGATCATCGCCGTAGGTAAACATGTAATACTCAAATATATTGACTATACTAAGGCGTGCCTCAACGGCTTCCTTAAAGTATACGTGATATTTCTTATCGCGGAGATCCGCACGTATGATCTTCTCGCATATGCATGTGAGAAGATCGGGATCGTGTTGGGTCTCGTGAGGGTGTGTGAGTAGGTGGTGGCCCAGGCCGAGATTCTCGTCGGTTTCACGACAGCTGTATACGAAATCCAGAAGGATGCCCTCATTGATCATGTTGTTCTCGATCATATAGAGAAGTATCCTGCATTCCGTCCTGCCCGCTCCCGAAAGGAGTTCCGAATCATGGCTCAGGATGTGTCCCGCCTCGCTCAAAAGAAGCGTACTGTTGCTGCCCGCGTCAAGTATTTCCTTAACACAGTCATACCTGAGAGAAGAATTGCTCTGCATGTTTTCGTCGAGATCGTAATACATGAAAAGAAGCAACGGATTGTTCCGTCTTCTCTCGAACAAGCTTCTAATAATGTCACAATTTGCTTTCCTTACGGAGGAGTTGTTGACTGTCAGTGCCTCGATGTAGAGAGCGGCGGCATATGAAACGGTGTTCTTTGCTTCATATTCCCGCTTTTTAAGAAGAACCGATGAAACAGTACTCTCGTTTGCCGGCGTGTGCTCATCGATCGCCGCGAGATAGCCTCTGTAAAGAGCCATCTGCTCGCGTATCATGGCAACTTTCTTTTCATCGGTATCATCGGTGTATCCCGTCTTTTCAACGATACGTTCGAGATTCCCAATAAGCATCAGGGATTCATCTATGTATTCCCTTAAAGACATCCTCTCGCACCGGTATCCGATAAAAAGATCCGCCATATTCAATATGTATTTTTTGTAGTTTAAGTTTCTTTCTTTACGCTTTTCGTTTCCGTCTTTGATCCTGTAGGTGATGGGAATAACGGCCTCGTGAAGCGAATTGTATATCCTGATATTCCCGCGGACGGTGCCTCCGGGCATATTTTCAAGATTGGCTATGAACCTGAGTTCAAAACGACCGTTGATGAAGTCGCTGTTTTCGATAACATTTACGGCCGGGATGAGATAATCCCTGTCGGTCTCCACCTTAAGCCTTAAATACCCCCAAGTGCTCCTGGTGACAACGATCTTTTCCATGAAGCTGATGGCTTCGGTGTCGTTATTTATCTCGGATGTGCCTACAAAGAAGGTGCACTCTGACTTTTTTTTGCGTGAAAACAAGAACTCTTCAAGAGCCAGACTCCTGTCAGGTGCCGATCTTAACGAATCGTACGCGCAGGAAAGTGCTTCGTCACCCCTGATGACAGAATCATAAAAGGGCTTGCTGTCGAACAGCTCGAGTGCCTCGTTCCAGTTTGCCTGAGCAAGGCTCTGGAAGCTGAAAAAGTTATTGATGCGGCCCACAGAACTCTTGCAGGTGGATCCGAGGACCGATATTGTAAAAGGCAACTGGAGTTCTCCGCAGTCGCTGACAATGTCTATCCTGCCCTCGATGCGTTCTCCCTGCCCCATGTGGCTGCAGTTGACCACGTAGAAGATCTCGTTCGAAACGCCGTTAAAGGAGCCGGCGCTCAGCTTTACCGCATTGGATGAACTGTAGAGAAGTCCCTTCATGGGAGTGTTGGCGGAATTTGAGATGACAAATGAACCGGTCTGAGTCTCTCCTTCACCTATAAAGACATCTATGATGTCCTGAGAAAGAATGATCTCCGGCTGTTCGTATTCGAATATTCCCTTCGATAGTCTCTCAATCTTTTCCTTCATGACACTCCGTGATCATCAGCCCTGGGGGAACGGAACAAAGTTGCCGTAGTCATCGACTACAAAGCACTTCTTGCCGTCGTCGGAAATGTAGAAATCACCGCGATTTCTTCTCTTGCCGCCAACCACTTCGTAAAGAGTGAACTGGTAGCAGTCAAAACCGTTTATATTTGTATTGGGAACTTTGTCGTATTCAACCTGATATTCGCCGACTTCCTTCTCGATATTGAGAGCTGTCTTGCCGAAGCCGCAAAGGATCGCATACGCTTCCTCGGCCGTCTTCCTGTCAGGTTCCTGGGGAACGGGAGTTGCCGTAGGCTTTGGTGTAGCCGTAGGCGCTGCCGTAACTGTGGGTGTGGGTGTAGCCGCCGGCTTCTCTGTAGGTGTGGGGGTAGCCGCCGGTGTATCGGTAGGTGTGGGTGTGGGTGTATCTTTTACAGCCACGGGTGTGGGTGAAAGTGTTGCCATTGCAGTAGGTGTGGCAACCGGCGTAGGTGTGGGAGCCGTGATGTTGGGCTTCTTCTTCCTTCCCACTACGATGCATATTATCACGATAAGGAAAACCACCATGACGAGTGCCGGAACACCGATCGTCAGTATAGTTTTCTTTCTTGTTTCAAACCATTCGGCAAGATCTGTTTTTCTCATCTGATTGTCGTCCATATAACCCTCCGCATATCAAAAAGGTACCAAAAAAGGTGCATGCAAAGCATACACCTTTATTATATCCCTTTTGCCATGAAACTGCAAAGATTATTTCAAAAGAAATTCAATAAAATCAGTACATATACCGACATTTTCCCACGAAACGCAAACGGCAAGAACAGTTCTCTCACTGTTTAATTTGTTCGTGAAATAGCGGGTGCCGTCAAGGCATAAACCGTAAGCCTTTTCGGAGTCGCTTATCATGTTGCCGTCAGAGTCGATGGTTCCGCTCATCACAAACCTGTCGTTGAGTTTCAGATAAAGGTCTGTGGGAAGAATTTCGGACATAGGCTTAAAGTAGGAATTAACCGCCATCTTCTCAAAAAGCGACTCAGGCATGATAGCCACGCTGATCTGGCCCACTGCGAGATAAACCGCAAACTTCTGTGTGGACGCATACTCATCCGCAGCAAAGAGGAAACTGCTGTCGAACATCGTCTCCTGCTTTTCGGGATCGATCTTTATATAGGCCTCGAAATCCTTCTGCATCTCTTCGATCTCATCCAGTCCCGCGGCGTAGTCACATACCGCGGCATAGAATACCGTATCGGGCTTGGGCCCGAACACGGTGAAGAGAAGGGATGCGATAAAAACAAGGACCGCGATTATCGCTACTATCTTCAGGAGATAGTAATCCCTGAACTGTATCCACTTCTGCCTGCCCGTCAGGCTTTTCATCTTTTCTTTTTCCGTAAGCCCATCCGTCGCATGGGTATACAGAGCTGCGTTGTCTTTGAGCGCGGTCTTTTTGTTACCTATCTGCATGTTAAAACCAAATCCTCATCATAAGCCATTTTAACCGTTTGCTGTTGCCGTCATACTATACATCCCCCCGACGGCAAAATAAATAAAGTAACGATTAAAATTTTGAAATATTATTACTCCACCGTAACGGACTTGGCGAGATTCCTCGGCTGATCCACATCGAGTCCCCTGTACGACGATGTGTAATAAGCTATGAGCTGCAGGTAGACCGCTGCCAAAAACGGCGCAAACTCATCCTTACATGCGGGAATGACAAGATGCTCGGCACATATCCCCTTCTCGAGTTCACTGTCATCCGCTCCGTTGGTGACAAGGATCACCATTGCGCCTCTCGCCCTCACTTCCTTGACGTTGGAAATAAGTTTCGGGAACACGTCCTTCTGGGTTCCGAGAGCTATGACCGGAGTACCCCCCGTAATCAGCGAGAGCGTTCCGTGCTTGAGTTCTCCTGCCGCATATGCTTCGGAATGTATGTAGGTGATCTCCTTTAACTTAATGGAGCCCTCGCAGGAAAGGGCGTAGTCCAGTCCTCTTCCGATGAAGAAAAGGTCGCTTGCGGGTGTAAGTCTCTTACTGAGTTCCTTTATAACATCTCTCTTTTCCAGTATCTTTTCGATCTTCTCCGGGATGTCTTCCAGCTCTCCCATATATTCGGAAACCTTTGTCTCGTCAAGCTTTCCGGCTGCCAATGCAAACCGGAGTGCAATAAGGTAGAATACGGCAAGCTGTGCCGTATAAGCTTTCGTACTTGCTACGGCGATCTCCGGGCCCGCATGGGTATACATGCAGTAATCCGCCTCTCTTGAAATGGAGCTTCCCTTGACGTTTACAATGGCAAGGGTCTTCGCTCCCCTTTCCTTGGCAAGCCTGAGGGCCGCAAGGGTATCCGCCGTCTCACCGGACTGGGAGACAACGATCACCAGGGATCTTTCGTCCACGATAGGATCCGCATATCTGAATTCCGATGCTATCTCGACGCTGACAGGAACCCTTAAGAATCTCTCTATCAGTATCCTTCCGACAAGTCCCGCATGCATAGCGGTTCCGCAGGCGGTAATAACGATCCTTCCGGCATTCAGGAATATCTCATCCGGTATCTTATCCTCGGAAAAATCGGGAAGAACAAGTCCTCTCTCCCTCTTGATCCTCGGTCTGACCGTCAGCCTGACGGATTCGGGCTGCTCGTGTATCTCCTTCAGCATATAATGCTTGAAGCCGTTCTTCTGTGCCGCGGACATGTCCCAGTTAACCGAGAGCATGGCGGGAGCAACAGTATTTCCGTAGAGATCGGTAACTATGATCGAATTCTTTGTAAGCTTAGCGATATTGTATTCGGGCAGGACGAAATATTCCTTCGAATACTTGAGAAGAGCCACCATATCGGATGCGATGACCGCACCTTCCTCTGCCATGCAGGCAACGAGAGGACTGCCCTTCCTGATGCAGTAGACAACATCCTTCTGATCCTCGAACATGATGCAGAAAGCATAAGCGCCCACAAGACGCTTCACAGCTTCGGATATGGCTGCGTAGGCGTCTCCCGTATAGAGCGAATCAAGGAGCATTGCGGCAACTTCGGTATCCGTCTGGGACTGAGGTATCCTGCCGCCTTTCGCCAGCTCTGCGGCGAGCTCATGATAGTTCTCGATGATGCCGTTATGGATGAGGGTCACCTTACCGCATGAATGAGGGTGAGCATTGGTCTTTGTAACTCCGCCGTGGGTTGCCCACCTTGTATGTCCTATTCCGCAGGAAGCGGTAACTTCCGCAGGAATCTCGTTCCTAAGGGCGGAAACCTTCCCCACGTTCTTGAAGCATTCAACGCCTTTGTCCGTGAAAACAGCGATACCGGCGCTGTCATAGCCTCTGTATTCCAATTCCGCGAGTCCGTTCAGCAGAACTTCCTTTGCATCGATGTAACCCGTAAATCCTATGATGCCGCACATAAGATCAAACCTCCTTTTTTTCGCCGAATGCTTTTTCCTCGGACGAAATACTGTATTTGTATGTGGGAACGATCTCGGAAATGCAGCTTCTTATATTCTCGCCTTCCGAATAAGCGTCGCCGTATATCTTTTCAAGCTTTTTGAAGAAAAGCTCATCATCCATCTCAATGGGTTTTGCAACCGAGATAAGGTCATTTTCCGTCTTCGCCAGTCCTTCCTCGTCCATGAGTCTTTCCTCGTACAGCTTCTCGCCGGGACGAAGGCCGGTAAATTCGATGTTTATATCCTCATTCGGAACAAAACCGGAAAGTCTTATAAGGTTTTCCGCAAGATCAACGATCTTCACGGGATTTCCCATATCGAGGACATAAATCTCACCATTCCCCGCAAATGCTCCCGCTTCAAGCACAAGAGAAACCGCTTCGGGTATGGTCATGAAGTATCTGATGATGTCGGGATGAGTAACGGTAACAGGACCTCCCGCCGCTATCTGTTTCTTGAACAAAGGGATCACGGAGCCGTTGCTTCCGAGCACGTTTCCGAATCTTACTGCCGCAAACTTGGTTGCGGACTTCCTTGAGAATGCCTGGATGACCATTTCGCACATACGTTTGGATGCCCCCATGACATTCGTGGGATTTACAGCTTTGTCGGTGGATATAAGGATGAAACGCTGAGCGCCAAACTTGTCGGCTGCCTTCGCAACGTTTAACGTACCGAAAACATTGTTCTTGATCGCTTCGTTGGGCGAATCCTCCATGAGGGGAACATGCTTGTGGGCCGCGGCATGGAAAACGATGTTGGGACGATACTCTTCAAAAATGCATTCTATCCTGTATGCGTCACGCACGGAAGCGATAAGGACAGTAAGCTTAAGATCGGGATATTTGCTTTTCAGTTCCTGCTGAATGTCGTAAGCGTTGTTCTCATAAATGTCAACGATGATCAGATGCCCGGGCTTTGCAAGGGCGATCTGACGACAGAGCTCGGAACCTATGGATCCGCCGCCTCCCGTAACAAGAACGGTCTTTCCGTCAATGAATCCGTTGATCCTGTCCATATCAACCTTAACGGGCTCACGTCCCAGAAGGTCTTCGATCTCCACAGGTCTTAAGCTCATAACGGAGACCTCTTTGTTTACCAGCTGATAAACGCCGGGAAGGGTTCTTATGGAGCATCCCGTGGTATTACAGATACTTGTGATCTCAGCGATACGCTTTTTGGTCGCGGAAGGCATCGCTATGATGATCTCCTTGACATCGTACTGCTTGACGGCTTCCGGTATTTCCTCCGTCGTACCCACGATGCGCACGCCTCTTAAGCTTCTTCCGATGAGCTTACGGTTGTCATCGATGATGCAGACGGGAAGGATGTTTAGCTGTTCGCAGGTATTGATCTCATGGATCAGCATGTCGGCAGCGCTTCCCGCTCCCACAACCATCGTCCTGACAGCGGTACCGTTGTTCTTCATACCGCGTGCCCTTACGATCATGCGTTTAAGGATCCTGTAAGAGAAACGGCTTGCGGAAGTAAACACGCCGAGGAAGAACAGGTACAGGAACCAATAGCTTCTGGGCATGTTCTCGCCGATCAGCATGAATTCGGCAAAATGCGCAAGGGTAGCAAGGCTTACCGCAAAAACGATCTGCTGCATCTCGTATAATCCCGCGTAAAGCAGCATGCTGCGGTAAAGCTTCATCAAAAAGAAAATTAAAACTACGGTCAAAATGTTGGGAATTGCGTTGGCAAAAACACTCTCGAGAAATTCGGGATTGATCGTGGTAAATTTGAAATCATATCTGACCCAAAGAGCAAGAGTCGATGCAGCAAGGACGGATAAAGCGTCCACCAATATCAAAAAAAAAGGTCTTAACAAAACTTCATAATAAAACTTGGAGCTTTTTTTCATTACCGTATATCCTCGTAACCATGATTAACTGAATAAACTGCTGTTCAAATGCCTGTGAACAGTCAGAAGAATGATAGCATATTGCCTTAAATTTATCAAGAAAAAAAGCCCCTGCGGGGGCAATTATTCCGCACTATTCTTCAAAGGGTCCCTGCTGTAACATTTTTTCGGCAAAAGCCATTTTTCTGCCTTTGCAATGACCTATAATGGTTTCCTCGCACGCACAGATCTTGTCGGCAAGACATACGATCCAGGATTCCTTGTACCTGGGCGGTACAGGAACAAGAGGGAACATGTGTCTCTTGATTATGTTCTCTTCCACGGAGGAGAGTTCAAAATCCTCTTTTGCATTGGCACATGCCTTGTAGGGATGGGTAAAGCCGTGTATCTTACGGCAGAGCTCACCGTCGTGCCAGTCGTACAGGAAATAATCGTGCAAAAGAGCCCCCATGATCAGGGCAGCAAGATTCGCCTTTATATTAAAAAAACGCATAATGGAACAACTGAGATAGGCGACGCAGATGCAGTGCGTGAAAACAGAAACATCACCGTGCTGGATGAAATCCCTGGTCATTGAAAATCTGCTCTCGCTCTCAAGTCTTCCGACCTCTTTTGAAATCTGTTCCTCGAAATATTGTCTTCTTATCCTCATTAAAAAACTCTCACCTTAAATCCGTATCTGTGAAAAAACTTCACCGAGCCCGGCATGTATAAGAAGGTCTGCATTTGAATCGTAGGGTGTCTGTGACTTGTTTACAAGTACAAGATTACGTCCGCGGAAATATCTTATGAAGCCTGCCGCAGGATATACGGCAAGGGATGTCCCGCCGATAATGAGCGTATCCGCTTCGGATATGAGTCGGATCGCATTTCCCACCGTTTCGTCATCAAGTCCTTCTTCGTAAAGTACCACATCGGGCTTAATGATACCGCCACATTCGCATCTCGGGATGCCCGGCACATTAAAAACGGCTTCGGGTCCGTAGAACTTACCGCACTTCATGCAATAGTTTCTCTGAGTGCTCCCGTGGAGTTCCCATACGGCTTTGCTTCCCGCCTTCTGATGAAGCCCGTCTATGTTCTGGGTGATTATGCCCTTAAGTTTTCCTTTTTTCTCGAGTTCCGTAAGGAACTTGTGGGTGGTATTGGGCGCGAATCCGTCGGGAGTCATCTTCGCCCTGTAAAAGTCATAAAACTCTTCGCACTTGCTCATGAAAAAGGTATGGCTCAGGATCGTTTCGGGAGGATATTTGTAATGCTGATTGTAAAGCCCGTCCGTGCTCCTGAAATCGGGTATACCGCTTTCGGTGCTCACTCCCGCTCCTCCGAAGAAAACTATATTGTCGGAGGAATCTATGATGCTTTGCAGCTTTTCTATCCTTGCCCTGATCTCATCGTTTTCCATGATCGTGTTCTCCGCAAAAAGGATGCATAAATATACCCGTTATTGGGCAAATATTTATTTTAATCTCTTTTTTGCCATATGTAAAGCCCCTACTTTAAGGGATTGATGATCTCGTACATGAGCCAACCCTTTCTTACTTCCACAGGCTTTCTGCTGTAAAACGTCCTGTTGTGAAGTTCGAGGAAAAGTTTGTTCAGTTCTTCTCTTGTGAACCTGTTCTCCTCATATACAAGGAAAATGCTGTCCTCATCTATCTGGCGCTCGATCTGTGCCTTGACTTCCTCGGGGGTGGCACATGCAAAAGGCTTATACTTTAACATATGGTATTTGTCCGAAGTACATTTCTTCACATAGCCGCTCTCCGGCGTATGAGATTCGTTCATGATATCATCGTTCACGAGAAAATATGTGTAGCTCAGGGTATCGATGAGTTCTCCGGTACCTGTGTCTCTCGTAACGGGGTCGTCCCATGTCACATCAACGTTATACCACTCTCCGTCTACGCGCACCTGGTTCCAGGCATGATCTTCTCCCGCATAACCCGCTATCGTGTTACACTCGACGTTGTTCACCAGCATGAATATCATGAAACTCTTGGCATAACCGTCGCATACCGCCGTTTTGTTTGCCAGTAAACCATAGGGTGTGTGGGATATATCGGCTATTGTCTGATCGTATCTCGTGTTGTTTATAAGATAATCGTGAACGGTAAGGGCCTTGTCGAGATCGCTCTTGTCTTCAAGTCCCATCTCCTTGGAAAGCTTGATTATCTTTTTAAGTGCCGCAAGCTCGGTATCCTTGAGGTATGAGGTGTCGCCGGTCCTGATGGCATAGATGTACTGTCCGCCTGTTACAAGCTCGGTCTTGTAGACCATATATATGCCGTTGGAGAAGCGTTTGCTCCTTGAATAATCTATCTCGATCTTATAGATCTCGGGATAAAGTGCCTGATAGTACTCGGGCGTGTGCATGCATTCCTTGTCCTTATAAAGAATGCTGAAGGTGGTATAACCGCTTGCATATCTGAAGAAAGCCGTCGTAGCGTCTTTCTCGTTGTCGTAGTAGAAGTTTGATGCAGATGCCAGATCTACGCCGTTGCCCACCGAATTTATAGAAGCCAGCAGCTTATCCGTGTCATCGTTTACGACCGCTGTAGACGAACCGGGCGTCTCAGCGTTTGAATCGCCTGCCGCAGGTACCGACGTAGGGGTGCTTGCAGCCGTGGGAGTAAGTGTTGCCTCCGATTTCGGTGTGGGCGTTAACGTAGCTTGTGGAACCTTTGTTACGACAGGCTCCGTTGTCGTACAATATTTGCCGCTTATGTAAGCGACCGTGTCCTTATATTCGATCCTGAGCCATCCGTTCTCACAGATGCCCGTCCTGTGTACCTTTGTATTGCCCGTTATGACTCCGAGCTTATCATAGTCGGAACCGGGGCCGGTTCTCACGTTCAGGCTGCCCGTTGTCCAGACAAAATCGTCAACCGCTGTTATCCCGTATACATCGGGAACATCCGTTACTTCCGGCGAAGGTGAAGGCACCTCGGCAACTTCCGTCACGGGTGTCACCGTAGGGTCCCCCGCGGGAGTCGTTACCGGCTCTGGAGTCGGTGTTACTTCGGCGGTCACTCCGGGGGTGAGCAAAAGGTCGGTGACAGCAGAAATGTCAGGCACATCACAACCCGCAAAATGTGCGAGGCAACCTGCCACAACAACCGTATATATGATTCCGATCAAAAAATTCTTCATCTGTCTGCTCCTGTCCTTTGACGTAAGGCATTATATATGCATTAAGTGTTTTTTTGCCGTCAGATAAAAGTCATTTTAAAGTCTTTTTCATATGATTTTTCGGTCGCTTGTGACAAAAATATGGCGATGACATATATTTAACAAAAAAAGACCACCTTCTCAGGTAGTCTCTCTCTCTATGATCTTAGCCTCGAATACAAGGTGTCTGTGTTCTTTCCCTTCGATGACCTCAAACAAAAGGGCGCTGGTTTCCCGTGCCATCTGTTTGATCGGCTGTGCCACGGTGGTAATGGACGGCAGGTAATAGTTTGTAAGGTCTATGCCGTCAAAGCCCATGACAGCCACATCCTGCGGTATCTTCCTTCCTCTCTCGAGAAAAGCTCTGCAGGCTCCCACCGCCATGACATCGGCGATGGCGAACACCGCATCGAAATCCGTGCCCTCATCCATAAGCTTCTTCGCGGCAGCGTACCCGGTATAGTAAGAGTATTCCTCATTGTCTGCTGGAAGATATCTTATGAGACTCTCGTCTGTCGGTATGCCCGCTTCGTCCAAAGCCTTTCTGTATCCTGCAAGTCTCAGCATGCCGACGGATGTGTCGTTCTCGGCGCCGGCCAGAATAACGATACGTTTATATCCCTTGGAGATCAGGAATTCCGTGGCCTTCCTGCCTTCCTTTTCGTCATCGACCGCAACAGACGAATAATCTTCTTCGTTGACACCCACCAGCGGAGCGCCGATGGTGGATACCACATAGGGGACGTTCAGCATGGCGAGCTTTTCTCCGGTCCTCGTTACGATACCGCCCAGAAAAACTATGCCGCTGAGCCTCTTTTCCTTTGCGAGCTCCAG
>JAEEGL012659113.1_pt1 | contig 12127 bp, 6 predicted proteins | sample 9134231 | NCBI WGS metagenome assembly JAEEGL01 (sample SAMN16246548, study PRJNA631951) | gut metagenome | biome: gut microbiome; feature: rumen; material: fiber-attached | host: Bos | place: Iran: Karaj | collected 2018-10
ACCGACATCGGTAATATTCTCTACTCTGCCGCCTTCTGCTTTTGTGATAAATCCGTACCCGTTGGTGATCTTTTTCATTGGCGAATTTGCATTTATCACCTCAGACAGCCTTAAAAGCCTGTTTTCATCACGTTCAATCCTAAGCGACATCCTGCGCTCATTGTCTGCATACAGACGCTTAAGCCTTTCGATGCTGACCGCAAGCTTATTGTTCATATTGTGATCAAGACCATCGCTTAAGACCTGAAGCCGATGCTCCATCAGCTCAAGTTTTTTTGCGGGACTGCCGTTTTCTATACGAAGCGCAAGATTGTCCTGCTTTCTGCAAAACATATCGATCTTTGAAAACATACTGTTTTGCAATGACCTCAGACGCTCCGTCAGTGCCCTCCTGTAAGAATACAGGTCGAACACAGCGATCTCGGCTGCCGCAGAAGGTGTCGCAGCACGCAGATCAGCCACGAAATCCGAAATGGTAAAATCGACTTCATGACCAACTGCCGATATTATCGGCGTCTCGCATTCATAGATTGCCATCGCAACCGCGGGTTCGTTGAACGCCCACAGATCCTCGATAGAACCGCCGCCCCTGCCTATAATGATAGTGTCGACGCCTACCGCATCCAGTGTCCTCACACCCTCTATCAGAGTCGGTGCCGCACCTTCTCCCTGAACAACCGCAGGATAGATAAAGATCTCAACTCCCGGATTTCTGCGATGCGTAACGTTTATAATGTCACGAACGGCAGCACCTGTAGCTGCCGTTATGACTCCCAATCTTTTTATGAATTTCGGTATGGGTTTTTTATGAGCGGGATCGAAGTACCCCTGCGCTTCCATTGTGCGCTTCAATTCCTGAAAACGTGCAAAAAGAGCGCCTTCTCCCGCTTTTTTTATGCTTTTGATATACAGCTGATATCTGCCGTACGGCTCGTAAACAGAGATATTGCCTGTCGCTTCGACCTTGTCGCCGTCCTTCATGTCGAAATCGATCATGCCTCTGGCGCTCTTCCAGATAACGGCAGCCAGTATGCCGCTGTCATCCTTGAGGTTGAAATATATATGGCCGGTCTGATTTCTGGCGCCGTTTTTACAACCCGATATCTCACCGGTCACGGTAACCCTCTCCAGCAGAAAATCCTGGTCAAACATCCTCTTTATATAGGAATTGATCTCACCGACAGAATATTTTCTCGCTCCGTTCGCATCAGCCTTCTCCGGAAAATCGGACATGTGGTTGCTCCCGTGTTATGCTCTGATGATACGTCCCAGTACACCGTTTACGAAAGAAGGCGATGAGTCTCCGCCGTATTCTTTTGCGATCTCAACTGCCTCATTGGCAGCAACTTTGTCAGGTATATGCTCATCAAACCTGATCTCGTAAACCGCAAGTCTAATAATAGCAAGATCCACCTTTGCCATACGGTCTCTGCGCCAGTCCGTCGCAAACTCATCTATAATGGCGTCAATCTCGGACAGATGCTCTGTCAGATCCTGCAAACGATCATAAATCTCTTCGCGAACTTTCTCCGGCAAAACCTCAACGGAATCCTCATCCGTAATATGTTTTCCCTCCAGCCTGTTGAAAGATTCAAGACCTTCTTCTTTGTCAAAAAATCCCAGCAGGAACACTCCCTTGAAAAGTTCGCATCTCTTGTCATGCTGTGTCATAATCCTACTCCACATCCACCGATGCAATACGCACGTTTACACTTGTAACGGTAAGACCGGTCATTGTCTCAACTGCGGATTTGATCCTGTCCTGTACATCTGCGTAAACCTTCGGTATCTGATATCCGTAAGCTATATTGATAGCTGCCTCTACTTCGATCTTTTTGTCATCAGCCGTTATCTTGATGCCCTTTGATAGTTTCTTTTCACCGATCTTTGCAACAGCTTCGTTGGTTATTCCTCCGGCCAGTGATGTCACGCCGTCAGCCTCTGTTGCGGCAAGACCTGCGATAATGGCAACCACTTCGTCTGCCATACGGACTTCACCGTTTTCATCCTCTCTGATCTTCAGAACTTTTCTGTCATCTGCCATTTTATCTTACCTCCATGGAAAATAGTCTTTCATGAACCTTTAATATACTACAAAAATGCAATTTTGTCTATCCGGATTATTATATCTTCTCGATAAAATAGATACGTGAAGCGAAGTCATTGAAGAATCTGACTTCCTCAGAGTATCCTGTACCGGAGAAGCCGGGTTTTAACGAGATGCCGCCGTGCATGAAAGCGTCTCCGTAGCCGGTGTACTCCTCACCCTCGCCGTCCATCTTGACAAAACGTGCGATGATGTTGTGGGTTATGCCGCCCTGTTTTATGTGAACCGGTGATACTGTATTTACAAGGTCGCCGAATTCCATCACGTTTATCTTAAGCTTACGGTTTTTGAAGGTATATTTTATTTTGGGGTTAAGTCCTTTCGGGAAATATGCCGCAAACTGGGTGTTCGGTGTGACGAGCTTTTGCATCAGCATTCCGACAGCTTTTTCCCTATCGTCTGAAACACATGTCCACTCGGTCATGTTGCCGAATTCGTGTCCCAACACCTCGTCTGATGAGCCCAAGGACCTTCCTCTGTAAAACGTACCGAACTGCAAAACATTTCTCCACTCTTTATACAAAGATATCTGCGCCTTTATGGCCGCCAGTTCCTCAGCTCCCATGTCGCAAAGATTACACTCATATCCCAACACTCCGAAAGCCGCCACGTTAAATCTGGTCTCTAACGATGTACTGCGCAGTGTCTGATGGTTCGGACAGCTGCTGACATGTGCGGAAACCGTGCTCATGGGATAACCGTAACTGTAGCCCGTCTGTATCTTTACCCTGCACAGCGCATCCGTATCATCCGACGCCCATATCTGCGGAAAATAACAGAGTATCCCGGCATCAAACCTGTTGCCCCCGGCAGCGCAGCCCTCAAACAAAATATGAGGAAAACGCGTTGTGAGTTCACCCATAACACGATAGAGTCCCAAAATGTATCTGTGGAATATCTCACCCTGTCTGTCTGCCGGTGCCCCCTGTGAAAACACGTCCGTAAACGTGCGGTTCATATCCCACTTCACATAGCTTATGTCCGCAGAGGAAAACACCTTCGTCATGGCATCTATGATGTAATCCTGAACCTCCTGTTTTGTGAGATCCAAAACACGCTGATTACGCCCCTCGCTGTGTGCTTTTCCGGGAATTTCCAAGGTGTGGTCCGGATGCGCCTCAAAATACAGCGAATCCTTATTTACCATTTCAGGCTCAACCCAGATACCAAAGTTAAGCCCAAGTGCTTTTATCTTATCACACAGGCTGCTCAAGCCTCCCGGCAGTTTTTCTTTATTTACAAACCAGTCTCCAAGGCTTGAACTGTCGTCATTTCTGTGGCCAAACCACCCGTCGTCCATGACAAAAAGCTCGATACCAACATCTTTAGCGGCTTTCGCAAGGCCTAAAAGTTTTCTCTCGCTTATATTGAAATAATTGGCTTCCCAGCTGTTTATCAGCACCGGTCTTACACGGTTTTTCCACTCACCGCGCACGATATGACGTCTAATAAAAGCATGCATGTTTTGGCTCATGCCGTTATAGCCATCAGGCGAAAACGTAAAGAACGCCTCCGGCGATTCAAAACTCTGCGCCGGCTCCAATTTCCATGAGAAACCGTTCGGATTGATACCGTTTACAAAGCGCGTCTTTCCGTACACGGAAACCTCGCAGGCCTCATAGTGATTACCACTGTATATCAGGTTAAAGCCGTAGCAATCGCCCCTATCTTCGTCCGTATCTTTTCCGGATATCATCACAAAAGGATTGGCCCTTGAAGAACTTGTCCCCGTATATGAGCTGTTGATGAACTTCCCGCGCTTTACGATCATGTCCTCGCGCTTCATCTCCCTCGCCCATGCACCGGTAAAAGTGCTGAAAACCAGATCGTCTCTGTTAAGGTCAAGCTGGGATGACATGAGACGATCGATAAACACAGTGTTTTCGCTGTCATTAATAAGAACACTCCTGCGTGTTATAACGTCCGTATCATAAAAAACATCATAAAACAGCTTCAATTTAAGCCCATAGAACTCATCTGAAAATGTCACCACAAGTTCAACTTCATCTGTTTTTGATTCGCCCCTTGCGTCAGCATTCAGATCTGCGGGTGAAGCCTTTTCCCCTTCGGGAAAATATGCTCCCGGCATAGTCGAAAGTTCTGTCTTTTTCGCATTTATCTCGAAACTGTCATATACAAAATCACAGGTGCGTCCGCCGTCATGATGTGTGATCTCCACAAAAGGCTCCCTGATATCGCCCTTGCCGTAGGAGCTGAACTCAAGCCGCATATCCTCCAGGGAATACTGCATGTGTTCACTGTCATAAACATTGGTATTTCCCGGCACAAAGGCATGTTTTTCCGTAAGACAGTCAGCGTCCGAGGCCTCCTCTATAGTGATGCGTCTGCCGTAATACAGATGCTCCGGCTGCCCTGTCGGTAATATCTTAAAAGCATATGTTGTATTTTTCGTGTCTATGACAAAAAACCCGTCAAAATGCCTTATCATATATCTGCCTTTCTTCCCTGAAACCACTTTGTATCTTTTATCATGGCAATTGTGAGAACTTGATCATATCGTTACTGTCTTTATAAAATTTCTAAATTCCACAACCAGTTTTTCATCCGTTTTCATTCTTGAATTTGGTTTATAGACTTCCAATGTACACTCCAATAAAAGATCGTCCGATTGTTTTTTATAATATGATACTTTGTGTATATTCTTGTTCTTCAGTTCAACGCATATATCGAAAACGCCAAAATCTCCGGACTTGTACTCAAACATATCAGGCTCGCCATACATTTTTGTGGAAACACATAAGACATGCTGTTCCGTAATATCGCAATCAAGCTCTGCTGCAATCCCGAAATACATGACTGCGGTATCACTGCTCCCCTTATTGTAAGAATAACTTTGATATATTTCGGCTGCACCACAGTCCTCCGTATCTTCCCATTCTTTTTCCGGCGGCTGGATATATGTCAGCTTTGTTCCATCCAGAAGATCAATTTCTTTTTTCATCTTTTGAGGTGGATTTTTCAAATTCGCATAATATTCTTCTGATGCCGTTAAAACATCCACAACTGCCTGACCTATAATCTCCGGATTTTGTTCTTCTTTTAATTCTAATTTTTTTATAATTGTATCATACATCCCCTTGCTTTTATCCCTCGAAAGAGAACATATTACAAAGTTACCATTTTCAAAACAATCAACATAAGCAAAATGATTATTTTTCCAAAAGGATATGAAACTCTTATATTTTGAATTTCTTAAAAAAACATCATAGTTCTCTAATTCTTTTGGTGTAGCTGATGACCTGGGACTATTTTTAATAAATTTCAACGCTTCTAAAACCGTTTTTCCGACTACTACATCCTTCTCTGTTTCGTCTAAACTATATGAATTAGATGCTGTAACAGAGTATCCATAGATATGTTTAACCATCGGAACAAAAAGCAGTCTGCCCTCTCCTTTATATATTCTAACACTCAAAGGATATGGTTGCTCTTTTTTATTTTGCGATAACATACCATACCTCCATTCCCATTTCATCCACATCTTTTTTAAACTTGTTAAATACTTCAATATTATTATCAGATATAAGCTCATCAGGCAAAACTATTTCCAGCACTTTTTTATCATATTCTGATTTATTTAATGATTTCGAACCCCAAACAATCTTATCTTTTCCTTTAAAAATTTTTTCCTCACAATTTTTCAGCGCATTTGCATATTCATCAAGCACTTTTCTTAATTGTTTCGGATTTTGATAACTATTTGCCATAGTATTTAAACTCTTTGTACTTACCAATAAACGCTCATCCTCTATTAACCTATCTACAACAGGGAATGTTTCTCCTAACCCCTTTCCTGCTTTATGATTATTAATTACTTCATCTATATATTTCCCACGAACAACAGGTGTGTCTAACCATGCATTACGCTCCATTTTTACAATATACTTAATATCAATCTTATTACTTATCTTTGGCACAAAATCGGCTTTTCCCGCTTTTTCAGCCGTTTCAATTATAAGCTTTGCTTCTTTTTTTGTTATTCCAAGTTTGTCCGCTTTTGATATATTACGGCATACATCACTAAACTCATCACTTTTTCCAACCGCTTTAGCAACCGCTGGCAAATTTTTATCTGCAAACGCTAAAACACTTACAACTTTAGGTATATTATCAGTATTTTTCGCTATAAATCTGCAGACCTTTCCTGCAGCCTTTGTTACATCTCCTATATCCGGCACTAAACCTACGGCACTTAACCCAGCCATTCCGTAATGATTATGATAAATATTTCCCGCTATATCTCGTATATCTATAAGCGGAATACAACTTCCTACTACCTGCCCAATCACAGTTGAAATGTTATCAGTATCATCAATCCAGTCACCAAAAACAGCACCCTTTATGAAATTATTCAGATAGTCCTCCCAACTGTCATCATAGACATAGGGGCTTGTTCCATCTACATACTCAATCAGATCGTCTTTTCCGTCACAGTCAAAATCCACACTAAACGGATCAAAACCTTCTATTTCCTCCATTCCATCGTTTAAGCCATCACCATCCGTATCTCCCTTGATTGGATTGGTTCCCATCAGGATTTCTTCTTCATCAGATATTCCATCATGATCCGAATCCTGATTAGCGGGATCTGTGATCATCCATCCCGATACGGCAACTTTTGTCTCATCATCCACATAACGAATACTGAGATCATTTACTTCCTGACCGTCAGAAAGGCCGTCACCATCGCTATCCGGATTTTCCTTGTCAAGGTTTAATGAAATACCATTGAACATGACCATGTTCTCTTCATAATAATCCGGTATCCCATCACCATCAGAATCTGTCTTAACATCTATCCTTCTTTTCAAATCACAAAACATATTGTCAAGAGACTCTGTTTCAGATATCTTACAAAAATATCCTCCTGTTTTCTTTGCCAGCATCTTCATTCTTAAAAATGGCTGAGCTGACTTATCGACATCACCAAATCCTACAGAATAAATCTTTATATCATCTTCCCAAGCTTCGTTTAATGCAGGCAAGTAATTAGGATTATTCATTTTAGTCCATGCATTATCCGAAAACAGTACGATCATTTTATATCTGCTGTCGTCAGATTCTTCAAAAAATGAATATGACTTTCGGATTGCACCTTCCATGTCGGGAATAGCTGTTCCATTAGAATAAGCCCCCAATGAAAGATAGGCTTTTGCCAAATCCTTATCGGAAATTAATCCTGATGTTAATTTCGTAAGATCCGAAGTGTATTTAGCAACACCAATGCGGCTGTTTTCAGGCAGCCTGTCAATAAGTCTATTCGCTACAGCTAATCTTTCACTGGAAGGATCGGTTGTTCCAACTGTATATGAATTAGCTATAAGAAAAACAACGTCTATTCCGCTATAATCTGATGACACCCAGACGTCCTTATACACAAATGCTTTTTTATATTCTGTTCGGTTTAATAAAATATATGTAGAAAAATGCTCAACAACTGCGGTGGCAATATTGTATTCCACTGTAGTCGATAAAGGCTCTAAAACCTGATTATTTTCGTTAAAATAGTAAACCACCGGATCAAAAGCAGGATCAGACAGCATCTCTGCATCAAATTCAAAACTGATTGTAGCCGAATCAAATGCGCCATCCACTTTGAAATCATATGCTCCACCAATGTATCCCGGCATATCTTTCGGAAAATACAGGTCATTATCACATCTTTTTACAGACAGCGTTTCTACCTGTTTACCGGTCAAAGCAAGCCTTACAGAAGCTTTTACATCATCTTCTTCAACTGATTCTGCTGTAACATTGAAAGTTCTTTCATATAAACAAGGATTTGTTTCCAACTCAATTTCTGTTCCATCATATACACCGTCACCATCTGTGTCATGTACACATGGATTAGTTTTATAATCTTCATATTCTTCTATATCTGTCAGCCCATCAGAATCAGTATCGATCTCAAAAATATCCGTACCTATCACACATTCCAGATTGTTACACAACCCATCACCGTCAGAATCCTCTTCGCCGTCGGGTATACCATTGTTATCAGAATCGCGTGAAATTGGATTCAGGTTAAAAGAATATATTTCAATATAATCTGATAAACCGTCCTCGTCAGTATCCTCCTTTTCCTTATCTGTTAAAAAGATATCCTCCACATAATCAGGAACACCATCGACATCAGAATCAATATCAAAATCAATCGTTTCCGTGTTTTCCTGATTATCGTTTATATCTCCTTCATTATTTTCTGAAAGATCATTTGAACCTGTTTCTCCGTCGTTTCCAGCTTCTAAGTCATCTTTCTTTTCAGAATTGTTACCTGATACTGTGTTTTCTCCTGATTCCGAATCATTCCCGGTTTCAGTATTATCTCCTATATTAGTGTCATCATTCGAATGCTCGGTTATATTATTATAGTTCCCCTCCTTGTCAAATGCATAAAAGACAATATTGTCAGGCTCGAATCCATTATCTTCTTCATCGCAGATCCAACCGATCGAAATTGATCCGCCTGACTCTATAATACTGTTATAATCAGCATTTATGACAGTATAGTGATTACCTTCATGAGATGCTATAATGCCATTCCATAGTTTTACTATCTCGTTGTTATAATCAAATTCAAGAATCCAATCTATAAATGAATTATCTTTATTATTAGTCAGATGGAAATCCGCTAAATAACCTGTCGACCAATTGGATATAACCTCATAATCACATTGATACTCTTCAGTATCTATTGTATTACGTTTTCCATGCAACCTATAATCATGAGGAAAACCCACGAAACTTCCCTGACCTACAATACCAAATTGAACGAATTGCCCCACCGCAATATCTTGATTCCATCCGGCATTATAGATAACAGTCTTTTCTTCATCTGTCTGATCAATCTCTGCATTCCATACGCTTGAGATTCCGCTTCTGTTTACAAACTCTAACGTCCAGTTTTCAATCACATCACTACTGGTGTTTTCAATCGTAACAGCAGAAATATATCCACCATCCCAATAATCCTGTAACTGATATGTTACCTTAAACCCATTGCCCAAAAATATATCTTCTGTTTTCACTCCATCCCAAACATATTCCATATAATCAGTATTATGAAATATTGTTTCTTCATGTTTCAGAGTATTTACATTTTCAGCAAACGCAACAATATTTGTATTTGTAAAAAAAATACATGCTACCAAAAAAGAAACACTTATTCTTCTTACCATTTTTTTAAACATTTTTTACACTCCTTGTTATCTTTCTTTATCGTCTACTCTCAAGTTCCTTGTTAATCTCCTCCATCTTTTCTTCCGTCAGGATAAACTTCTTGAAGAAGATGATAAGAGCAACAAACATTCCCGCGATAGGCAGTACCGTCATGGTCATGCGAAGTCCCGTAAGGTTTGCGGTCTTTGATGCAGCTTCAACCACGTCGGAAGTATCTTTTGAAATATTGAAAAGATCAAGAGCAATACCGGTGATAAATACAGCTACACCGCTGGCAAGCTTAACCACAAATGTCTGCATTGAAAAGATAACCGACTCGTCTCTTCTGTTGTTTTTTAACTCACCGTAATCAACTGTGTTTGCAAGGAATACTGTGGTAAGCACTGTCAAAAGGCCGAATGCCACAAACACAAAGAATCCCGGGATCAGCAGTAACGGAAGACTCTTAACGCCCGCCATCATCATGACAAGAAGTACCGCATAACCGCCTATTGCAAAGGCAAAACTCATATAGCATACTTTTGTAACACTTAAGAACTTTCTTACCAGCGGATAGATTATCATCATGGAAATGATCTGCATACCTCCGCCAAAGGTGTTAAACAGCACATACGTACCGTTCCAGCCCTGTCCGCCTATATCATACTTAAAGAAATAGATCAACAGGTTTGAAGTGATGTAAAGGGAAGCATTTACTAGCACGATGGTTATAACAACCGTCATTGCCTGATCGTTGGTCAGCAAAGCTTTGAACATGGCGCCTATGGAAGGTGATTCCATGTCAACGCTGGATTTTTCTTTGACCATGATACAGGTGATACCGATAAAGATTATAAATACTATAGCCACAATAAGAGCAAATCCGGAAAAACCGCTGCGCTCTATGGGATTGTTAACTATCGCAAGCTGACTCTCAAGTTCAGCGAGCTGCGTCGCAGAAGCATTTTCGCCAAGTGCCTCTATCTGTGCGCTGATATCTGCTGCTTTTGCAGCCTCTTCGGGATGAGCCATTCCACCCAAAACGGGAACGACCAACATAGTGATAACTGTGATCAGAGCACTGCCCACGCCTGCACAGGAACGGGCCATGGCAGTAAGACCTTCTCTCTCCTTACCGCCCTCGGTAAAGGCCGGGATCATAGACCAGTACGGGATATCCATCATGGTGTAGGTAACGCCCCAGAGGATATAGAATGCAGCCGCATAAGCCGCAAGACCGCTGCCCGTAAGAGCCGGCGGCGCAGAAAATACAAAGTACAGGATAACAGCATTGAGTATCGTGCCTATCAAAAGCCAAGGTCTGAACTTACCCCATTTTGTTCTGGTCTTGGCAACTATAACGCCCATGATAGGATCGTTAAATGCATCAAAAACACGGGCTGCCATCATAATGGCTCCCATAACGGTACCTTTGATGCCCAAAAGATCCTGATAATAATACAGGATATAGCTGGCGCTCAGCATATAGACCATGTCTTTGCCGACAGCGCCGAGGCCGTAGGAAATTTTTTCTTTCAAGTTAAGTTTCATATGTAAGTCCCCCAAATACATCAACCTGCCAGCCTTGATCGAGCCATGCCTATTCCCACGACGGCTGACGTTCTCACTCTGTTTCACACGTAACGTTATGTTACTGTATAAACAAAATCACACTACATTCAAATAAATTTCAACCGTGTCACAACCTTCTGACTCGATTCTGACAGTTATATTGCCCTTCTTACCGACGCTTCTGACATAGCAGCCGCCCATGCCACCATTTAATGAGATAACATCCGGTCCTATGAGTTCACCGGCTCCGGTGACTTCGATCTTTACCGGATCGTTTGCGAAAGGAAGCAGATTTCCGTTCTCATCCTCCATTCGTATCCTTAAAGCGCAGATATCATAGGAAACTCTCTCATACAGCACCTTGCTGCTTACATCAACCGCAAGGATTTTCTTTGTCATGGGCTGCTTTATCACAGTCTTTACCACGCTGCCGTTTTTAATTGCCTCAAACTTATAAACCGTTGATTCACCGCCCCAGTCGCCGATATGCTTGGTATACAGATCAATGCCGTCTGAAACCTTCAGGCCGTCTACCGTCACAAGCCTTGCGATATCTAACATTACTGACGGCGCGATATGTGCGGTTCCCGTGCGTACCACAGAATTGAAGTCTCTCTTTAAGAGTTTTTTCTGTGTAGCGGTAAGCTTTTCTTCGCTCTCAAGAGCATCTCCGATATAATCATCTATCAGTATCGGACCATGACGCATAGATTTGTACGGCGTGTCTTTCGGGAAATATTCCTTGATGAAACTGTCGTTTTTATACATCTTTACGCTGTCGGCATTGGTGAATATCCATGTCTCGCCCCTGTTGCATCCCGGATGCTCACCTATATCAAAGTTGGAACTGATCTCAAGGAAAACATCACGTCGATAAACACTGTAAGGTGCCGCAGCAAGTTTGGGATTTCTGAACATATCCGTCACGCCGTGGTAGCAGATACGGTCTCCCGAACCGAAATCTTTGTGGGTGTTGTAGTCAAACATGCACCATGCAAAGCTTCCACAGATATCTTTTTCTTTTGCCACATCATCCAAAACTTTTACATGACGAAGCGCATGCTCGGCTCTTTTTTCCTCCCAGTCATAGGCCTTTGTCGGGAACATATGACCGTTATACTCTGTGATAAGATAGGGCTTTGACATATCCGAAGTGACTTTGGACTTCGGCTCGCATCCTTTGTTATCTCCGGAATGCACGAATTCATTGTAAGTGTAGACATCCTCGAAAAGATGACTCTTCTTGAAATTACGCACTCCTCCGGTAGG
>JAEEGL013437607.1_pt1 | contig 12127 bp, 9 predicted proteins | sample 9134231 | NCBI WGS metagenome assembly JAEEGL01 (sample SAMN16246548, study PRJNA631951) | gut metagenome | biome: gut microbiome; feature: rumen; material: fiber-attached | host: Bos | place: Iran: Karaj | collected 2018-10
CCGGAGAGCTGGCTCGGATATTTATTCAGATCTTCGTCGCTAAGGCCGACTTTTTTCAGAAGATCTTTTGCTTTCATGACAAGCTCCGGAGAATTCTTCTGTACGATCAGCGCGCCTGTGAGCACGTTATCAAGAACATTCTGATTTTCCAGAAGATATACGCTCTGGAATACAAAGCCGCAGTTTCCGCGTCTGAAAACCGCCAGTTCGTCGTTGGAATAATCCTGGATCTCCGTTCCGTTAAAGAGCACTTTTCCCATGGAAGGTTTGTCCATTCCCGAAAGTGCATAAAGGAGCGTGGATTTGCCGGATCCGGAAGATCCCATGATGACGGTAAAATCACCTTCGCGGATCTCAAGATCGAGATTTTTGATGACGTGCTGCTGTAGCCCGCCGTTTGAAAATGATTTGCAGAGTTTTTCTGTTTTTAAAATAGAAGAAACCATATACATACGTCCTTTCTGAATGGTTGGTTCACGATTCTATGGTCGTATTATATATGGTTCCGATCAAGACTTCTTTGTGAAAGTCTTATGAAATTCTTATCAAATTCTTAATTGAGGTGATTTTAACTCAAAGGGATCAGAAGTGTGATGCCAAAGCCGTCTCCCGTATTCATCGGAAGCAGTTCGCCGTCCATTTTCTCCATGAGCATTCTGGCGATATACAGGCCAAGCCCGCTTCCGTCTTCCCCGCTCTCTACCCACTGCTTTCCGCGGTAAAATTTGTTGGTGATCAGGCTCAGTTCTTCTTCGGGAACACCGGGCCCCTGGTCGCAAATGCGCATTTCCAAAAACTCATCCACGAGCTTGTAGACGATGTTGATCTGCGTTCCCGCATACTTATAAGAATTGGAAATGATATTTCCGATCACCTGGCTCATCCGCCTGCGGTCGACCCTGATCAGTACTTCGGGTATCGGCGTTGAAACGCTCAGGCCTCTGTCATCATATTTCTTTACGATCTCGTCAAGGATCAAAGCTTCTTCATCGGAAACGGTGACCTTAAATTCTCCGAGGTCTTCTAAGGTAGAAGAAAACAGGTCGTTCACAAGGATGTCGATCTGGTCGGCTTTCTTATAAATATTGTCGAGTTTTTCCGTAAGATCTGCATTTTCATCGTCCGGGGAAGTCTTTGCCTTCAGCAGTTCCGTTGTCAGCTTGATCCCGGTGATCGGGGTTTTCAGGTCGTGACTTAAGGAAGCAACAAGTTCGCGCTCTTTTTTCTGCAGTTCGATCTCACGCCTTCTGGACTGTGCCAGTTCCTCGCGCATGATATCAAAGCTTTCGGAAAAGGCGCCAAACAGATTGTCCCGGTCCATGGCAAGTGGCTGATCCAGTTTTCCCTCCGCTATGTTTCCTGCAAAATCGCGCAGGTTTTGAAACGGAACGATGACCCGTTTACGGACATAGAGCCCGAACAGCAGGGCTCCTGCAAGGATCAGGATGCCGAGCAGGCCAACCGGAAGCAGCAGGTTGAACATTTGTCTGCGCTGCGCGCTGTCGATCAGGATCACGCTGCCGAGGATCCGGTCATTTCTTGTCACGTAGGCATAGGGATAGCGCAGCTTAATGGCCTTCTCAATGCTTAAGTGATCCTTCGCAATATTTGTATCGGAGTCATACAATATCCTGCCGTTTTGATCCAGAACAACAAAATCAGTCCCGTAGTCTTGATCAAGTTCCTGCAGGTTCGCCCAATGTTGCTCCGCATCTTTTGCGATGCTGTTCAGTTGTAGGATCTCTGTTTCCTGCTTCGCGGAAGAATCGTTTTTCCTTACGGCCAGACCCGCAAAGATCATGACAGCCGCAAAGTAGATTACGCCAAGCAGGAGTACAAGCCGGTAATAGTTTTTCATTCTTCTATCATGTAGCCGACGCCCCAGACCGTTTTGATGATCGCCGGTTCCTTCGGATCGGTTTCGATCTTTTCACGCAGATGCCGGATATGTACGGCGAGTGTTCCTTCCCCGATGAATTCATCGTCCCATACGTTTTTCAGAAGTTCATCTTTTGTGACGACCTTGCCCGCATGTTCACACAGATACAGGAGCAGTTTGTATTCCATAGCTTTTAAGGAAACGGGCTCTCCGGCCAGGATCACTTTATGCAGATTTGTATCCAGACTGACATTGTCTGCAAGTGCAAAGATTCCGTTTTCGGCCGTTTTGACCTGAGCAGTGCCGGAAGGACTCGATTCTGCGGCAGCTTCTTTTGCTTTTTCGTATCTGTTCAGGATCGCTTTGACTTTCGCCAAAAGTACATTCAGGGTATAGGGTTTTTTGATGTAGTCGTCCCCGCCGATGTTCAGCGCGATCAAGACGTCATCATCGCTGGTTCTGGCACTGATGAAGAGGATGGGCATATCGTAATCTTCGCGGATCTGCCTGCAAAGATCAAATCCGGATCTTTCTCCCAGATTGATATCCAACAACAACAGGGAGATCACGTGATCTTTCAGGAATGCGACCGCCTCGTCATACCCGGTCACATAAGCGGTCTTCACATCGAACATATTAAAGTATTCTGCTGTTGACTGGGCGATCACTTCATCATCATCAATGATCAGTACTTTATAGTTCTCTTCCATAGTATTTATTCTATCATTTTGCATCGAAATATACTATATTATGATTATTGAACGCAGGGATCGGCAAAATAAAAACTCACAAATGTTTTCAAATCAACATTTGTGAGCTTCTAACAAGAGCGCGAGACGGGACTCGAACACAAAGAAGGCCAAAAAGCCCAGTATTTATGCGGGTTTGAGCACTGTCAAAGTTGCGGTACAACGGGTTGTGCAACCTAAAATTTAAAGAAAGGAAAAAGTGCAATGTCAGCGCCCCCGGTACATCTACCGGGGGCGATTTTACTTGCTATTATAGCATTTTCAAAAACGGGGCAATTGTAAAAAGATTGTAATTGTTTCTTGACTGATAGGGCTATAAAATGCCGGTATGATTTTGATACCGGAATGTGGATGGAAGGTCCGGATTATTTCCGTGATCTTTTACAAAAGAGTGAAGGAATCATCCAGACCATCCCATAGATTCTTTTGCTTTTGCTTTGTGGGAGGAGCGGGCTGAAGCACTGGAGCCGGAATATTTTTCGGCTCTTTTTCTTCGCGGATCTTAGGGTCCTCTATGATCACAGGTTCCTGCTTGGGGGCGAGTTCTTCCGCCGTAAACAGTGGGCCGTGTGTGAACGCAGGGTTGTTTGCCAGATTCAGCCCGCGCTCGATCTGTTTCAATTCATGGTATTCTCTGGACAGTTCCTTTTCCTGTGCCTTGATTATTTCATAGTCCGGATTCAGACGGGCATTCTCCAGTTCTTTCCGAACATGCGACAGCTTTGCACCAACCTGGTTCATGCGAGCCTTCAGCTGGTCCTCATTCTCGAGGCCTAGCTCCTGTACGGCAAAGGCTGCATTCTGCATCAGCTGTAATCTCTTTTGGTATGGCTGATAGACAGGATCATCGGGAGTTCTTTCGAAGCCGATCTTATCAAAGAACCAGTCCCTGAAATACTGAATGATCCTGATCGCGAACAGGAAGATCATCTCAAGGTCGGATCTCCTGCGCCCGGTCGGAGAATAGCGGCTGATCGAAAGATCCGGCATCTTTTTCACAACTTTTCTCTGTACATGGAGTGTATGTTTCTGATCAGGAGAGTTCCAGTCATATTCCCGGGCAAGCGCTTCCCGCGTAAAATCAAGCCCGAGCGTCTTGTCGCGGACCAAGCGGTAGCTGCGTTTATCATCAGGATCCGGTTTCAGAAAACGGTAAGTCACATACTTTCTGCTGTCATCGATCTGATATCCGGCCTGCCTCATGATCGTTACGAACTCATTCCAGTTATGAGCAATGCTTGCGACGTTCCGGATATCGTTGCGGTACCGGTCTTTCCAGAGATCACCGTTTCTACCTGCATCCCATTCTGCGTATGACATTGTCGAGTTTCGGTTCAAATCGGATTCGATCAGGATCGGAAGCCCATATTCGTGTGAGATCTGATCGTTGATATGCCGGATCCTGCGGCGGGATGTTTTGTTCATATGGAATTTCCTAAGTTCCGATCCGTGGTATGCACACACCACGATGTGGTTATGAAGATTGTCCGTGTTCATGTGTGTGGCGATTAAACACTTATGACCGGGGAAAGCACGGTTCGCATACTCGATACCTGCCTTATGAACAAGCCGCGGGTCCAGATCATCCATCCGGGGGAACGACTGGATCACATGAAAGCATTCAATCGCCTGCTTGGATCTGATCTCGCCGGTTTCTTTATCCACATACATCGGTGCGGACCTTTTTGCCATACGGCTCTCGCGGTAGTACCGGTCGTGGTCCATCTGAAAAGCAAGTGCAGCCGATGAAGGAACACAGCCGACACCGGACACCAAAATCGACGCATCACCGTCTAGTGCAAAGGCGGTCTTCTCAAGGTTCTGTGCATAGGAGAGAACGTTCTCAACGGATCCGGCATGATCGTTTTGATACATGTCTAGATTCGTCTTTTCGCCGGCATGTTTTTTATCTTCCACATATGAGAGAACGTTGCGTACGCCGCTCATGGCATGGATCGCGATGTCTTTTTCGATACTCATTTCGGATTTCCTCCTTCATATTTTTTCACCAGATCCCTGAATACTTCATTTCGTGTTCTGCTTGAAGCAGAAAAGTGTTTCTTAAAAAGCGCCGTGATCTCTTCCATCAGTTCTTCTATGCGTTCCACATCCTGTGGGAAGACGCTGTGATTATCCAGGCAGACGCAGACAACGCCTTCAATGAGCCGGACATTTTCTTCATAGATCCTTAGGAATTCATCCAGGTCATGCATGGAGAAGTTTATGACATGAAACGTTTTGGTGTTTATGGCATTACGAACCCATGCTGTCGGGGTGATCCCAAGTTTCTTTGCTTTTTTCTTTAGGGTCAAGACTTCAGTACCTGTGATGTCGATGTGCAGATGTTTATCCTCTGTTTGTTCCGGTACATCCGAAGTGTTTTCCGCTGCGTCTTTGTTTTCCATAGACCGCTTAAGATTTGATACCACATAGGAACTGCTTGATAATCTTTCTGCTTTGGCATTCATTTCTACTTGTGCTGCCAGATCCTCCGGCATATAGATTTTCATGATCCTGGTCATACGAAGCGCTCCTTTCCTGTCTGAGGTTTGTATTTTTCTTACAAAGAGGGTTTGGGCTTTGCCCAACAGGGGTTGTCAGGGCTCTCCCTGACGCAACCGATTCGGGCCCGTTTACGGGGTCGAATCTCTGCTTGTTAACTCCCTGTTCCTGATTCCTCTACAGGAAAGAAACGGATTTTTTGTGTGGCTTATTCCGGGAAATTTCATGAAGGGTCCATCTGATGACCAAAAACAGCTCTTAGAAAAGAGAAAAGCCCATCGACCGAACCAAAGTAAGTTCTAAAAGGAAAAACGATCCATGCGCAGACCCGCAAAAAAGCCCATCTGATTACCTAAAACAGCTCTTAGAGACGAAAACAGGTCATCGATAGACCAAAACGGCTTCTACAACAGAAAACAGTCCATGCACTGACCCTGTATCCGTTTCTTTCCTTTAGAAGGAAAATCGAAAACGGAAAGGAGAGAATAGGATGTTTAAGATTTCAATTTCAGATGCAGCACAGGATAAATTTCCGATCGCAGTAAAGGCGATACAAAACTGCAAAGAAAGAAAGTCGATCGCCCTTCTTGAGATCATAGAGAGTCTCATGAAACAGACGGGCCTGGATCCCGACAGTCGGTATTCCTTAAGTTACCTCCAGAGTGCTCTCTCATTGGGGAAACTTCGAGTGACCCAAAGCGATGCCACACCGGAAAGCAACACCCAGGTCAGGGAAGAAGAAAATCGCCGCCAAACGAACAGTAATGATCCCATAGCTGAATTGGAAAGAGTCTTTGGATCATACAAGCCGGAATGATCACATACCCTCGAAAAGATGATACCTTTAGTACCTTGATACAATGCGTTTGAATTACTAAAAAATTCCATGAGGGAACGCCCGAAACAATGAGCCCATATTTTGATGTACGGACGTTTTTGTATACATGTAAACGAGGTAAAAACTATGAAATTTCATGAATCATCCAAGACTCCGATATTATTTTTCAGTGTTTTTTTCTGCGCGTTATTATTTTTCGCAAAACCTGTTGAGGTAAAGGCTAATATATCCGGGACATGGAACGCATCAGATCTTAGCCAACAATTCCGTCCCAATGAATCATTATTCTTGGATGCAGATACTACCATTAACCTCGACAGTGACCTCACAATAACTGGAATAGAAGCGAGAAATCATAACTTAACCATTACGGGTGATGGCGGTACACTAACGTGCACGGATGACATATATCAAGGATATGTAACCATAAGTGGAAATTACAATGGGAAAATTATATCATCGCACCGTCTTACTATTACGCGCGGAACGATAACTTCGCCGTATATTTCCGCTTATGGGGACATAACAATATCCGGAGGTATAATCACTTTTAGGCAGGGAGACGCTAATTATAAACTGTTTGCATCAAGTCATAAGGTTACAATAAGCGGAGGGCGAATCATTATACCGGAATTGGCGATTGCCGACTCGACTGAATATGGCATATGGGGACGTGAGATAGAGATCAGCGGAGAGAATACTCATATTGAAGTGAGGAACTCTGCGGCAGCGGGCTGCTCGGCGATTTTTTCGAATACGGATAATGGCGATATCACAATTTCAGCACCTCTTGCAATCACTACGCCCGATGGCGGACATGTGATCAGCAACGTGCAAGGACATCATGAGATTGTCGATTCTGCAGGGAACAAAGCGCATTATGTTGTGATCAGGAAATCTCAACAACCTCAACCGCAACCGGTTGAGGATCAAGATAAAGGAGATAAAGAAGAACATAGGTCCAAACCCGCTGTAGTCAATCCGGATACCGTCGAGGGCGCATTTGCGGCAAATGGTCAGTTTCTTCCCGGCGTGGCAATGGGCAAGACGAAACAGGGACCGGCCGCACAGGCAGTCTTTGGCGCAAGCCGCCCGGTGGGATGGAAGGAAGCCTACACTTTCAATATAGCTATTAACGGCAAGGTTGATTACACTTTGAAGAGCGGAACCCTTACCATACTCATCCCGAAGGAATTGCAAAAAGCAGGCAGAACCTTTGCGATCATGGCACTTGATAAGAACGGCAAGGCATGGACGTTTGCCGATACCGATAAGAATCCGGCTACGATAACCGCAAACATCAATGTGGAAGGTTATGCATTCGCCCTTATATACAAAGACTGAGCAGACGATAGAAGATGTATATGAAAAAAGATCCTTTGCCTTTTATGGCAGAGGATCTTTTTTTGTAAAAAGTCTCCGGTAAACCCTTGCAAAAATGCCACAGGGGGGGGTAGAATAAGCATATAAAGTGACAAAGTGATAGCTTGACATGCAATTTGAAAAAGATCAAGACAACAAAAAGAAAAAGATTATTATCATAGCGGCAGCGATCCTTCTGGTGGTAATAGCTGCTATTCTCATTTTCTATTTCGGATCACAGATCCGGGCAACAACAATGCGTATCCTTCGCCTGGAGGGTGAAGTATCCCTTGAAGACAACGGTAAGAACAAGAAAGTCAAAGAGTCTCTGCGTTTAAACGACGGAAATGCTTTAACAACAGAGACAGAGAGCCTAGTTTCTATTGGCCTTGATGACACAAAGATCGTAACAATGGATGAAAAGAGCCGCGCGGAATTCAGCCAGAAGGGAAGAAAGCTGGATCTCCACCTGACGGCCGGCAGTCTGTTCTTTGAGGTACAAAAACCGTTGGAAGATGATGAGACATTTGACATCAGAACCTCAACGATGGTTGTCGGCATCAGAGGAACCTCCGGCTGGGTGTCTGTGGAAGGAGATCATGAAACTCTGATCGTCACAGATGGTATTGTACACGTGATCGGCATTAACCCCACAACCGGAGAAACAAAAGAGATCGATGTGGGTGCGGGACAAAGGGTGCGTACCTATCTGTATAATGACAGAAAAGTAGACAGTATCATGTTCTATCTGGAGAGGATCACCGAGCGTGACCTGCCGGAGTTTGTTCTGGAGAGACTTCGTGAAAACCCGAAGCTCTTGGATAAAGTGGTAGCCCAAACAGGTTGGGATAAGCCGTGGATCCTTGGCATCGTAAAACCAACGCCGACACCGACACCAACTCCGGAACCGGAAAAAGAATCGGATGGTGATGGACTAAAAGATGTCACGCCGACTCCTGCTCCGACACAGGAAGCAACGAAGGAATCACAGAATAAAAATACAGAACAGGAACAGCTGGAGCAGTTACTGGCACTGATGAAGGCCATGATCACGCCTACACCAACGCCAACTCCAATACCGGAACCCGAACCGGTGCAATCCTCCTCAAGCGATGATGAAGAGGAGCCCGAGCCGACAGCAGCTCCGACCCCGACTTCAATACCGAACTATGTAGGACCGGGTTCTTACACAACAGACACGTCCGGTAATATTATAATGCCTGATGGTACTACAATTCGATACCGTAACTTTGCCAATCCGCCGATGGCAAATTACACGCCTGGCGCGACGATAGATGTTAGCGGAACAGGACTGGAGATTACGGATAATTCAGTTACACCGGCTGCCATAAGAACGATTACCTCGATGACCGACTTTGATTTCCAGGGAAGTGATATTCCTACAACATTAACAAAAACGGTAAACGGGAAAACATATAAAGCGGAAAGAGTATATGACCCCAATGACTCCTCCTTAGCAATTAATACATTGTATGAAGATGGAGTTGTTATGACTCCACCCGCCGGTTCGATTTATCCGAATCCATCCACAGACAGTGCGGTCGGAGGAGGAACGGATATAACCAGTCTTATGGAGGAATTTAATGTTCTGGGTTATAATTTATAAGTTTGGTAATCTGAAAAGGGGGCTTCGATGAGGCTCTCTTTTTTCGAAATTATACATTGTGATATTTCGCATTGACTGATTCTATGATATACTGTTACGGGAGTTAAGGAGTTTTCATGGAATCGGACAACAGGAAAAAGAGAAGGATCATCCTCATTGTAACAGCAGCAGTTTTGCTGCTGGCAACAGGTATTATCCTTTTCTTTCTTTTAGAACACAACTCACGGCAACAACGATGCGTCTTCTTCGGATCGAAGGGGACGTTTCGCTTGAAGAGGGTGGAAAAACCAGATCTGTAAAAGAGAACCTGAGACTGAAAAATGATGATGCGCTATCTACCGCCACAAAGAGTCTCGTGTCGATCGGACTGGATGACACCAAACTGGTTACGCTTGATGAACTGAGCCGTGCCGTGTTCAACAAGTATGGAAGAAAACTGAAACTGAACCTGACGGACGGCAGTCTTTTTTTTGAAGTCACCAAACCGCTGGAAGAAGATGAGTCCTTTGATATTCAGACCTCAACAATGGTTGTCGGGATCCGCGGTACATCCGGGTGGGTGACCGTGGAAGGTGAACATGAAAGCATGATCATTACCGAGGGAAAGGTACATGTGGTCGGAACCAATCCGGTAACCGGTGAGACCAAAGAGATCGATGTGAAAGCAGGCAATAAGGTCAGCACCTATCTATATAATGACAGGGAAATTGACAGTATTATGTTCGAACTGGAAGTTATCACAGAACATGATCTTCCGGAGTTCGTTTTGGAACGTCTGCGCGAAGACGAGGAGCTGATTGATCGCGTTTGTGAAGCGACAGATTGGGACAAACCCTGGATCTTAGGCGTTAAGGACCCGTTTGAGGAGGAAGAGCCGGAAGCTGAGCCGACGCCTGAGGCGGAAGAGGAACGGGACACACAAGGCTTAAACGAAACGACGCCAACGCCCACGCCAACCGCAGAACCCACCCGGACCGAAAAAAAGAAAACGGAGCAGGAACTGCTCGAGGAGCTGCTTGCAATGCTTACTCCAACACCGACTCCGATTCCCAACTATATAGGGCCAGGGAATTATACGACAGATAGTAATGGCGTAATTACGACGGCCGATGGCACTACAATCGAATACCGCAATTATGCCAATCCGCCTGTGAGAAATCATACATCAGGCGCAACTGTGGATTTAAGCGGAACCGGTCTTGTAATAACGGACAATTCAGTGACGCCGGCAGAAACAAGGAATGTTACCTCGATGAATCAGATTACTTTTGAGAATCAAGCTGCGTTTCCGACAACGCTAACGAAAACCATAAATGGTAAGGAATATAAGCTGGTAGTGGATTATGATCCGAACGATGCAACGCAAACATTGACCACTTTATATGAAGATGGTGTGGTAATGGCTGCACCTACCGGTGGTATGCCCAATCCAGCCAATCAACCACTACTAGCGGGAGGTGTTATTCAAGGTGATGTTCCAATGGATCTCATCCGTGAGTATATTGCGGACGGTCTTGCTTTATAACCTTCCATATTTTATAAGATCATAACTATTAAGGGATGTCCTCATGGTCACATGACCATAAGGGCATTTTTTGTAAAAAGCCGTCCGCCATACCATACAAAAACCGTTTCTTTCCTGTGAGGAGATACGCCTGCCCGCACATGTATTACTGCAATACAATAACAACAGGGAACGAAGGCGGGCAGCGAAAATTTATGAACCAGGAAAAAAACACAACCACATATGATGACCTCTTGCGTACACTGGCCGCATCCCCTAAAATAAATAATGACATTGCACTTGCGGATATCGAAGAGATGGTAAAAAAAGCAAAAGTGCAGGAACTGATCGACAGCGGAAAACACAGGTACGCTGTCACCAAACGAAAAAATGGAGGGATGTCGACTTACGTTATCGGTGATAACGGCAAACGGAAGATGGTCTCGGGACGGTCGGAAAGGGCGTTCTATGATGCCCTGTACCGGTTCTATTTCGGCGAAAAGAAAAAAACACGCATGTGTGACCTGTTCGAGGACTGGCTGCAGTCAAGAAGGGATGAGAACATCAGCGGGCGTACGATCAAGCGCTATAAAGAGTCGTATGGCAAGTACCTGAAAGGAACGGTTCTTGACAGGACGCCGATCGTAAAGATCACGCCGAAGATGTGTACGGAATTCTTTAATGAGATGATCCGGACCCAGGGCCTGACGAACGAACAGTACGGAAACATCGTCGTGATCCCGAACAAGCTCTTCCAGTATGCGGTGTACAAAGAGATCATTCATGAATCCCCGATGGCAAAAGCTATGGTCAACAGGCGCGCCCTCTCCCACAGAAGGAACATAAAAACATCCGACAGGATCTATTACGAGGATGAAAAGAGGGCGTTCTTAAACGAACTGCAGCGGCGCATAGACACAGAGCCCCGCAGCGAGCTGTATGCGATCGCATTGTTGTGGAAGCTCGGGCTTAGGATCGGAGAGGTTGTCGCCCTGAAGATGTCGGACATCGATGAGCGCGCCAGAGAGATCCACATCCAGCGGATGGAGACAAGGGATGAGAATGACAGGGTCATTGTCGTCGACCACCTGAAAAAGAACAGCCCCCATGCCGACAGAAGGCTGCCGTTATCGGAGTATGAACTGTCGCTGTTTCGTGTGGTAAAGGCGTTTAACGAACGCAACGGCTATGACGATGAAGATTATGTCTTTCAGGATGAAAACGGACGCCGGAAGGCCCGGGCGATCGATCACTGGATCCGGATGATCTGTGATGCGGTAGGCATACCGCAGAAATCAGAGCATGACATTAGACGGACCGTGGCATCGGAACTGTTCGCAAACGGGGAAAGCCTGGAAACGATAAGGGATTTCTTAGGACACAGGGAGATCACGACAACAGCGGGATATATCATCGACCCGCGCAGCAGCGAAGAAATCTGCAAGCGTAGGCAGAAGATCCTATCCTGCAACGATTTAAAGCTTACGGACGACCCTGAAACACCGCCGGATAATGTTATAAGATTTGTGCAACATTGTGCAACAAAAACAAATGCCGCAAACCATTGAGTTTACGGCATTTCTCCGAGCGCGAGACGGGACTCGAACCCGCGGCCTCGACCTTGGCAAGGTCGCGCTCCACCAACTGAGCCACTCGCGCGTAACAA